>OQVL01003118.1_pt1 | contig 10163 bp, 5 predicted proteins | sample 1691501 | NCBI WGS metagenome assembly OQVL01 (sample SAMN03418253, study PRJEB22391) | human gut metagenome | biome: human-gut; feature: organic feature; material: feces | host: Homo sapiens | place: Tanzania | collected 2013-01
ACTATATTATATAAAATGAATTATATTAATAAAAGGTGATAAAAAATGAAATTTGCTGGAAGAATTAATTCTCTAAAAAATAAGAATGAAGATATATTTGTATCTATGGAAAAATTAAAAAAAATAAAAGGCATAACGCATGTTGACTTGAATTACCCCGAACATTTATCTAAATTATCAGTATTGGAAATAAAAAAAAGAATGGGAAATTTAAAGTTAAACGGTATTTCTACTAGATTTAAAGAAAACTTTATTAACGGAGAATTTACAAATCCTGATAAAAAAATAAGACAGGAGGCTATAGATTTATGCAAAAAAGCGATTGATGTATGCCAAGAATTAGGTGGAAATTATTTGACTATATGGTGCGCATTTGATGGGTTCGATTATCCTTTTCAAATAAATTATGAAAAAAATTGGAATCTTACAATATCCGCTTTACAAGAAATTTGCGATTATAGTAAAACTGTTAAAATAAGTTTTGAATATAAGCCTTATGAACCTAGAGCTTTTTCTATTCTTGATAGTGTAGGGCATGTTTTAACCGCCATATACGATACTAAAAGAGATAATATAGGCATTACTTTAGATTTCTGCCACATGGCGATGAAAAAAGAAAATCCAGCTTATTCTTTAGCGTTGGTTGCTATGAGAAATAGATTATACGGATTGCATATGAATGACGGATATGGAAGCATAGATAACGGTTTAATATTTGGAAGTATCAATTTTTTACAGGCTTTAGAATTTGTTTATTATTTAGTAAAATATAAATATGAAGGCGTTGTATTCTTTGATTCGTTTCCTGTAAGAGAAGAGCCGTCAAAAGAGATTGAGGCTAATATATCTATGTTTAATAAAATGATAAATATTATAGATTATTTAGGTAACGAATATATAGAAAAAATATTAAATAAGCAAGATTCGTTAGAAATAATTAATATGCTGAATAAAATATTTAAATAAATTAAATTAAAAAAGGAGAGAAACAATGAGACATTTATTTTATTCATTAATTATCGTTAGCGTTTTATCGCTATCATGTTCAAATTCGGGTGATGGTTCGGCGTTAAATAATGATGTAGCCTTTAACCCAGACTCTGAGAACGGCACGACTCTTTATGAGTTAAGAGAAAAATACGGAGCTGTTCCAAAAATTACAAATCCAATAACAGTAGGAGTTGTAGCAAAAAATTTCCAAAACGAATATTGGAGAACGCTTAGGGCTGGATACGAAGAAGGAGCTTCAAAATATAAAGCCAAAGGTTATAATTTGACGGTAGATATCAGTGGAGCAAGAGATGAGAATGATGAACAAGGACAACTTGCGATAGTAAATAATTTTATAAATAAAGGATATGACGCTTTATTATTATCGCCTATATCCGATGGCAACCTAATACCTGGCGTAGATACGGCTAACTCTAAAAATATACCCGTAATTAATGTTAATGATGGATTAATATACAATGCGCCTAATTTTGTAGGACCTAAAGCCGACCAAAACGGAGAATTGGCAGCCGAATGGATAGCCAAAAAATTAGGAGGCAAAGGAAAAGTAGCTATAGTAATAGGTATGCCAAAAGCTTTCGCCGCTAGACAAAGAACGGAAGGTTTTGAAAAATGGATGAAAAATAATTATCCAGATATACAAATAATAGCTAAACAAAATGCTGATTGGGATAGAAATAAAGCGAGAGAGCTAGCTGGAACTTGGATAAAAAATAATCCAGATTTAAGCGCTATCTTTTGTAATAATGATGGTATGGCTTTGGGAGTAGTTGAGGCTGTAAAATCTTCAGGTAAAGATATATTAATAGTAGGAGTAGATGGAATCGGAGAAGCTTATGATTCTATAAGAAATGGCGGATTATCGGCAACTATAGATTCTTTTCCAAGATTTAAGTCTCAAATTGCATTAGAATGTTTAATAAGAATTATTGGAGGACAAGATATACCAAGAGTTATATGGACTCCGCAGGCATTAATAGACATATCAAATGTTAATGAAACTCCTGAAAGTATTATAAATTGGAAAGACCCCGAATTTGAAAATTAATTTGTATGATTAAAAACTGCAGCTCTGTGATATTAAAATTATAGAGTTGCGGTTATATAATCATTATTTTTGTAGGTATTTTTATGCAAAATATAATAGAATTTAATATGAGAATGAGCAAGGGGCTGTTGCAAAACAGCTTCCCTTCAAAATGTTGAAAACAGCCGTATTCACCGTACAAATCGGGCAGAATGTTGAAAACTCAAAGGCGGATTTCAGAAAATGAGTATAGCAAAGCTGAGCATCTGTGAAAAAACAGGTGCCCAGCTTTTTATATTTTCAGTTCCGAAAAGCGCTACTCTTTTTTGAGAGGAAAAAGATGAGATTTTCGCTTTCCACGTTGCAATTTGGAAAAGAACTTCTGGAGGTCAAAGGCGAGGCAAAGGAGAAAGAGTTCTGTTGAAATGTTGGTCTTTCCCCGCATCAAGAAGCGCCGGAAGTTGCGGTCACTTTTCAGTACACCAAAGGCTCCTTCTACCTGAATGGAGCGATTCATCCGCAGAAGCGCTCCTTTCTCGGAAAGAAGGTTCTCAAACGCAGTCTTTCTGTGTTCGGCAGATTCTACACACATCCGGATCTCTTTGCTTTTCGTCTCGTCGGAGGACTTGAAGCACTTGCTTCGGAGTTCACAACCGGAACAATCTTCGCAGCGGTAATAGTCCGTGGTAGTAACAATGCCATTTTCCTTTTTGGAACTGGAACGTGCAAAGAGGAGTTTTCTCCCTCCTGCGCAAAGAAAGCCATCCTCATGTTCCAGCGGCTCCATATTCTCGACCCGCCAGAACTGAGACTTGAATTTTTTTGTCTTCTGCTTTTCGTAAGAGATCGGCTTAATATAGCAGTTCTGACCATGCTGTTCCAGATACAGATAATTGCGGACGCTTTCGTATCCGGCATCTGCCACAATGTCGCAGTAGCTTCTGCTCTGCATCCGCTGGATATGGTTCAGGAACGGAATGAGCGTACCGGAATCCGTGCGGTTGGAAAAGGCAGCGACACCGGTAATATATTCGCTATTGACCGCAAGCTGGACATTGTAGGCCGGTTTCAGCTGGCCATTTCCCATGTGGTCTTCTTTCATCCGCATGAAGGTAGCGTCCTTGTCAGTTTTGGACATACTTCTGCGGTTATTTCCAATGGTAAACAGCTTATCTTCGTAGTCTGTCCACTTTGTCCACAGGCTGTCCAGCTTTTCGTATCGCTTTTGCCATTCACTCTTGCGTTTTCCGATCCCGTGAACAAATTCTGCATTGGAAGGAAGCTGCTTGTCTGCTAACTCTCGCAGCTTCTTCCGGGTCAGATTGCCTTTTCCACCGCATTCGTTGAAAACTTCCTTTGCTTTTTCTTTCAATTTTGCCAGATTCTTTTCGACACCTGTTTTCCAGACAAAGGTATACCTGTTCGCCATGCTCTCGATCTTTGTGCCGTCGATGAACACTTCTTCATATTCTGTTTCTTCCAACTCAGCAAGTCGCTGTACAAACTGGTAGAACAATTCTTCTACTGCCTCTTTCGCCTTTCCGCTCCGGAACCGGGCAAACGAAGAGTAGTCCGGCACCTTCTCTCCTTGAAGAAGCCAGATGAAGTCGATATTCTTGCGGCACGCAAGCTCCAGCTTTCGGGTAGAGTAGATGCCGCACATATAGCCGTACACCAATAGCTTAAACATGATCCGGGGTTCTGCTGCCGATTTTCTTCCTTTCGAAGAATACGCCTGATACAGTTTCGTGTAATCCAGTTCCTCAAGCTGGGCGTTGGCTACATACACCGGTTCATGTTCATCTATTATAATATTTTCGCTTATTGGCAAGGTCAGCTGTTGATATATGCCGCCCTTTCCTGTATACTGTTTCTGTTGTAGTTGGTTCATTGCAGTTTCAGCTTACAACAAAAAATGAGATAGGCAACCCCTTTCGGGGAAGTCTATCTCATTTTTTCGTTGGGGCTATTTTGCAACAGCCCCCAAATTATATCTTTTTATCAGCCAAACAGCTTTGCAAACCAGCTTACGGTGGTCTCGGCGGCAGTCTCTACCGTGGTCTCCATCTGCTTGACCGTCTGCTGCAGCTTGGTGCCCTCGGCGTCCTTGAGCGACCAGTAGGTCTGGGTGCTGCTTGCGCTGCCGGACACCGTGAAGTCCGAGGCAAAGCACAGGCTCTCGCCCGCAGAGTCGGTCACCAGCACCATATAGGTGTAGCTGCCCTCCGGCAGCTCCCCGAACCGGATCTGGCTGTCCAGCGTGTTCAGCGAGAAGGCGGCGGCGTTCACCTGCGCCTCAGCGCTCTGCACGGTCTGGTCTGCCGCGTCCAGAACAGCCACCTGCACACTGGCCAGAGTGGTGCCACTGGCGCTGTTGGCCGTACCGGTCAGTGCCATGCCGCTGCCTGTGCGAAGATTTACCGGGTAGCGCACGCCCTCCAGCCGCAGCCCATCGGCCTGTGCCGCCACGCTGTTGTGATCTGCGGTGACGTACCAGTAGCAGGAGGATCTTGCAATGGACACGCTGGAGCTGGTAATAGGGATGCGGCCGTAGCCGATGTTCCCCGCCGGGTCGGAGCAATAGAAAATACCGTTGGTGTAGTCGGTCAGCAGCACCGCATGGGGCTGGGTACGGTCGTAAAGGACGATGCCCTCCGGGTGCTGCTCCAGCAGGGAGATCAGCACCGCCGTTTTGCTTTGCAGGCTGGAGGGCAGGGTGGCGTAGCCCACCTGCATCTCTTTATATGTAAAGTTGTGTGCAAGACCGTTGGCCCATGCTGTGGAGCGCACACTGTTCTCGGTCACGTTCGTCCAGTCGCTCAGCCCGTCAAAGTAGGCACGGCGGCGCAGCATCATGGCTGCGGAGGCCAGCGTACAGGTGCCGCCCCGGCTCTGCTTGAAGTAGAAACCTGCGTCCACGTTCAGGTCCACTGCCAGTGCAGCGGGCAGACAGGTAAGCAGAAAAGCAAGGCTCAGTGCCAGGGTCAGCAATCTTTTTTTCAGGGCGTGCGGTGCGGTGGTATTCACGGTTCGGTATTTCCTTTCTTGTTTCTTTGCGGATCTCATAGGGATCTACCGCTACAAAGTATACCAGTCTGTAATCCTTTTGTAAACAATTCTCCGTCTTTTTTCTCAATATCAACACGTTTAGGGGATATCCGTTGTGGTCTTTTCACAAATTTTTCTGCAATATTCCACGCATTTGACAAAGTTTCGTCCTACCCACCGCGCAACTGTGAAAATATATTTCTTTTTTACCCTGCGCGCAGAGCGCAAAAAGGTCGGCAGCTCTGCGCATTCGTCCCGCCATTTCACAAAACAATTCCCGCTCTAAGCCGTGCAGCAGTCAGCCTATCATTATCTGCCGCAGTCGGGACAGTAAGTGTCTCTTATTTTTTGAAATTCATATACTAGTATACAAGTTTAGCCAGGCAACTCATGTCTTTTTTCCTTTCTTTTCCGGCGTTTTGCCCAATAAATCCTCAAAAAGTTTATATCAAACGCCGAAGTTGTTTTATTCTGTCAAGTATTCCTTGTAAAAATAGGAAATTCATGTTAACTTGAATACAACATTGTGCGCGCTGACACAGACAAGCTCGTGTCCTGCGGCGCATAGAAAAAAAGGAGAATTCCCATGAGAAAAGCAAAGCAAAGCATCCGGCGCACTGTGGCCGGGCTGCTGGCAGGTGCGCTGCTGCTGGGCATGACGCCGCTGGCTGCATTTGCAGAGGACAGCACCTCTGCAAACGGCTGGCAGTTCAAGGCCTTCGGCACCTCCGCAGCAGCAGAGGTCAACACCCTTGCAGAGGGTGCAGACATCCACAGCAAAGTCACCCTGAACGCCTGCACCGTGAAGGAGGACGGCACCATCAACAAAAAGGGCGGCAAGTTTGTTGCCGACTCCCCTGCCGATGGTCTTTCCTTCTACTACACCACCATCGACCCCACCAAGGAAAACTTCTATCTGCAAGCCGATGTGACCATCGACTACATCAACCCCGCCCCGGACGGACAGGAGGGCTTTGCGCTGATGCTGCGCGATAGCCTGAGCGGCTCCGGCAGCTACTTCTCCAACCAGATCTCGGTCGCCGGTACCAAGCTCCCGCTGGACGGCGTAGAGATCAAGGATGCTGTGGGTGTGCGCAGCTACACCGGCATCATCTCCAACGAGACCGCCGCCTCCAACGAGGTCAAGGCGACCCGCGCCGCTTTCAGCAACCAGACCATCAAGCAGGGCGATACCTATCGCGTCAGTCTGGCCAAGACCAGCAACAGCTATGTTGCCACCCAGTACGCCATCAATGCGGACGGCACCACCGGCGCGGTGATCGGCTCTTCCACCCTGTATATCTCGGCAAAGGACAGCACCGCCGCCAGTGTTTCCAAGTACACTGAGCTGGACGACCCCATGACCGTGCAGGAGGCAAACAAGGCTTATCTGGGCTTTGCAGCTGCCCGCGGCATGAATGTGACCTTCTCCAACATCACCTACACTACCAGTGCATGGAATGCCTCGGAGTGGACCTTGCAGCCCACCAGCTACATCGACCCGGTGTACCAGATCACCAGCCCCTCCACCTGCACCGGCAGCAGCTACGCACTGGCTTTCAAGGCCAATGCGGACGGCACCGCCAAGGTGTACGCCAACGGCAAGCTGGTGGACAAGGACCTGACCGTCAAGGCCGGTGAGACCCTGACCCGGAGCTACACCATGACCCGCGACACCATCTTTAAGGTGGTGTTCACCCCGGACAAGAACTACGTCATCAGCGCCTTTGAGAAGCTGAGCAGCTACAAGGCTGCCACCATTGAAAAGAAGGTCTCGCTGCGGGCACTGGGCGCAAACGGTGTCATCGTGGTCACCCCGGACGGCAGCGCTGCCCACAACGGCACCAGCGCTGCGGACGCCGTAGACCTGCAGACCGCGCTGAACTACGCCGCCGCAGGCCAGACCATTCAGCTGGCAGGCGGCACCTACTCCCTGACCGGGGAGCTGAAGGTAGAGCGTGGCCGTGACGGCACCGCCGAGGCTCCCATCACCCTGACTACCGCAGACGGCAGCTACGCCACGCTGGACTTTGGCGGCGTGGGCACCGGCTTTAGCGTCTGGGGCAACTATTGGAACATCAGCAAGCTGAACGTCACCAACACCAAAGACGGTGCCAAGGGTATGCAGCTGGCCGGCAGCCATTGCGTGCTGGAGCAGATGAACTTCTACAACAACGGCAACACCGGCTTGCAGGTCTCCGGCCTGTCTACGGACAACAAGGCCCTGTGGCCCAGCTACAACACCATCAAGAACTGCACCTCCATGAACAACGCCGACCGCGCCATGGAGGATGCCGACGGTTTTGCCGCCAAGCTGACCACCGGCGAGGGCAACGTGTTTGACGGCTGCATCGCCGCCTACAACGCCGACGATGGCTGGGACCTGTTTGCCAAGGCCGCTACCGGCTCTATCGGCGCTGTCACCATCCAGAACTGCGTTGCCTACAAAAACGGCTACCTGATGCTGGCCGCAGAGCCGGTCAAGAAGCAGCCGCTGCAATTCCCCACCGTTACCTGTGACGCAAACGGCAACCTGAGCTTTGGCAACGTGGCCACCACCATCGAGGCAGGCAACGGCAACGGCTTCAAGATGGGCGGCACCAACCTGCCCGGCAACCACAAGCTGCTGAACTCCATCTCCTACGACAACGCCGCCAAGGGCATCGACTCCAACTCCTGCCCGGACGTGAAGGTGTACAACTCCACCTCCTACAACAACGAGGGCTACAACGTTGCACTGTACACCGGCAACAAGTCTGCCGTGACCGACTACGCCGCTGACGGCGTCATTTCCTTCCGCAAGGGCACGGACGGCAAGGAACAGCTGGCACTCCAGAGCCAGAGCAGCACCGCCGTCTACGGCCCGAACAACTTCTACTGGGACGCCGAGACCCAGACCAGCCACAACAAGTCTACCAACACCGTCACGGTGAAGGAGAGCTGGTTCCAGAGTTTGGATACTTCTGTTGCTCCCACCCGCAACGCAGACGGCAGCATTGACATGCACGGCCTGCTGCTGCTCACCGCCGAGGGTCTGGCCGCCACCGATGCCGGTGCGCGCGGCGCTGTGTGGGGTCAGGCAGAAGCCGCCAAGGCTACCTTCTGGGTGGTAGGCGACTCCACCGTTTCCCCCTTCAACGACAGCTACTACCTCCCCCGCGAGGGCTACGGCGAGGAGCTTGAGAACTACTTCAACGCCAACGTCTACAATCTGGCCATTTCCGGCGCGTCCAGCAAGGACTTTACCGGCATGGCCAACTACACCACCCTGCTGAAGGGCTCCGACACAGTGCCCGCCATGGGCGATGCTGCTGGGGACAAGTTCCTGCTCATCGGCTTTGGCCACAACGATGAAAAGACCGAGCCCGCCCGTTACACGAACCCCAACGGCGACTACAAGACCGAAGGTTCCTTTGCTAACAGTCTCTACGTCAACTACATCCAGCCCGCTTTGGAGCGCGGCGTTATTCCCGTGGTGTGCACCCCCATTGCCCGCCTGACCGAGGCGAACAACAAGGCCAGCTATGACGATGCTTCCGGCCACAAGACTACCACCGTCACCATCGGCGATGCCGTCTATGAGGGCGGCGACTACGCACAGGCCATCCGCGATATGTGCAGCGAGCTGCACCTCATCTGCGTGGACCTGACCGATGCTACCATCAACGAAAACATCGCCATGGGCAAAAAGGCGCAGTACACCCACAGCTTTACCGGTGCCAAGGCCGACAAGCGCGGCAAACTCTCCCCCACCGGTCTTGACCTGACCCACACCAACAGCTACGGCGCAAAGCTGAACGCATGGCTCATTGCCCAGCTTACCGCCGACACCCCGCTGGGCGCTTACAACCGGAACAAGGCAAAGCCCACCTACAAGCAGTTCTACGGCGATGCCGCAAACCCGGACTATGTGCCCTCCAGCTATGCCGCACCCACCCAGACCAGCAAGCTGTGGCCTGCCTTTACCGATGCCAACGGCACGGTGTGGAACGGCTCCGTCTTTGGCAACGTGGGCGGTGACGACAAGATCTCCGGCGGCGATTTCCCCGCCGCTGTCGATGGCCAGAACATCACGCTGGGCGTTGCCAACAACCGCGGCAAGATCGCATCCACGGTGGACGGCCTGATGATGTACTACGTCCAGCTGCCCGCCGGCACCAACTTCACCCTGACCGCAAAGGCCACCGTGAACAAGCTTGCCAAGAACAATCAGGTCTCCTTCGGTCTGATGGCGCGCGATGAGATGTATGTTGACACCAGCATCTCCGACCCCATTGGCGATTATGTGGCCGTGGGCACCCGGAATCAGGGCGCTATCAACTGCTTCGGCCGCAAGAGCGGTGCGCTGTACGACGGCCCCGCCGCAACCGTGAAGTACGGTGCAGGCGATACCGTAGACCTGAAGCTCGTGGGCACTGCCGATGGCTTCACCCTGACCTACGGCGATAACGAGACCGCTTCTGCCGGTTTCGACTACGCCCTGACCGCTGTGGACTCTGATTACATCTATGTCGGCTTCTACGTTGCCCGCAACGCTAACGTCACCTTCAGCGATGTGCAGCTGACCACCAGCGGCGTCTCCTCCGGTTCCCCGCTCAAGACTGCATGGAACCGCATCGTCAGCATCTTCCCCTTCTGAGTAAGGCGAACGCTGCCGCATAACCACTGAAAACAGAAACCCGGAACCTTCTTGAGCCCTTGCGGCTCTGAAAAGGTTCCGGGTTTTTTGCGATCTTTTCAGTGAGCTATTGTCCGCCAACCATACTGCTTTCTACTCACCCCAGTGCCCGCTGGATCTTTGCAAAGTCCTCCAGCGTCAGCGCTTCCGGGCGGATGCGGGCATCAAAGCCTGCGGATTCGATGGCGGCAATGACCTTCTCCTTGGGCAGGTTCAGCCCGCCTGCAATGGCGTTGGCAGCGGTCTTGCGGCGCTGCCCAAAGGCGGCACGCACCAGCGCAAAATAGCCCTCCTCGTCCTCCACCTGCACAGCGGGTTGCGGACGGATCTCCATGCGCACCACGGCGCTGGTCACTTTGGGTGCCGGGTAAAAGCTGCCGGGCGCGGCAGTGAACATCA
>OQVL01003119.1_pt1 | contig 10160 bp, 7 predicted proteins | sample 1691501 | NCBI WGS metagenome assembly OQVL01 (sample SAMN03418253, study PRJEB22391) | human gut metagenome | biome: human-gut; feature: organic feature; material: feces | host: Homo sapiens | place: Tanzania | collected 2013-01
ACACCGAGAACTTCGACTACGCTTCGCTCTTCTCTACAACATTCCCAATGAACAAGGCTGACCGCATCGCTACATTCGACAGCGGATCTACCCACGCCATGACTCTCGTAGCCGTAGACCTCGACAAGGACGGCAATCCGTTGAAGTGGAAGGTGGAGAATAGCTGGGGTCCGAACAACGGCGCACAGGGCTGCCTCATCATGTCTAACCGCTGGTTCAACGAGTACATGTTCCGTCTTGTAGTCGACAAGAAGTACGTACCCGAGAACTTGCAGAAGGAGTTCGAGCAGAAGCCGGTTATGGTTATGCCTGAGGACCCGTTGTTCGGTGAGGACGATTAAACAGAACACTTATAATACAACAAAACAACAGAAACAAATACACTATGGAACCATTAAAGTTCAATGCACTCCTTAAGTCAACCATCTGGGGTGGTGAGAAGATTATTCCGTTCAAGCACCTCGACGTGCAGCAGGAAAACGTAGGCGAAAGTTGGGAAATCTCTGGCGTGCCAGGCAACGAGACAGTAGTTGCTAACGGCGAGTACAGAATTCCATCATCCCCTACAATATCCAAGAACCACAGTATCCGAGGCGTTTCCGAAGTTGAGCTTCGATATTTCACCTTAGACTTATAGTTCCGCCTACTCACCCTTTACGCCCAGTAAATCCGAGCAACGTTTGCCTCCTACGTATTACCGCGGCTGCTGGCACGTAGTTAGCCGAGGCTTACATTATCTACTGTCACTCATTCTTCGATAATTTCCAAGGTTTACAACCCGAAGGCCTTCATCCCTCACGCGATGTCGCTCCATCAGACTTTCGTCCATTGTGGAAGATTCTTAGCTGCTGCCTCCCGTAGGAGTCTGGGCCGTTCTCAATCCCAATGTGGCCGTTCAACCTCTCAGTCCGGCTACCTATCGTCGCCTTGGTGGGCCTTTACCTCACCAACTAGCTAATAGGCCGCAGGCTCATCCTTCGGCACTCCCGTAGGAGCTTTCCCATACATAAATCATATGTATGTATTATGCGGTATTATCACATGTTTCCATGTGCTATTCCCCACCAAAGGGCAGATTACCCACGTGTTACTCACCCGTCCGCCACTTCCGGTCCCGAAGGACCATTCGTTCGACTTGCATGCTTAAGACGCGCCGCCAGCGTTCGTTCTGAGCCAGGATCGAACTCTCCATGCCTATTTCCTCGGCCCCCGAGGGGACCGGAGATCTCCATAAACACGCAGAGCCTCAAAAGGCCCTCTCATCTTCTCGAATCTGACAGCCTATAACACACACCGACAAAACTGCTCTCCTACAAGCGTTTCTTGCTTTTGCTGTCCATCCCTGATAAATGCCTTTCAAAAAGCTTGCGGCTTGCCGCCGCAGGTGGACATTAATATACCGCATATCACACGGATGTGTCAACACCTTGAAACCGCTTTTTTTTATATTTTTTTGTTTTTTTTATAGAGATTACTTATAGGTATAATAATCATTTGCACCTTTTTTTCCATATCCTGGTTCAGAATTATAAACTGTGTGGTAAAAAAAACAAACGTACCGTTTCGCCGCCTTGATTTGTCAAAAAATATACATTGAAATTATATCTTCCATTTTTACCATAGGAAAAGTCTCGATTGTCAAAAAATTTCAAATTCGCATCAGAAAAATCAAAAGAAACAGAATCATCTGCAAATTCGCTTTTATACGCTCCCTGCCAGCCCCATCTTCCATCAAAAACTTCACAAATAACATCACCCAGACAATCTGGATTTTTGACTGAAATTTTATCAAAGCTAAGAATTCCGTTTTCATATTTTTTTTCAATATAAGGATTGCTTAATATTTTTATTTCACCAAGCAAATTTTCACCCTTAGCCACAATTTCAACAACAGATGAATACCCAAGGCGCACAGATTCTTTTCCAGTTTCATTATGATTAAGATTCGCATAGAAACTGTATTTTTTTCCTTCATCAACAAAAGGAAAATAAACAAGTCTGTTATTGCCACTTAAATCAATCCAAGCTGTTGTCTGCCAATATTCATCATTTTCCGATTTATACATAATATCCGCGCCATTACATCCGTCCGGCAAATTTGAAAACATAAGCTGAATTCCATTTCCGCTTGGCGAGTTGTATACTGAAAGGCAATTTATTCCTGTTTTTTCTTCATTACTACCATTTTCAGAATTTACCAAGTCAGACAATTTTTCATCATCAAGAGCACCATCAGCCTTGCATCCACAGAACATAGACAACGTGATAAACACACAAATTGAAATTCTTAAAAACTTCTTCATAACAATTCCTCCAAGAATTAATAGAAATGCCGCTCAACAAAGAGCAACCTCTATTTTACCCCCCCCGGGATTTGTCAAGAGCTTTTGTAAAATTTTAATGTTTTACATTTACGCATCTATTAAATAAAATAAGTGCATGTTGAATTTTTACGGAATAATCATTGCGTTTGCATCATTTTTTGTAATTGGAATTTTTCATACGATTGTTATAAAAGGCGAATATTATTTTTCTGAAAAAATATGGCCGTTTTTTCTTGCGACGGGAATTTTATTTTGCGCAGTTTCTATTTTTACAAGCGGAATTGTTTCGGTTTTGTGCGCACTTATAGGAGGCGCGTGTCTTTGGAGCATAAGGGAACTTAAAGAGCAGAGAACACGAGTTCAAAAAGACCGGTTCCCACAGAATAAAAAAAGAAGTCAAAATGCTTCTGCACAAGGAAAAATTTCAGAAGTGATAATAATCAGACCGATTCAGAAAAAAGACAACGGGCAGCTGTCTTCTATAATCCGCGCAATATTTGAAGAGTTCGGAGCACCAAAAGAAAATTCTGTTTATTCAGACAAGGCAACAGTTTTTCTTTTTGAAACATTCAGCGAAAATAAAAAATCAGAATATTTTGTTGCGGAACAGAACGGAAAAATTCTTGGCGGCTGCGGATATTTTCCAACTGAAGGACTTCCGGCGGATTGCGCTGAAATTGTAAAATTTTACCTTTGCCCGGATTCACGCGGAATGAAAATCGGAACAAAGCTTTTCAGCCTTGCCGAAGAATGCGCAAAACTTGCAGGCTACAAAAAACTTTACATTGAATCATTCCCGCAGTTTTCAAGCGCAGTTTCAATGTACAAGAAAAACGGCTTTACAGAACTTTCTTCACGGCTTGGAAATTCTGGACATACCGCGACAACAATTCACTTGATAAAAGAAATTTAAAATCACCTGCATGCCATATATGCAATTGTAAGAGCATCCTTTTCGATATTTTTTACGATTGCATATTCGTTTGGCTGATGCGCAAGTTCATCCATAGTTGACCAGACAACAGCGTCAATTCCGGCATTTCGAAGTCCAGCAGCAACAGTTCCGCCTCCAATGCCAACAAAGCGAGGTTCAACTCCGTGGACATTTTTTATAGCTTCAAAAAGTTCTTTTGCAACATGGGATTCTACAGATGTTGCTTTTGACTGTTCCGCCTGAAGCTCTTCAACTTGAATTTTTACGCCGTAACTTTCTTCAGTCTCCCGAATAACTTTATTCACTTCAGCGCGTACTTGGTCAAGTGAATACTGCGGAAGAATACGACAGTCTGAGCAGAAAACATCATCGCCCGGAATTATATTCACGCCGGAAACATTCTGGTACTGCATCGTCGGCTCAAAAGTTGAACGCGAAGGCTCAAACATTTTGTCATGCGCGCTAAAAAGTTTTTCAAGTTCATGAACCTTTAAAGCAAGATAGCTTGAAGCAAGTTTTGCATTGCAGCCTTGATCAGGACGAGAACCATGCGCCTGTTTTCCGATTATATGGAACTTGAGCCAAAGAATACTTTTTTCCGCAACCTCGATTGTCTGTCCTAAAGGATCTCCGCCGTCTGGAATAAGAATTCTGTCATTTGCTCCAAAGATGTCCATGTGGTTTTCTATAAGAAAATTCATTCCATACTTTGAGCCGACTTCCTCATCAGCCATAAACAGAAGCTTGAGAGTATGAGCAGGAACAATATTTTGCCTTACAAAACTCAACGCCGCAAGAACTCCGCTGCAAAGTCCCTGCTGATTGTCCTCAACTCCTCTGCCAAATATTTTTCCGTCTTTTTCAACAGCCTGCCACGGATTTGTATTCCACATAGAAAGCTCGCCAACAGGAACAACATCAAGATGCGCGCAAACCCAAATGCAAAAATCATTTTTCTCACCCGGAATTTCAGCGACTAAATTCGGACGGAATCCAGCAGGAACTCTTGAGTCTGGAGCATCATAATGCTTAAGATTTTTTATTCCGTTTGACAAAAGCCACTTCTCAAGTGCCGCGCATTTTTTTTCTTCGCCCTCGCCGCCGTTTTCAGGAGCAAGAGCAGGAATAGAAGTCAAAAGTTTTTCAAGCTCCACCATGCTGCAAGTGTTATTTTCTATGTAATTTTTTATCTTTTCAAAATCAACATTCATCTTTGTGTCCTAGAATATTTTTGGAAAATTATAAAACAAAAAAGCCGCCTGTTTCAACAGACGGCTTTTTGCAAAACTAATTTTCACTGTAGTACTTTAAGTAAGCATCATAAGTTGACTTTATCAAAGTATCAACATCACTATATTTTGGCTCCCATCCAAGCACTTCTTTTGCAAGTTTAGAAGAAGCTGTAAGTTGAGCCGGATCTCCCGCGCGTCTGCCAACATATTCAGCAGGAATTTCTTTTCCCGTTATGCGGCGAGTAGCTTCAAGCATTTCTGTAACAGTAATTCCCTTTCCTGTTCCAAGGTTGAGCGTAAGGCTCTTTTTGTTCTTGGCAATGTATTCCAAAGCAAGAACGTGAGCAGAAGCCAAATCCGTTACATGAATATAATCACGGATGCAAGTTCCGTCGCGTGTATCATAGTCGCTTCCAAAAACTTTAAGCTTGCCGCGCTTACCGCAGGCAACTTCCATCATCACAGGAAGAAGGTTTGCAGGATTTCTTTCAAGTCCGTAAATAACGCCTTCAGGATCATATCCTGCCGCATTAAAATATCTAAGAGCAGCAAATTTCAGATTCTTAAGCTTATCGTACCAGCCCATGAACTCTTCAATTTTAAGCTTTGTAAATCCGTAGTAATTTTCAGGATTCTTAGGATGATTTTCATCGATAGGAAGATACTGAGGCTCGCCAAAAGTCGCTGCGCTTGAAGAGAAAACCATGTTAAGGCAGTTGTGCGCAACAGCAGCATTCAAAATATTTAAAGTTCCGTTTATGTTGTTTATTGAATATTTTTCCGGAAAAATCATAGACTCGCCGGCAGCCTTAAACGCAGCAAGATGAATAAAAGCATCAAATCCGCGGGCAAATGCTTTGTCCAAATCTTCCGGATGAAGAATATCGCCTGCAATAAATTCATTCTTCTTAAAAAGATTCTGGATAAGTCCGCTTGAAAGATTGTCAAAAACCGTAACTTCATGATTTTTCGCCATGAGTTCTTTTACAACGTGGCTTCCGATATATCCAGCGCCACCAATAACTAAAACTTTCATTTGCTCCTCCGCCTTGGATTAAACTGAAAATATAATAATCCAATAAATGTAATTTTTCAATTTATATAAAAAAAAATGCGCAACAAATTGCACAAAGTTTTCATCACGAAAACGCCTCAAGTTTTTCCGCAGCGCAAAGCCACTGAGCATTAAGCTCTTCAAGCTCCGAAGCGATTTTTGAAATTTGAGTCTGAACAGATTTTGCAGTTTCGCCATTTGAATAAACTTCCGGCAAAGAAAGCTGATTTTCAAGTTCGGATTTTTTTTCTTCCGACTCAAGAATCATGGCTTCAAGTTTGTCTGCCTCCTTTTGAATTTTTCTTTTTTCGGACTCGCGCTTTTTCTGTTCTTCCCACGAAAGTTTTGATTCAGTTTTTTGCTCTGATCTTTTTGCTTCGGGGACTGAATTTTTTTCGCCTTCCGCAGACTGCTCTTCTTCTATGCGCTGCATATAATATTTGTAGTCGCCGACAAATTCTCTGAAAACACCGGGATGAAGTTCCAGAACTTTTGTAGAAAGCTCTTCAATGAATCCGCGGTCATGGCTTACAAAAACAACTGTTCCTCCAAAACTTTTCAAAGCCTCAAGCAGGACATCTTTTGAATGCATATCAAGATGGTTCGTAGGCTCATCAAGAACAAGAAGATTCACAGGACGAAGCAAAAGCTCAAGCAATGCAATGCGGGATTTTTCTCCTCCAGAAAGCACATTGATGCTTTTAAAAACATCGTCACCACGGAACAAAAACGCGCCAAGCATATCACGGAGTTTCGGAACAAGTTCAAGAGGCGCATTGTTTTCCAGACGCTCAAGAATTGTTTCGCTGCCATTTATTTTTTCCGCGCTGTCTTGACTAAAATATCCGACTGAAACTCCAGCTCCAAGTTTTACAGTTCCTGAAAAATCATGGTCGATTCCTGCAATGATTCTAAGCAAGGTTGATTTTCCGGCTCCATTTCTTCCTGCGACAACAAGACGCTCGCCGTTTTCCACAACAAGATTCAGATTTTTTATTATATCAGGTCCGCCGTAGTTTTTGCAGATATTTTCCAATGTAAGAACAAGCCGGCCGGAATGAGGAGCTTCTGGAAAACTAAAATGAATTTTTTTAAGGTTCTCTGGGATTTCAATTTTGTTTTCAAGGATTTTATCAAGCATCTTCTGACGCTCTTGAGCTTGAGCCGCCTTTGTCGCCTTGTAGCCGAAACGTTTTATAAATTCTTCAAGATGCTGAATTTCCTGCTGCTGCTGTTCATAAGAAGCAATCAGAGATTCAAGTTCAACTTTACGAACTTCCTCATAATGTGAAAAATTTCCAGGGTAACGTTTTAATGTTCCATTAAAAAGCTCGTAGACTTCATTTATTGTATGATCCAAAAAATAGCGGTCATGGCTTACAAGCAAAAATCCGCCTTTAAAATCCGCAAGAAATTTTTCAAGCCAGTTACGCGCTTCAATGTCGAGATAATTTGTAGGTTCGTCAAGAAGAAGAATGTCAGGACCACACATAAGGGCTTTTGCAAGCGCAATACGCATCTGCCATCCGCCGGAAAATTCTTCAGTGCGCTTTGTAAAATCAGAGCGCTCGAAGCCAAGACCAAGCAAAATTTGTTCAGCAAGAACTTCACGCCGATACCAGCCGCTGTTTTCAAGTTCCGCCAAAAGTTCTGAATGCTCAAGTGCAATCTTGTCAGAGTTTTCAGGATTTGACTTTAAAAGCTCGCCAAGAGTATCTGCCTTCTTTTGAATTTCGTAGCCCCAGTCAAACGCCTTGTCTGCTTCTTCCTTCAAAGTGCAGCCTGAATGAACAAGCCCGCTCTGTGGAAGATATGCAATACGCGCATCCTTTTGAGCAATCCGTTCTCCTGAATCAGGTTCTGAAATGCCAGCCATTATCTTTATCAAAGTCGATTTTCCTGCTCCATTTGCGCCGGTAAGAGCAGCCTTTGTTCCTGCCTGCAAATTCACAGAAACATTCTTTAAAATATCTCTGTCGCCAAATGCAAGCGAAACTTTTGAAAACTGAATAAACGCCATAAAAAACCTATTTTTATAAGCCAGTTCAAAGCAGAAAAAATTTTTTGAATTCTGAAACTAGCTCAGTAATTTTTATTTTTGAAAAAACAAAACCATAGAATTCGCAGGAAGAGAAACTGAAGAATATTTTCTTCCAAAACTATCGTCGTATTTTTCAATTATATTCGCATAAGCAAGCCTAAGTCCGTTGACTTCTTTTTTATAAAGGAAGTTGACTTCACGGCTGGCATTTTCAAAATGGAATGTAACAACTCCGTCCCAAGAAGATTTTAGAGTTCCGTCAAGAAAATATTTCATTTCAACAATTCCAAAGCCTTTTGAACCTGAAGGAATTACAGACGGAACAAGCTTAGAAAATCCGCTCCACCTGAAAATATTCCCATCGTTAAAAGAAAGTGTTCCGTAGTTTCCACTCTTGAAATCCGGTCCAAGAGTTTGGATAGATTTGTAAAGTCCCTGCCGTCTGTTTTTTTCTGCAGAAACTATTTCTTCGATTTTTATATTTTCATCAAGCGAAACAAAATTGTAAGTCTTTGGTTTTCCGCCTTCATCTGTATATTTTACAATTATGAATTTCGAATTCCGCGGAACAATTTCAACAGGAGCGTCTTTTGCCTTGTAGTCTCCGTTGTCTGATTTTTCAAATTCAGAATACGGAAAACTTACATTTAAATTCGGAAGGCTGATTTTTGTAGTGCCAGAAACATAGCCTGAATCAAAACCGTAGACTGGAACAATGTAATCCAAGTCAATCTGCTTTTTAGAAATCATGCCTCGGTAATATTCAGGATACCAGACAGTTGAAAGAATTCTTTCAAGAGTTTCATCGGCTTTTTGAGCTTCAACAACTTCCGATCCAATTCCGTAAGTTCCATCCAAGTTCATTTCAAAGAGCCTAAGATTGTAGCTAAAGCACCAGCCTTCAGTTCCGTTGTCAGTAAGAACATGAAGCCATTCACCAGAAAGAGGAACTCCGCCGTTTGTAGGAGAAACGCCTTTTTCTTTATAAAGCGTGCGAACAACTTCATTTTTGCGCAGACGGTAAACCTGCTTTGAAGTGTTCATTTTTTCTGCGCGGATTGGAAGTCCGTCCAAAATGCAAAAAGCATATTTTCCTTTATATTCAGAATACATTTGCGCACGTTTCAATGCCTTTGATTTTGATTCTGGAGCTGAAAGTTTCCATAGAGGAACTTCAATTTTTTCTTTTGTTTCAGGAAGTCCGATTACATAAACTTTGGAAATATTTGACTTTAAATAAACAGGAACAACAGTTCCGTCTGGAATTTCTTTTTCGCCGACATTCCATAAAAGAACCCCATAGCCAATAACTCCAGAGCATGAAGAAAAAGTCAGCATGAACAATAAAAATGCAAAAAGAAAGATTCTATTTTTCATGGCGGATATTTTACAGGATTTTATCATAAAGTTCTACAAAGGAAGCAAAATTGAATTTTTATAATTTTTGATATAATATGAAAACATGAAAGACGAAACAATTCCATTAAGAAAAGACATCCCTGCGGAATACAAATGGGATCTTACACAACTTTATAAAACAGACGAAGAATGGGAAGCGGATCTAAAAAAGATTCCTTCGCTTGTAAAAAATTTTTCATCATTCAAAGGAAGGCTGTCGGAAAGCAGCAGCATTTTTCTTGAAGCTTTAAAAGCAGATGAAGCTCTTGACCGTCAAATTGAAAAAGTCTATCACTACGCAAGCCTTAACAATGAGGCTGACCAAGGAGACAGTGCCGCACAGGAAAAATACAGCCGCGTAATGATGGCATACACAACAGCCTGCTCTGAAACAAGTTTTTTCACACCGGAACTTCTTGCAATTCCAGATGAAAAAATAAATTCCTGGATAGAGCATCCGGAATTTAAAGACTATAAAATCTACATTCAAAAAGCACTTCATGCCAAGCCGCACATTTTAAGCGAAAAAGAAGAACGCATAATGGCCCTTCAGTCTGAATCCGGACAGACAGCATCAAATGTATTTTCACTTTTAAATGATGTTGACATGAACTTTGGAACTGTAGAGATTGAAGGAAAACAGCTTCCGCTCACACATAGCACTTGGAGCGACTTTGAAGAAAATCAGGACAGAAAAATCCGCAAGGAAGCTTATGAAAAATTCTACGGAGCATTTGAAAGCCACGCAAACACACTTGCAGCTTTATATTCAGGATCTGTAAAAAACGACATTTTTCATGCACGGGCGCGCGGCTACAATTCATCTTTGGAAGCAGCTCTTTACGGCGACAAAGTTCCAGTAAGCGTTTACAAAAATCTTATAGAAACAGTTCACAAGAATCTCGACACTCTGCATCGGTATTACAAAATCCGCAGAAAAGTTCTTGGAGTTGAAGAACTCCGGCACTATGACGTTTACGTTCCATTGGTAAAATCTATAAAGTCAAAAATTTCTTATGACGAGTCTGTTGAAATTGTAAGAAACGCGCTTGCAGTTTTGGGAAACGAATACACAGACACACTTTGTGGCGGATTAAAAGGCGGCTGGGTTGACAGATTCGAAAACAAAGGAAAAAATTCTGGAGCATTTTCAAGCGGATGCTACGAAGGATATCCT
>OQVL01003120.1_pt1 | contig 10160 bp, 10 predicted proteins | sample 1691501 | NCBI WGS metagenome assembly OQVL01 (sample SAMN03418253, study PRJEB22391) | human gut metagenome | biome: human-gut; feature: organic feature; material: feces | host: Homo sapiens | place: Tanzania | collected 2013-01
GGTCTGCTGCTGCCGGGACAAACAGCAATTTTTGTCGGTTTTGGCGGCGGCTTGAACCGGCGTGACGGCGACGGCGGGCGTTTTGGCGTCAAAAGTCGCCAGATTGCGCCAAACGACCCCGACGCGCACCGACAGCATCAGCGCGCAAAAAAAGATGACCAGCGGCAACAACCGAAAAACGGAAGATTTCTTTTTACCGTTTTTCGCTTTGCGCGATTCGGCGGATTTCAGGTGTGTTTGCGCCATTTTCAACCCTTTCACCGTCCCGACTGCAACGCTTTGAGCATTTCACGTTCGGCTTCGGAACGATCGCCGCCGATATCGTCGACGGACGCCGCCAACGGTCGCCGGTATGTTTTTGTTTTTTTCGTTTCACCCGAATCGCGCAAAATGTCTTGCGCCGCGGAAACGGCGGAGGAAATCAGGTCTTCATCGGCGAAAACGCGTTTGGACTGCGGCTTGCGCGGCGCGAACGACGGCAAATCGTCGATTTTGACATCGGCGGATTTGAACGGCGATTTGTCGGGAACGGACACCGCCGCGTCGCGCGTCGCGTTTTCCAGCCGGCGCGCGACGGCGTCCGCGCGTTCAACCATAAAAGCCAAATCGTCGCGCAAGATCTGCGCTTTTTGAATTTGATCGCGCAACAGACCGCCCGCGCTGTCAGCCGCCTGCTTTAAACGGGGGATCCCCGATTCGGCGCGCGTCGTCGCGTCGTTGAACGCTTCGATCAGCCGTCCCAAATCGGCGCGGCTGTTGCGCAGAACCTCCAGCCGCTTGTTCAAGATAATCGCGAAAACGATTGTCGGCACCAGCAGACAAATCACGACGATGTTGATAAGAAGTTCGACGGACATGGCGTTTAATCCTTCTGCCGTTTGATTTTGTCTTCGATCTGAATGGCGATGAAATCGTTTTTACGCCCCATGTGTCCGTAAAACATGGGAATGTCGCCGCAAACCATTTCGACATCGGAATCGGGCGTGGCGTCCAACAGCAAACGCGTGCCGACTTTCCAATTCAGCACCTGCTTCAAAGATGTCATGTGGCGATCCAAAACCGCCAGCAAATCGATTTCGCTGACCCACAGCGCTTCCGCCAAATGGTTTTCCCAAATGCTGTCGCGTCCGAATTTTTCGCCCATAAACCCTTGCAGCAACAACTCGCGCACGGGTTCCAGCATCGCGTACGGCAACAACAATTCGACTCTGCCGCCCCGGTCTTCCATATCGATGCGAAACTTTGCGACGACCGCCGCGTTTGACGGACGTGAAATCATGGCGAATTTCGGATTCGTTTCCAAACGGTCAAAACGGAACGTCACGGGCGACAACGGATCAAACGCCGCCGACAAATCCGACAGCACCAGATGCACCATTTTTTCGATCAAATTGCGTTCAATGACCGTGAACGGACGCCCGTCAAGCCGCATCGCCGCCGTACCGCGGCGACCGCCAAGCAAAACATCGACCATCGTGTAAATCAAAGACGAATCGATCGTCATCAAGCCGTAGTTATCCCATTCTTCGGCTTTGAACACGGACATCATGGACGGCTGGGCGACGGTGTCCAGATAATCGCCGAAACGCATCGTATCAATGCCTTCCAGCGTGATTTCGATGTTGAACTGCGTAAAGTTGCGCAACGTCGTCGACATCAGCCGCACCAGCCGGTCGAACACGATTTCCAGCATCGGCAAACGTTCATAGGAAACCGTAGACGTGTTCAGCAACGCCTGCACGCCTGTGTGTTCCTCGTTTTCCGAACCGTTGTTCAGCAAGCTGTCTATTTCGTCCTGATTGAGGATATTGGACACGCTTTCGCCATTTTGCGAAACATCGGTTTGCGCCCCCCGCGTCAGGTTGTTTTGCCCGTCTTGCGCCATAAGCACCCCTTACTGAATCAAAATTTCCTTAAACAACACGTCATTGACTTTGACCGGAGCCAGAATACGGTTCAACCTGCCGTTTATTTCCTCTTTCAGACGATAGGTGCCGATCGATCCCTGCAATTCCTCCAACCGCATTTCGCGCAGATAGAATTGCAGACTGTCGACGATTCGCGGCAGCATTTTTTCGGCGAAAGCGATATCTTCGGCGGAATTCATTTCCAACGCCACCCTGATTTTAAAATAAATCGGCTTTTGCCCCGCTTTGGCGGACAGGTTCACCAGAATTTCCGGAATATCGTAGAATAAAGTGTCCGACGTTTTTCCGCCGTCCGGTTCCGCCTGTTTTTCCTGTTCCCGATCGGGTACGGTCAAAATGGAATCGGCAATCCCCGAAAAATACAGCCCGACGACCGACCCGACGACCAAAAAAATCGGCAGCAACAGGAGAAGCACTTTCTTTTTCGGAGCGACGGCGGGGCGTTTTTCTTCGTCGTTTTCGTCCCGCGCCGATTCATTTTCGATTTCTTCCGCCATTTTGAATCCTTTAAAAACTTGTCGGTGATGGTGTCCGTTATACGCCGCTTTGGTTAATAACAGGTTATAGCCTTCTACGGGATAGATAATTTCCCCGCCGTTCGTTTTCAAGAAAAATTTCCATTTTCAAAAATTGGCACGTTTTGTGCATATAATTTTTTGAAATTTTTTGCCGCTCCGTCAACAAAAGGGGAAAGGACATGAAAAACACTCTATATATCGCTTTGTCGCGCCAAATGGGATTGTGGAACCAGCTGGACATGGTCGCCAACAATCTGGCGAACGTCAACACGACGGGATACAAAGGCGTCCAACCCTACTTTACGGAATATCTGTCCAAAAGCAAAACGGACGAAAGCCTGCTGGACGACAAGCTGTCGTTCGTCCACGATTTCGGCATCGTCCGCAACTTTACCGAAGGCGCGTTTTCCGCGACGGACAATCCGTTCGATCTGGCGATTCACGGTCCCGCCTACTTTGTCGTCGACACGCCCGAAGGCGTGCGCTACACCCGCGACGGGCAATTCAAACTGAACGACGAAGGCATGCTGGTCACGGCTGAAAACGACCCCGTTTTGGACGACCGCGGCAATCCGATCTTCATCGCGCCCGAAGAAACGGAATTCAACGTCACCCGCGACGGGTCGATCGTGACGGAAAACGGCGTCGTCGCAACGTTGCAGACGGTCGAATTCGCGGATCGGCAGAAACTGCGCGCCACGCACGGCGGACTGTACAGAAACGTCGCGGGCAACACGGCGACCCCCGTCCGTCCGAATGTCGAACAAGGCATGATCGAAGCGTCGAACGTCAACGCCGTCGTTGAAATGTCGGAAATGATCAAATTGCAACGCGCGTACGAAAACATTCAGATGATGATCGACACGGAACACACGCGCCGTCAAAACGCGATGCAGGTCTACGCCAAATCGGGCGGTTAAGGTTTATTCAGGTTAAGGAGTCAAAGTCATGAGAGCTCTTCACATCGGCGCCACGGGAATGCTGGCGCAACAAACAAACGTCGAAGTCATTTCCAACAACATCGCGAACATGAACACGACCGCGTATTCGCGCAGACGGGCGGAATTTCACGACCTTTTGTACCAAGACATGCGCCGCGTCGGCGCCAATTCGTCGGATTCGGGAACGATTGTTCCGTCGGGCATTCAACTGGGTTTGGGCGTCAAGACGTCTTCCGTCTACCGCGTTTCGGAACACGGATCCGTTTTGAACACGAACAACACGCTGGATTTGGCGATTCAGGGCAACGGCTATTTCCAGATCGAACTGCCGAACGACCGCGGCACGGGCTACACCCGCGACGGCGCGTTTCAGGTCAGTCCCGACGGCGTTCTGGTCACATCGGACGGCTATACGGTTCAGCCGGGGATCACCATTCCCGAAAACGCGACGGGCATCACGATCAACTCGTCGGGTGAAATCTGGGTCAAAGAGGACGGACAAACGGATCTGACGAACGTCGGTCAGTTAGAAATCGCGAACTTTTTGAACGAATCGGGGCTGGAAGCGATCGGGGACAACCTGTTCGTCGAAACGCCCGCGTCCGGCAACCCGACGACGGACGTTCCGGGAGCTTTGGGCTTCGGCAAGATTTTGCAGGGACATTTGGAAAACTCGAACGTGAACGTGGTTTCCGAAATCACCGATCTGGTTTCCGCTCAACGCGCCTATGAAATGAATTCCAAAGTCATCACGACCGCCGATCAGATGCTGTCCACGATCAATCAGCTGAAATCATAAGGGTTTAAAGCCATGAAAAGCCTGCTTGCCGTTTTGATTTTCGTCCTTTCGCCCGTTGCCCTTTCAAGCGCGGAAACGGCGGCGGACGACGATTTGCAGGCGCTGCCCGTCGTGCTGAAACGGGAAACGACGATTACCGCCGACAAAATCCGGCTGGGCGATCTGTTTTCCGGACTGGACGCGAAAAAAAGCGCGCAAACCGTCGCGCCCGCCCCCGCTTTGGGACAAGAGGCGATCCTGCCCGCCCAATGGCTGAAACAGGTCGCGAAAAAGAACGGCGTCGACTGGACGCCCGCGGATTATAAAACGACGGCGTCCGTCAAACGCGCCGCCGACGAAATAGCCAAAGCGGACGTTGTCGCTTGGCTGGCAAAAGAATTAAAAACGCGCGGACTGCCCGAAAATGCGGAATTAAACATTCATTCGGACGTTCCGCCCGTTTTGATTCCCGTGAAATCGACATGGCGATTTGAAACCGTTTCGGCTCAATACGACGAACGGCGCAAGACTTTTTCGGCAACTCTGCGCCTGTTCGCCGGCGATGACGCCCCGCGCGATTTTGATTTCGCGGGCAAAGCCGCCTACACGCTGGAAGTTCCGACCGCCAAGCGCGACCTGAAAGCCGGACAAATCCTGACGCGCGACGACATCGTCTTGAAAACGGTTTCCGCCGATTCGGCGCGCCGCCGTTTCGCTCCCGCGCAAATCGACGACCTGATCGGCAAGGAAATCAAACGCGGGGTGCGCGCGGGAAACGCGATCGATTCCGGCGACGTGCAGACGCAGGTCATGGTTGCCAAAGGCAAAATCGTCACCCTGACGTTTTCCAAAGGCGGCATCATGCTCAGCACCAAAGGAAAAGCTTTGGAAAACGGCGGCTTGGGCGACACCGTCCGCGTGATGAACGCGCAAAGCAAAAATATCGTCGAAGGAACGGTTACGGCACCCGAAACCGTCTTTGTCGAACCGAATAACGTGAAATTTTAAAGCTGACAAGGGAGGCTTGAAATGAACAAAACCGTAAAAACAGCTCTGCGCGCCGTCATGTTGGCGGCAGTCGTCCTGAACGCGTCGGGGTGTGCCTATTTCAGCAGGTTGAAAGACGTCGGCAAAGCCCCCGAATTTTCCAAAATCGAAAACCCCACAAAAGAAAAAGGCTACGCCCCCGTCGACATGCCCATGCCCGAACCGCAAACGCCCTACGTCAACGCCAATTCGTTGTGGCGTCCGGGATCGAAAGGATTTTTCAAAGACCAGCGCGCCAGCCAGGTCGGCGACATTTTGACCGTTCAGGTCGTCATCTCCGACAAAGCCCTGCTGGAAAACAAATCCGAACAAAAACGCGGCGACGATAAAGACAGCACCAGCATCGGCGCTTTGGCGGGACTGGAAAAATATGCAGGGAAAATTTTGCCCAACGGCGTCGACGTGTCCAACCTGTTCAACATCACCAGCAGCCGCAGCATCACGGGCGACGGATCAATCGACAGAAACGAAAAAATCGACGTCACGATGGCGGCGGTCGTCACGCAAATCCTGCCGAACGGAAATCTTGTCATTTCCGGAAAACAGGAAGTCCGCGTCAACTATGAAATGCGCCAGCTGCACATGACGGGCATCATCAGACGCGAAGACATTTCGACGCTGAACACGATCAAGTCTGAAAAAATCGCCGAACTGCGCGTCGCCTACGGCGGAAAGGGAACCATCAGCGACGTCCAGCAGCCCCGCATCGGCAGACAGGTTCTGGATATCATCAACCCGTTTTGACGGTTAACGGCGCGCCGGAGATTTTCTCCCTTGATTTCCAGCGACGCGAACAAAACGGCTCCGCTTCTTTCGGAAACGGAGCCGTTTTTTTCAATGCAATCAAAGTCAGTAGTCTTCGTCGCTTTCCTGCGTCGATTTCGTCAGATAGGCGAACGCCTTTTGAACCGTTCCTTCTTTGATTTCCAATTTCAGCCAAGCCGAAAAATCGGACAGCAGAACATCAGCCTTTTCAGCCGCGGCGGCGCCGCGCATGCGACCGCGCAGTTCGGCGACGGCGGTTTTATTCTTGGCGGGATCGGCGGGGATTGATTTCACCGCTTTGACGACCAGCATGTTTTCGCCTTCGGGCAACGAAAAGACTTCGCCGACGGGACGACTGAACAAACGGTACGTCGCCGCCTGCGACAGTTGCCCGCCGTTGCGCGTGATTTTTGCGACGCGCTTGTAATCCGCACCCGTTTTTTTGGCGACGACCGCCGGCGCGGCGCCCTTGTTCAACGCCGCTTTGATTTCGTCGGCGATCCGGCGCGCTTTATCGCGCCTGCGTTCTTTAATCCAAGCGGTTTCGATTTCCTTTTTCGCCTTTTCAAGCGGTTTTAAAGCGGGGTCGCGCACATCGTCGACGCGCAGAACGAAAAAATCCGACCCGTCTTCGGTCATCGGCGTTTCGCGTCCGGGATCGGCGACGAACGCTTGTTCCAAAACGGCTTTGGACACGCCGGCGGATTTGCCGTTTTCGTTCAGTCCCGACGGATCGACCATTTCATATTTTTTCATCGGGAATCCCGTGGAACGGGCGACTTCTTCAATCGTTTCGCCCGCGCCGAAACGGTCATCTAAAGCGACCGCCGTTTCGCTCAACGCGTCGAACGCCAAAGACGCGACCATTTTGCGTTCGATTTCGTCGCGCACGTCGGCAAAGCGTTTTTCAACCTTCGGCGTGATTTTGTTCACGCGCAAAATCTGCCAGCCGAAAGCCGTCTGAACGGGAGCGACGATTTCGCCTTTTTTCGCGGAAAAGACGGCGTCAGCCCAATCGCCCGTCGCGGTTGACGGCGTCAGATCGCCCAATTTTGTCTGATCTTCGGTCTGATGGGCGTATTTTTTGGCGACCGCCATGAAATCGCCGCCTTTTTTCAACGCGGCGAAAGCCTTGTCGGCGTCCTCTTTGGTATCAAACAGCATCTGGTCGACGTCGCGGATTTCCTCCGTCGCGTAGGCGTCCTTATTTTCATTAAAGACTTCGCGCAATTCCTCGTCGGTGATTTTGATTTTTTTCGACACGTCGTCCAGCGTCAGGAAAAACACGGTAAAGGAACGTTTTTCCGGCGCGATCAATTCATCGCCCAGCTCTTTGTACAAGCGTTCGCGGTCGGCGTCGGACGGCTTTCCGCGAATTTGCAGTTTTTCCGGCGCGATCGTGAACACGTCGGCGGATCGGATTTCGTTTTCCAAACGATAGGCGACATCGACGGTTTTGTCCCCGACGCCGGACAGCGCCGCCGCCGCGCCCGTCAGCTGACGCGCGCGCATATCCAGAAACGTGTCGGCGACAAAGTCTTTTTCGCGGATCCCCGCGTCGCTCAGGTATTGCTTGTACGCGCTCAGACTGAATTTGCCGTCGTAATCGGTGAACATCGGCAAAGCGGCGATCGCGGCGCGCACGGATTCGTCGGAAACGGTCAAGCCCAGCGTGTCGACCGCTTTTTCCGTCACGGCGCGCGACACCATGCGGTTCAGCATGGACATCAACAGTCCCGAATCGACGGCGTCCCTGACGGAAAAGGGCTGACGCGTCATTTTTTCAATCGACCGCACCTGCCGGTTGACCTCGTCAACAAACTGGGCGACGGTGATTTTCCGCCCCGCGACGACGGCGACGGGCTTGCTTTCATCGGGGATTTCTTCCAAAAACCGCCCCGTGCCGAACAGGGACACAAAGCTTAACGCCGTCAGAATCAAGATGCCTTTCATCAGCCAGCTGTTTTTTTGGTCGCGAAAAAACTTTAACATTTCCGAATCCTTAAAAAATGGTTAAACGGGTGAATAATAAAGTCGGCGGGCGATTCTGGCAACAGGAAAAACAGCGGAAAGAATCAAATAAGTGTTTTTTTCGCCGCGGCGATGTGCTAAACCTGACCGAGTATTTTTAAACGGTCTTTATTTTGTCAGGAGAATAAAAATGCAAAGACGTCCTTTGATCGCCGGGAACTGGAAAATGAACTGCCTGAGGGCGGACGGCGTTGCCTTGGCGGCGGGAATCGCCGAAAAGTACGCGGCTGTCGAAAAACCGAACTGCGACGTTCTGGTTTGCCCGCCCGCGATTTGGATCGTTCCCGTTGTCGAAGCCGTCAAGGGGCGCATCGCCGTCGGTTCCGAAGACGCCCACGCCGCCGAATCGGGCGCGCACACGGGCGACATCAGCGTCCCGATGATCAAGGACGCCGGCGCGACGTTCGTCATCGTCGGACATTCCGAACGCCGCACCGACCACCATGAAACGAACGCCGAAGTCAAAGCCAAAGCCGAAGCCGTCATCAAACACGGTCTGACGGCGGTTGTCTGCATCGGCGAAACCGAAGCCGAACGCGACGCCGGCAAAACGATTGACGTTTGCCGCGCGCAGATTCAGGGATCCGTCCCCGACGACGCGACGGCTGAAAACGTCGTCATCGCCTACGAACCCGTTTGGGCGATCGGCACGGGACGCACGCCGACGACGCAGGACGTCGCCGACGTTCACGCCGCCATTCGCGCCGAAATCAAGGCGAAGCTGGGCGAACGGGTCGCAAACGGCATGCGTTTGCTGTACGGCGGTTCCGTCAAACCGTCCAACGCCAAGGAACTGATGGCTTTGGAAGACGTCGACGGCGCTTTGGTCGGCGGCGCGAGCTTAAAGGTCGCCGATTTCTGGGCGATCATCGAAACCTGCCTGTAATTTCCCGCGAAAGGAAGCACGATGCACACGTTTATTCTGGTTGTTCACGTTATTCTGGCGATTTGCATGGTTTGCGTCATTCTGATGCAGCGTTCCGAAGGCGGCGCGCTGGGCGGATTGGGCGGCGAATCCTGGGGCGTGTCCCAGTTTTCCGACCAGGCGATGTATGTCGGGGACAGGGGAATGATTGCCGAGATAATGAGGCAGGGAAAGAGCGCTGATTACGCCGACAAGGACCTGGAAAGTCTGCTCGGGACCTACATTGACGAGAAAAAACGGGAGGAGAACTCCAAGACGGAAAGCGAAGGCAGGAAGGTACATGTGGTCGGAGGCGATTTCTTTTCACAGACTGACTATGAGAAAGTCAGAAAGGCGGAAGACAATGTGTTTGTTCCTCAGCCGATAAAGAAAAAGGCCGGTCAGGAGTCCCCGGAGGGTGGTCCGGGACTGGATTTCTGCACAGAGACATTGGCGCAGATTTATGCGGAGCAGGGCTATTTCGAGCAGGCCAGGAAAATTTATGCTAAACTAATTTTGGCATTCCCGGAAAAAAGTGCTTACTTTGCATCCCTTATTAAAGAATTGGACAAATTGATAAATAATCAATCATTATGAACATAGTTTTTACTATTCTTGTTAGTCTTGTTGTTATCGCAAGTATTCTGCTTACTATCGCAGTTCTTCTTCAGAACGGAAAGGGCGACAGCATGGCAAGCAACTTCGTTGCAGGTAACCAGACTTTCGGTGTAAGACAGACTGCCAATATCCTTGAGAAAGTTACATGGGGCCTTGTCGCATTTATCGTTATCGTATCAGTTATTTCTTCTTTCACTATGGGAACTACTGGTACTCAGGTAGATATCACCAATAAGATCGAGGGAGCGGCTACAGAGCAGCCTGCATTCCCTACACCTGCACCTGCACAGCAGAGCGCACCTGCAACTGAAGCTCCAGCAGCTCCTGCAGAGTAGTTTGCGACAAATGCCGGAACTGACAAATTGTCAGTAATTTCCGGGAAGGAATATATTTTGGACTATAGCCGTTTGTTCTTCGGAGCAGATGGCTATATCCCGTTAGGATAAGTCTCAGTATCAGCAGGAAGACCTGAATGATAAGCTCCAGGGGACAAAAAGGAGTTTATTACTATGGAAAATTACAACATGCAGAACAATGCCGGCGGCGGAAAGCTTGAGACATTGAACAAGTTCGCGGTGAACTTGAACGAAAGAGCTGCAGCGGGGAAACTTGACCCTGTCATCGGCAGGG
>OQVL01003121.1_pt1 | contig 10158 bp, 5 predicted proteins | sample 1691501 | NCBI WGS metagenome assembly OQVL01 (sample SAMN03418253, study PRJEB22391) | human gut metagenome | biome: human-gut; feature: organic feature; material: feces | host: Homo sapiens | place: Tanzania | collected 2013-01
CATGGACGTTTTTCCGCGTCGCTGATTCGAGGTGCAGCGGATATTCGGTTATATCATGTCTCGCTCCGATATAATTCAGAATCCGACGCAGATTCACCAATGGACTTGACCTCGGATCATGGTATAAAGAATTGTTCTCAAAAAACGACAAGTATCATATGATTTTGAGAGAATCCGCTATAATGATGTATGGATAGTTGATGAGTTACATTTGGGCGGTGATGGAGCCTACTCGCCGACAGGCTCGAGGATAACGGGAGCAGCCTCAAGCAGGCACTGCTTGTAAGCAAGCTGAGCCGCGGTCTTGAATGAAATTTCATCCGAGTCGACGGGGTGATACGAGCCGTCGTGCAGGTCGGCGGCAAGGTGCGTCATCGGGAAGCCTGCGGCACCCTTTGTCATAGCCTCGAGCAGACCCTTTTCAACGGCGGGGTTGAAGTTTTTGGGAACAACGCCGCCGACGACCGATACGGTGAAGGTCAGCCCCTCAGCCTCGCCGGGCGAGAATTTGATCCAGACGTCGCCGAACTGGCCGCTGCCGCCGGACTGCTTCTTGTGGCGGCCGTGGGCCTCGACCTTGCCCTTGATCTTCTCGCGGTAAGCAACGCGAGCGGGCTTAAGCTCGGTCTCGACGCCGAAGCGGCTCTTGAGCTTTGCGCACAGAACGTCAACCTGAATGTCGCCCGCGCCGGAGATGACCATCTGATGGGTCTCTGCGTTGTTGACGAGGGTAAAGGAGACGTCTTCTTCGTTAAGTCTTGCAAGACCGCCGGCGACCTTGTCGTCCTGACCCTTGGTCTTGGGGGAGATAGCCATGGAGTAGCAGGGATCGGGCATCTCGAGCGCCGGAAGCTCGACCTCGTGCTTGGGATCGCAGACGGTATCGCCGGTCTTCCACTCCATCTTGCCGACGGCAACAATGTCGCCGCAGCAGGCTTCCTTGACCTCGGTGGTCTTCTTGCCGCAGATGGTGTAGAGTCTGCCAAGCTTGTCGGTGCTGGAGGCGCGGACGTTGCGCAGCGACAGGTCGGCGGTAATCTTTCCGGAGACGACCTTTACGAAGCTGTACTTGCCGAACTGATCGGAAACGGTCTTGAAAACAAAGCCGCAAACGGGATCGGCAGACTTATCCTCCGGAGCGGGGACGTAGTCGCAGACAGCCTGAAGGACAGCCTCGGTGCCGATGTTGGACATTGCCGCGCCGCAGACGACGGGAACGACACTGCGCTCTGCAAGACCTGCCTTGAGGCCGACAACAATCTCTTCGTCGCTAAGCTCCATGGTGTCGAGGAATTTTTCCATGAGCTCTTCGGTAACGGCTGCCGCCTCCATGAGCTCCATGCGCAGCTCTTCAACCTTGTCCGCATCGGCTGCGGGAACGGCTACCTTTGCGGTCTTGCCGCCCTTGGTCTGATAAGCGGTGTTATGAACGAGGTCGATAACGCCGCTGCCGTCGGACATGGGGATCATGACCGGGCAGATGGCCGCACCGTACTTTTCCTTGAGCGCGGACAGGACAGCGTAATAGTCGCCGTGCTCTTCGTCTATCTTCGAGATGTAGAACATTGCGGGAACGCCGGCCGCCTTAAGATATTTCCAGCTTCTCTCCGCACCGACGGTAATGCCGTCCTTGGCAGAGCAGAAGATGATGCCGGTCTCAACAACGCGGATAGCGGCGAGAACGTCGCCGACGAAGTCAAAGTAACCCGGGCAGTCGAGAACATTGATCTTGCAGCCGCCGAAGTTTACGGGAGCGACGGAAGTTGCAATGGTGATCTGACGCTTGATTTCTTCGGCGTCATAGTCGCAGACGGTATTTCCGTCGGTGACCTTGCCCATACGGTCGATAGCGCCGGTCGTAAACAGCATGCTTTCGGCAAGGCTGGTCTTACCGCTGTTGCCGTGACCCATGAAGCAGATGTTGCGGATGTTTTTGGTTTCGTAGCTCATGTGTTGCTTCCTCTCTTGAAAGATATATTAAAAATTTAATTTCGTATAAAACGCAATCGATTTATTATACACTATTAAATATTTAATGGCAATATTTTTTTATGGAGTGCCTATCGAAAAGCCGAGTATGACCGTGATAAGCAGCCATGCCAGCAGATAGCTGAGCGCCGTTACGACACTCGGCAGAGCGCTGAGGCTGAGGATAAACATGACGAGCATGCCGATAACGGCACTGACGACGCTGAGCATAACGCTGAGCCTTATGCGACTAAACAGCATTTTGCCGTGATCTGCAAGGCTGACAAGTGCGCTCAGGCCCTCGCGCGAAATAAGTGCGGCAGGCTTGCTGGCCTCGGAGGGCTCTGCGCCGGATATCGCATAACGTTCGGGATACGGTGGGAAGTCAAAGCCGTCGGTAGGCATGTCGAACTTCACCGAGAGCATCGAGGGCGTGATGTTGAAATCGCGCACTGCGAATATGGCATGTCTGTCCGAGCCGACAAGCTCCTCAAGTGCGCTCTTTACGGCATCCGAGGCTATGTACTCCATTTCGAACACGCCGCAGATTACGCCGGCAACGGCTATGTAAACGCCGTTGTTCAGAACGTACTTTTCCGGAAGAATAACTCCCATAAGGCGCATGAACGCGGCATTTCCGCAGTAAACGTCCTCGCCGTCGATCATTGCGGTAAGGCCGCCGCTTTCGTGAACGGAGAAGGCCTCGACAGGCATAAGACCTCCGCCCGCCTTGCGCATGAGCTCTGCAAACGGATGCACCATGGCGCTTCCCGAGGCGGAGATTATGCTGCCGGCAAAGGAAATGATCCTTTCTGGCTCCATTCCGGCGAAAACGCGCGTGCGGCTTATTTTTACGCAGCCCTTGGGGAACAGGTCGCTGTCGGTGACGATAAGGTGCTTTGCCTTGCCGATGTCATAAAGCCCAGACCAGCCGGCTATTGTCGAGCCGCTTCGAATAAGGCTTTTTATCGAAATGAAAAACGGCAGTGGGAAGGTTAAGAGCATGGCTATGGGCGCTGCGCACACGAAAATACCGGAGAGAATATGCGCAAACGATGAAAAGCTCTTGCTTATTACGGCTGCAATGATGCTCAAAACGAGCGCTGCAACGACGAAATACGGAGTGAGCACGCCGAAAACCGACTCGTCCGGCCCGTCCTCCTCCGTGCGGCGAACAATGCCGTCAATGGGTTTTCTGCCCTTGACGAGCGTGATGTCTCCGCCGGAAAGCTCCGATTCGGCCGTCACGACATAAGGGTGCTTTGAAGCGGCTGCGGTGTTTAGGATTATTTTGTTGCTGCGCGCGTTCATGACGCTTCCGAGCAGCGTAAAAGCTATCGTCAGCGCAGGAATGACGCAGAAGGGAACCACCTTTTCGCTCACGCTTGCCGCCGAAAGAAAAGCGTCGATCATGCAAAGCAGGCACGAGACGACGATCAGCGCGCTGGCGTGCAGCTTGAACCGCACTATGCTCATAATGCCGGTCGTTATTATATCAAGTCCGCAGAACATTACGGATATCATCATGATAAGGCATACGGCGCTTTTTACGCCTGCATCGGCAAGCGCACCGGGAACGGGAAGTCCATAGGATATGTAAGCCATCAAAACGCAAAGCACAAATGCTATCCGCGTTCTGAGCCTCAGTCCGGCAATGTGCTTGTCGTAAAACCTTGCGGCCTTGTCCGGCTGCATTTCCTCGCCGAGATCCTCCGACTCGTAGCTCGTCTCGCCGAGGGTGACCTGGCTCTGCTTTATCTTCATTGCGATAAACGCAAGCGCGCTTATCACGGGAACGGCGACGGATTCGCGGAACGATTTAGGCTCTTTGCGAGCCTTCTCCTTTTTCGGCGGCTCGGGTTCGATGACGGTGTAATCTGCGTCGGCGGCGTATTTGTCGCCGGTATCCTCGTTTATGCCCGAGCCTTCGTAAAGCTCTTGCTCCGCTTCCTGCTCCTGCTCCTGCTCGCCGGAAGCCTCGTCGCGCAGCTTTGTCTGCTCCGCGGCGGATGCGGGGGGCTCGAAGGTCTTGGCGGAGATCGAAGCGTCGGGATCACGCTGCTTTGTAGGTTCCGGCTCGGACTGCGCCGCCTCCGCCGGGGCCGGTTCAGGCTCGATGATGCGCCCCTGCGGCCGGGGAAAATGCTTAAACTCGGCAATTATGCGCTCGACCTCATCAAGCTCTGAGCCGCTATCCGGCATTGCGGAGCCGGCAGGCTCGACAGATTCGGACTTTGCCGCGTTTATTTCAACAGGTGCGTCGTCGGACTCAAACTCGCGCCGTATCCGCTCGGGATCGAGCTTTGAAGTGCTCTCCGTGCCGCCGTCTTCCGCTTCAAACTCCTCGACGATCTGCGTTGCGTCAAAGTCAAGTTCGTCCTGCGGTGCCGCAGTTTTGAAGCCGTCGTTTACGACTGCCGAAAACACCGGGTCGGACTTTTTCGAGGTGTCCGCGACCGGCGCGCCCGGCTCAAAAAAGGGCTTTTCGGATATCGGCTCCTCGTCAAGCGCTCCGAACTCACTCAATATACTGTCAAGATCAAAATCGAAATTGACAGAGCTTTTGTCATTTGAAGATGAACTCATAAATATCCCTCGGTCAGCCTCTGCGCTGGCGCAGGACTTCGTACATGATTATTGAAGCGGCGGCGGAAGCGTTCAGGGAGTTTATCCTCCCCGCCATGGGAATGCTCACGATAAAATCGCAGCTTTCGCGCACGAGTCTTCCCATGCCGTCGCCCTCGGAGCCGATAACGATGGCGCAGGAGCCGGAAAAGTCTGTTTTCCAAAGCTCACTGCTGCCCCCGGCCGCCGCGCCGTAGACCCAAACGCCCTCGTCCTTAAGCTCCTTGAGAACGGACGGGATGTTCGGAACGCGGGCTATCTTCATATGCTCGGCGGCTCCGGCCGAGGCCTTGCCGACGATGGCGGTCAGCCCCGCGCTGCGGCGCTTCGGTATTATAACGCCGTGCGCTCCGGCGCACTCGGCGCTGCGGATTATTGCTCCGAGGTTTCTCGGATCGCTCACCTCGTCGCAGACGATGATAAACGGCTGCTCGCCGCGCTCCCCGGCAAGGTCGAGAATGTCGGATACCTCGCAGTATTCGTTGACGCCTACAAGCGCCACAACGCCCTGATGCGCCTTCGTCACCGACATGCCGTCAAGCTTGCGGCGGTCGGCATCGACAACGACTATCCCCGCCTCACGCGCCTTGGAAGCGATATGCCCCAGCGTTTTATCCGTCTCGCCCTTGGCTATGAATATCTTATCTATACTGCGTCCTACGCGCAGAGCCTCAATAACGGCGTTTCTTCCCTCGATTATATCGTTTTTGACTTCAAAATTGTTTTCTCTGTTTTGCATCTTTTCACCTATGCTCACATTTGCAGATAATAATACAAAATACATTCTAACATATCCTTGCAGAAGTTTAAAGGGAAAAGTTTTTTCCTGCGACAATTTTTTTGTGGACATTATAACGATTTGGATGTAAGATGCAAGATAGTATACTATAGATTACTATACCTAACTATGTCCTGCGAAAGGAAAGCAATATGAAAAAGCTTAATAAAAAGATAGACATGTTCTGCTACAGGCATCCGAAATTCGGAATACCGAACCTTATGCTGTACATCGTCGTTATAAGCCTTGCCGTCTGGCTGCTGAGCATTATGGACAGCAGCAGAACGCTTTTGAGCTACTTTGCGTTTTCACCCGAGCTCATACTGAAGGGCCAGGTCTGGCGGCTTATAACGTTTATGTTCATACCGCAGGATCTGAGCATGTGGGCTCTGCTGTTTTTTTATTTTTACTACTGGATCGGCAGTACGCTCGAACGCGAGTGGGGCACGGCGAGATTTAATATTTTCATCTTCTCCGGCGTTATACTGACCATTATCTACGGCATGGTGATTTACTTCATCACAGGGCAGTCGGCCTCCATCGGAACCTATTACATCTACCTGTCGATGTTCTTTTCATTTGCGACGCTTTATCCGAACACGCAGGTGCTGTTCATGTTTATAATCCCCGTGAAGATCAAATGGCTTGCGTATATAAATGCGGCGTTCTTCGTGTTTGAGATGCTCTCGACCAAATTCCCGTTCAATCTCCTGCCGCTGATAGCGATGCTCAACTATCTCATCTTCTTCGGAGCAGATCTTATTTCGTCAATTTCCTCCGGCAGAACGCACTACAGCAAAACAACGGTCAATTTCAACCGCGAAAAGCAGAAGATCAAATACGAGCAGCGCCAGAAGGATTATAACTATAAATGCTGCGTCTGCGGCAGGACAGACAGAGATTTTCCGAATCTTGAGTTCCGCTACTGCTCAAAGTGCGCAGGCTATCACTGCTTCTGCCAGGATCACATAAACAACCACGTTCATTTCACTGAATAAGCATACAGGGTGGATAAGAATATGGATAAGAGAAAGAAAACTACGGTAAAGACCGTGATCGGGGCGGTCATACTTGCAGCGCTTCTGGTCGTGCTGGTGCTTGTCGTCATTCGCGGCGTCAAGGCAAATAAGAGTCTGGGCGAGGCGGCTGAGACCCCCATTGTGACTGCGGCGTCTACGCCGACGCCCACTCCCGAGCCGACGCCCGCGCCCGTCGGCCTGCCTGACTTCAAGCCGCGCTCCGTTGACGGGACAGAGCCGGAAAGACTCATTTCAAGCACGGCCGTAATGGTCGACGGCGAGCTCGTCGAGGAGTACGAGAGCGATTATGAGATAAACTTCGACCTTCCCGAAAAATATACGGAGCTTGAAGGCGTCATAACCTTCCGCGGAGATAATTACCGCACCGGCGCGGCCTGCGGCACGGCAGCCGTCAGCAGTAAAACGCTCACAAAGCTCTGGACGAAATCGACTGGCGGCCTGAGCGATACCGACGGCATCTACTGGTCCGGAAGCGGATGGACAGGGCAGCCTCTTATCGTAAAATGGCCCGAGGCGACGCGCAAGAACATGAGCGCGATGTATGCCTGGGCACGCGAGAAAAAGGAGCTCGTCGAGGTCATTTACGCGACGCTCGACGGACATGTTTATTTCTATGAGCTCACGAGCGGAGAATACACGCGTGAGCCGCTGAATCTCGGCTTTAACTACAAGGGCGCGGGCGCTCTTGATCCGCGAGGCTATCCCATACTTTACGTCGGATCTGGCGTTAACAGCATAAACGGCAGATCGCGAGTGAAGGTCGTCAACCTCATTGATAACTCCGTCATGTTTGAGTTCGGGCATAACGAAACCTTTGCAAACCGCAACTGGCATATGTTCGACTCATCGCCGCTTGTGAGCGCGGAAACAGATCAGCTCATCTATCCCGGAGAAAACGGAATACTCTACATCATCCATCTCAACACAAAATACAACGAGCAGACGGGAGAGCTGTCCGTGGACCCGGACAATATAGTGAAATGGAAGTACAGCAGCACAAGAAGCGGCAGCCGGTACTGGCTGGGTGTTGAGTCATCGGCTGCGATAATCAACAACTACATTTTTCTTGCCGATAACGGCGGAAATCTCATGTGTCTCGATCTCAATACGCTCAAGCTCATCTGGGCGCAGGATGTCCTTGACGATACAAACTGCTCCCCGGTCGTCGATATCGAGGACGGGCATCCGTATATATACATAAGCACCTCGTTCCATTACGGCTGGCGCTCGTATTCGACCGCAGCTATACCGATATTCAAGATCAACGCCGAGACGGGCGAGATCGTCTGGCGCACCGACTATACCTGCTACACCGTGCAGGATCTCTCCGGCGGCGTTCAGGGGACGATTGCGGTCGGAAAGAACAAGCTGTCGGACATGATATTCGTTCCCGTTGCACGAACTCCGGGAGCAAGCTCCGGAACGCTCGTCGCGCTTAAAAAGGACAGCGGTGAGAAGGTCTGGGAAAAGGAAACGTCGATGTACAGCTGGAGCTCACCCGTGGACTTCTATGATGCCGACGGCAACGGCTATCTGCTGTACTGCAACTCCGGCTTCAATATGTTCCTGATAGACGGAAAAACGGGCGAGCAGCTCGACTATATGAACCTTGGCGGCAACATAGAGGCTTCACCGGCGATGTACGGAAATTACGCCGTCGTCGGTACACGTGCGATGCGCACCTATTGCATACAGGTAAATTAAAAATTTGCATAGAGGAAAAGGAAAGGGAAAAGACAATGAAATACGCGATTTTCTACTTCAGCCCCTGCGGCGGCACAAAAGCCGTTGCGGATATCATCAGCAGGGAGCTCGGCGACGCGCCCATGCAGGAGCTGACCACTCCGAGCATGAACACGGCCATCGACCGCGATACGCTCACGTTCTTCTGCATCCCGGTCTACGGCGGCAGGATACCCAAGCCAATGTACGATCGCATGAAGATCATAACAGGTGATAAAACCCCCTGCGTGCCCGTCGCAGTGTTCGGCAACCGTGCGGTGGACGACGCTCTGCTCGAAATGAGCGAGCTTGCCGAAAAGTGCGGCTTTGTGACCGTCGCCGGCTGCGAGATCGTGGCTCCGCATTCCATCGACCCCGAGTTCGGCGCGGGACGTCCCGACGCTGCCGACAAGGCGAAGATACATGAGTTTATCGAAAAGCTGAAGTCTATGGACAGCTTCAGCCCCGTCAAAATGCCCGGCGACCCCGGCTACGCCAAGAAAAAGAGCGCGGCACTGCCCCTGTACCCCGTAGCATCGAGGGAGTGCATCGGCTGCGGCATCTGCGAAAAGTACTGTCCGGCGGGAGCAATAAAGGGCAAGCACATGAGGACCGTGCCGACAAAGTGCATAAGCTGCATGAGATGCGTTGCAATGTGCTCGACCGAGTCGCGCAAGGTGCCGGCTCCCATGCGCTTGGCCGCTCACCTCACGCTCAAAAAGCTCTGCTCCGAGCGTAAGGAGGATAAATTTTATCTCTGATAATTGTAAATTATCTGACAATTTCATATTGTGCTAATGAGGATAAATGTGATATACTGAAAAAAGACCTGAAAAGTAATATAGGGAATAGATAATTAAGGAATAAGGAAGGAGCTACATATGGCAAGAGAAAAAATCATTGCGCTCGGCAAAAAAATGACCGACCGCATACCCTACAAGCTTGGATTTGAGAAGCTCACCGAGACAGACCCGGAGTACTACGGCCTTGAATGCATCGTCAGCGACGAGGAAGCGGACGTTGCTCTGCAGATGGATCTTCGCAAGCCCACTACTCCCGAGAAGATCGCAAAGAAAATGGGCAAGCCCGTCTCCTACGTCCAGGAGATCATGGACTCTCTGGCAGGCAAGGGCGTTCTGGAGTATAACTACGATACTCCCGACGGCAGCCGTCAGTATGTTCTGCCGATCTTCGTTCCCGGTGCTGCCGAACTTATGAACATGCATCTCGACCAGGTGGAGAAGTATCCGCAGATCGCACAGTTTTTCGAGCGCATGGCATTCCTGCCGCTGACCAAGATCACTCCTCTGGTACCTCCCGGAGGCAACGGCATCGGTATGCACGTTATCCCCGTCGAGAAGGCGATCCCCGCAACCAACGAATCTGTCAGCATCGAGCATATCTCCCACTGGCTCAAGAAGTATGAGGGGCAGCTCGGTGTCGGCTACTGCTCCTGCCGTAATGCGATGCGCCTTATGGGCGAGGGCTGCGGCGAGATGCAGGAGGAGCTGTGCATAGCGGTCGGTACCTTCGCAAGATACTGCACCGAGACCGGCAAGGGCCGCGATATCACCTATGAAGAGGCGATGCGCATCCTTCAGCGTGCCGAGGATAACGGCTATGTCCATCAGATAACCAACATCGACGGTGAGGATAAGATATTCGCCATCTGCAACTGTGCGCTCGGCTCCTGCTTCGCTCTTCGCACCTCTCAGCTTTTCAATACTCCAAATATGTCCGCCTCCGCATACCGTGCGCACGTCGATAAGGAAAAGTGCGTTGCCTGCGGCAAGTGCGTCGAGGTCTGCCCGGCAGGCGCGGCCAAGCTCGGCCAGAAGCTCTGCACCAAGGACGGTCCCGTTGTCTATCCCAAGCAGCCTCTGCCCGATGACAACCACTGGGGCGAGCACATGTGGGATATGGACTATAAGAACAACAATCAGAAAAACTGCCACGAGAGCGGCACGGCTCCCTGTAAGGCGGCCTGCCCCGCGCACATCGCCGTTCAGGGCTATATCAAGATGG
>OQVL01003122.1_pt1 | contig 10153 bp, 10 predicted proteins | sample 1691501 | NCBI WGS metagenome assembly OQVL01 (sample SAMN03418253, study PRJEB22391) | human gut metagenome | biome: human-gut; feature: organic feature; material: feces | host: Homo sapiens | place: Tanzania | collected 2013-01
CCCCGCGGCAGATTGAACGCGAAAATGAGATGATCGTTATTTCACATCGCCTTTTTATTTGGAGATTCAGGGTCAGCCCGTGGGGCGTATCACCCTTTGATGCGTATGAAAAAGAGGAGGGAGCGGATTCTATGGGTTCTATGGGGTCAGTGGGTAGGGCGGGGCGGTGCTCGAAGGTCTGCGGATAGCAGGTTTCCCATTTGGAAGTCCCAAACATCGACCGCCTGACCGCGAATAACAAAGATTTCTCGCGGTCGCTCGAAATGACGAGACGAGGATCTGATGTCTCCCAGTCTCTTGGTCTCCTAGTCACCAGTCCCTAGTCACCAGTCCCTAGCCACCAGCCACTCCTATTTCCCCAGCGCCGCGAAGAGCATATCCGTGAAGAGACCGGCATCGGAATTGAGAGCGACTTTTGCCGTCACAGGATCTTTTCCTTTCTTCGTATTATGGAAGTCGGCCACCATACGCCCGTCGCAGAGGCCGCCTGCGATGTCGATGTCTACATTCGCATCCGCGAGCTCCGTCACGACATTCTCATCGATGAGGTAGGCGATAGCGAGGGCATCGTGAATGGGGGCCATGTGGTTATCATAGCGGTAGAGCATCGCGCCGGCGACAGTCCCTGCCTGATGACGGAGGGCATAGTTATGCTCCGACACATCATTGACTTTCAGGTTATCGATGCGTTTCTGGACAAGAGCCGCTGCGACTTTCGCTTCCGGTGTACCGAGCTGTGCCAGCTCCCGGCACTTTTCTTCAGAGAGGCAAGCGCGCCAGGTGGCATCGAGCGGAAGGATGACCTTCGGGATGGCTGAATCCATGACGATCTTCGCCGCTTCAGGGTCTGCATAGAAATTGAATTCAGCTGCCGGACTGGCGTTGGCGCCGCAGTGTCCGCCGCCCATGATGACGAGCTGCTTGATCTTTCCTGCGATCTTCGGCTCGATGCGAAGCGCCATCGCAAGATTCGTCAGCGGGCCGACAGCCGCGACATAGATATCTCCTTCCGACTCCATCAGCGTCTTCACGAGATAGAAGACGGCATGCTCTTTCTCTGTCCGGATCTCGGCTGCGGGAAGCGGGAGAAAATCGCCGTGACAGTCATTGAGCGTCACGCGAGGAAGGCCGGGCTTGCGGCTTGGGATCTCATTGCAGATGATCGGCTCCTCACATCCGCGATAGACCGGAACGCTTGATTTCATGAACTGCACCACACGCAGTGCGTTTTCCGTGGTCTTCGGCACGATGCGGTTCCCATTCACCGTAGTCACGCCGATGAGGTCGATGGCGTCCGATTTCATCGCCAGCATCATAGCAATGGCATCATCAGAGCCGGGATCGCAGTCAAGAATCACTTTCTTCGGAATCATAGCAGAATACCTCCTGTAAAAGAAATCATTGGGATTGTATTTAAGGGTTCGGGGTTCGGGGTTGTGGTGGCGGCTCCGCCGCGAATATATATGGGGCGATGCCCGAAGGGCTCTTGATGGCAGGTTTCCCGTTTGGGATTTCCTATCATCGTTCACTTGACCGCGAACGAAAAAGATTTCTCGCTTCGCTCGAAATGACGATATGAGGGTCTGACGTCTCCTAGTCACCAGTCACTAGTCACTAAAATCTCACATCGTAAAGATATACGATGCGATCATGTCGACGATGAGCATGACGAAAAGGAGCGGAGCGGTGCGTTTGGCAAGGCGGATCGGGGCAAGTCCGGCAGTCCCGGCGATCGCGATGAGGGCGCCGCAGACAGGAGACGAGGCTCGACCGATGGAGGTCGCAAGCTCCATCGGGAGGAGCAGTGTCAGCGTCGGGACGCCGAGTTTCGCCGCGACGGCAGGTGTCAGCGGACCGAAGGCGAAGAAGGGTGCCGCGCCGCTCCCCATGATGATGGCAAAGACGTAAGTGATTCCCGTGAGGATCGCCATAATGAGGAGGGTCGCTCCCTTCATATCAGAGATCATATTCGTGAAAATCGTGATGCCGCCCAAAATCTTGATGCCTTCCGCAAAGACGGAGGCGGAAATGATGATCGCAACAACGGAGACGAAAACATTCGCCATTCCCTTGAAGATTTCCGCCATATCGGATGGGATCCGGCTCCTGTCTTTCCGGACGATAAATTCACAGACGAATGTCACGGCGAAGCCGATGAAGTTAGCTGTGATGACGTCGATCTTGATGGATGGGAGAAAATGCGCGGCAAAGACCAGCACCAGCGGGATGAGCGGCAGGAACACATAGAAGAAGGGGACAGACGGATTCTCGATTTTCTGTCCCTTCCCGAGTTCGCCATCCGCATCGGCCCGGGCTGCATCCTTCCGGTCCATGTAGCGGTAGTAGAAGGGAATGAGGAGTGCCGTCACAAGCACGATGGAGAGCACGACTTTGTACTGGTAGCGCAGGAACATGTCGACAACATTCATCTCAGCGACATTTGCCATGAAGAGAGTACTGCCGTCATTCGGGCCATAGTCAAGGCAGAGGAGCGCCAGCACGGAGGCCGCCGTGATGGGGCGAATCCCCAGGGCAATGAAGACAGGAAATACCGTCGCAAGCATCAGGACGGCCAGCGACGCCTGACTCGGCAGTACGAGCTTCAGGCACATGCCGATGAGATAGAAGGCAGAGAGGATCAGATATTTATTCGAGATCCCGCCCAAAAGCCGACTCGCGGTGAAAGCCAGCTTCGTCGAAGCGCCGATGTGCTTCATGTAGGTCGCATACCCGGTGACGACCATGATGAGCGTGCCGATGCCTGCGATGTTCTTCTTGAAGGTGGCGGTCAGAAATCCAAAGGTATCCAGAAAGACATTGCCCAAGGATCCCTTCGGAAGGATCGGTGTACCGGTCAAAAGGCTTGCTGTCATCAGGATCACCACACCGGATGCGAAGAATACAAAGATCGCATTATACTTTTTCAGAATCAGCTTCGCCACGATCACGGCAAAGATGATGGTGAGTGCGATCAGAAACCATGAATACATACTTACTTCCTCCTTTGAAATTAAGGAAACGCTGATTAAATCGCAGAGTCAGATTTGACATGCATTTTCATGCAACGCTTCGTCATAATCCTCCTTAAATAGCTCGCTATTCGCGTCAGATGATTCCTCGCTTTGCATGAAAATGCAAGAGTCAAATCGAACAACGATTTAATCAGTGTTTCCGTAAAACTAGCGATTTTCTCGTATCGCAAACCCAATCCCTAGCTACTAATTCCTAGCCACTAATTCCTAGTCACTAGTCTCCTACACCCTTTCCACGACGCGAAGAACAGCACTCCTCGCACGCGGATTCTCCTCGATTTCCTTCGCGCTCGGCTTTTGCGCCTTGCCGACGGACTTCACCAGACGATGGTGGTGGCACACACAGACAGGCAGCTCCGGCGGGCAGATGCAGTCCCGTTCCATTTCTTTGAAAGCCTTCTTGATGATGCGGTCTTCCAGCGACTGGAACGTGATGACGCCGACACGTCCCCCCACTTTCAGGTGGGAAACGCAGGCTTCCATCGTGTCTTTCAAGATTCCCAGCTCGTTATTTACCTCGATGCGGATCGCCTGAAACGTGCGCTTCGCGGGGTGCGGGCCATTTCTTCTGGCATGCGCCGGAATGGCCGCCTTGATGACCGAGACCAGATCATCCGTCGTCTCGATGGGCTTCTTCTCGCGGAATTCACAGATAAACTGCGCGATCCGCTTCGCCCATCGCTCTTCCCCATACTCCCAGATGATGCGCGCAAGCTCTTCCTCTTCATAGGTATTCACGATCTCATACGCCGTGCGCGGATTTCTCTGGTCCATTCGCATATCGAGCTTCCCGTTATTCATATAAGAAAAGCCACGGCTGCCATCATCGAGCTGATGAGAAGAAACCCCCAGATCGAAAATGAAGCCATCGACCTTCTCTATATTGAGCGATGCCAGAATGTCATGGATGTGAGAAAAATTATCCCGTACCAGAAGATGCCGGCAGGCACAGCCGGAAAGGCGCTGAGAAGCCGCCTCGATCGCTTCTTCATCCTGATCGACGCCGATCAGAAGCGCATCCGGAGCGAGCTTCTCAGCCATAGCGAAAGAATGTCCGCCGCCCCCTAAGGTACAGTCGACATAAATGCCATGAGGATCCGTCAGGATCCGGTCGATCATTTCGTGCAGAAGCACGGTGGTGTGTTGAAATTCCATAAATAAGTCCTCGAAAAAAGGTGAAAGGTTCAGGGGTAGCCCCTGGGGCGTGCCGCCCCTTGATTGTGGGGATGAAAGCTTCGCATAAATCAGGAATTAGGAATTAGGAATTAGGAATGAAGGTGGCGGCTTCGCCGCAGAGTATAAATAGGGCGATGCCCGAAGGCGGTATTCAAGTCACAAGTCACAAGTCACTAGTCACTCCTAATCCCTAATCCCTAATCCCCAATCCCTAATCCCTAATCCCTAGTCACCAGTCACCAGTCCCTAGTCACCAGTCACTAGACCCCAGTCACCCTTCCATCCTTTCTTTCAGATAGTCAGTAAAGTTCAGGATGCGTGTCGCTGTCCAAAGGCCGTTTACGTCTTTTTCCAGCTGCACCTGCCAGATGAAGTCGCGGGAAAGGTCCTTGTCTTCCAGCTGCACATAGGCGATGGCTTTGCCGTCCGCTTCTTCGATCTTGAAGATGTCGGTGAGAGAGAGGGCGGAAGAGCCGGCGTAAGCAGTGAGGGTCTTGACAGGCTTGTCCAGAAGGGACTTGGAGGCCGGGGCGCCGTCCTTGAATCGGATCTCTGTCTGTCGGATGAGCTCCTTCACGACTTCTTTCTTGATGCTTTTCACGAGGGAGGCGGCGATGGCGTGTTCGGGGAGGCCGTCGGCCTTGAGCTCGGCGAGCATGTCGTCTAAGGCATAGCTGTAGACTTTGGCAACATCGACGCGTTTGCAGAAGAGATCCCAGTCCTTCTTCTGCACGGCCTGCTGGATTTCTCCCGCAGCAAAGGCGGGTGTATTCTGCCAGTACAGGAAATACCAGCCGCCGGCAGCGGCAAGGAGGATCATGAGGGTGATGAGGAGCTTTTTGAAGATCGACATGAAAATGACCTTTCATTAAATAACGGAGGAAGGTACGGATCCTTAGTCACCCGTATCGAAGAGGGCTTTCTGCTGGGTGAATTCGAGCATGCCATAGATGCCGCCTTCGCGGCCAAGACCGCTTTCCTTGTAGCCGCCGAAGGGAGCCGCTGTGTCACGCGGGCTGGCATTGATGTAGACATTGCCGGACGCGATGCGATGGGCGATGGCGATGGCTTCTTCTTTCGGCCCATAGACACCGGCATTCAGACCGTATCGGGTGTCATTGGCGATCCTGACCGCATCGTCAGTGTCTTTGTAGGTGATGACACAGAGGACAGGCCCGAAGATCTCATCCTGCGCGATGGTCATATCATTCGTGACATCCGTGAAGATCGTGGGATGGATATAGTAGCCGTGATCGGGGCTTTCCGGCAGGCCGCCCGTGAGGAGCCTTCCCCCTTCGGAAAGACCCTTCCGGATGTATTCGCTGATCTTCCGGTACTGCGCCATGGAGGACACGGGCCCGAGCTTCACGCCCGGGTCTGTCGGATCGCCGACGGTATACTCTTTGGCGATGGCAGAGAGTTCTTTTTCGATGAGGGCTTTCTCGCTTTCCGGAATGAGCAGGCGGGAGAAGGCGGTGCAGGTCTGGCCGGAGTTCAGGAAGATGCTGCTCATGCAAAGGCGGATCGGCGCGCTGTAGTCATGGGTTTTCGAGGGAAGGATGACGTATGGCGATTTCCCGCCGAGCTCAAGGCTGATATGCTTCACGCTTTCCAGCGCCCGTTTGCCGACGGTGACGCCGCCTGAGGTGGAGCCGGTGAAGGAAATCATGGAGACAAGCGGATGGGAAGAGAGGGCATCGCCCACTTCGCCGCCGCGTCCGGTCACGAGGTTGAAGACGCCTTTCGGAAATCCTGCTTGTTCAAAGGCATCGGCGAGGAAGTAGGAAGAGAGCGGCGTGTGCTGGCTTGGCTTCAGGATGACGGTATTGCCCATCAGCATCGCAGGAATGATTTTCTGTATGACCTGCCCCAAGGGGTAGTTCCATGGGGTGATACATCCGATGACGCCGATCGGTTCGCGATAGGTGGTGGAAGCCGCCATTTTTTCGACCATGGGGACGGCTGGCGCGAGGTCGATGTAGGACATGGTACGGACGTACTGGTACTCGACCTGCGAGGCCTTGGTGAAGGTATACGGCGAGCCGAGCTCCCGGATGGTGATGTCGATGAGGTCATCTTCCTGAGATTTGAAAATGGCGAGGAATTTCTCCATCAGAGCGATGCGGTCGGCGAGCGGCTTTTTCGCCCAGGCAGGAAAAGCGGCATAAGCGGCTTTGGCGGCTTTGTCTACGTCATCACCATTCCCCGCCGGAACGCGGGCGAAGATCTCCCTCGTGGCGGGGTTTTCTACTTCGATGAAATCTCCGGATGCGCCCGGGATCCATTCGCCATTGATATAGAGCTTTTCATAATCCATAGCAAACACCTTTCTTTAGACAAAAGAGAGCCCCCTTGCGAGCGCTCTCCCCCTTGAGATGATGATATTGAATCAGTGTTTCCCTGACTTTATTATAGCATGAGGGAAGGGGAAGACAAGGGGGCGAAAGTGACTGGTGGCTAGGGATTAGGAGCCTCGAGTGACTAGTGACTGAAATGCCACCTTCGGGCATCGCCACCATCTATACTCCGCGGCGCTTCTATATTCTTATGCGCCGCACCAACATTTCGCATTTCTCATTTCTAATTTCTCATTCGAGCAACGCTTTCATCCACAATCCATGGACGCCCCGCCCCACGGGTTAACCCTGAACCCTTTCTCCCCTATCCCCTCATGGTATAATGAAAAAGAATCCATGATTCAAAAAGATTTGCATTTATGATACAATAATTAACATAGGATTAGGAGGGAGCATGGGCTTATTAGACGATACGCTGGATCGGATGCAGCCGCTCAGCCAGGAAGCCATGGAAGAGGCCGGGAAGCGCTGGCATGATCTGTACCTCGGTATGGGAAATCTCGGCAAGATGGAGGATATGGTGACGCGCTATATCGGTGTCACCGGCGATGCCATGCCGGATGTCCCGAAGGGGTGTATGGTGATCGCATGCAGCGACCACGGGGTATACAAAGAGGGCGTGTCTGCCTACCCGCAGGAGACGACGGTTGGCATGACGAAGGCCTATGTGGTCGCGAAGGGCGCCTCCTGCAATGCGATGGCGTACTATGCGGGCATGGATATGGTGGTGGTCGATGTGGGCATCCATCATGATATGACAGGAGTCACGGGACTTTTGGATCGCAAGATCGCATGGGGGACGAAGAACATCGCGGAGGGACCGGCGATGACGCGCGAGCAGGCGATCCGCTCCATCGAGATCGGCATCGAAATCGCAGAAGAAAATGTAAGAAAGGGATACAAGGTCTTTTCGATCGGGGAAATGGGGATTTCCAATACCACCTCGTCTGCCTGCATCCTGGGGACCTTCAATCACTGGAATGCCATCGAAGTCACGGGGCGCGGGACGAATATTTCTGACGAACGCCTCATTCACAAGGTGGAGGTCGTGCAGAAGGCCATGGATGTGAACCATCCGGATCCCAAGGACGGGCTTGACGTGCTTGCCAAAGTTGGCGGATTTGAATTCGGGTGCCTCACGGGTGTCATCCTGGGGGCGGCCGCCAATCATGCGATGACCATCATCGACGGGTTCAATACGACAGCGAGCGCCTTCATCGCGAAGGCACTCGCGCCGCAGGTGACGGATTACCTCATGGCTTCGCACCTGTCGCTCGAGCAGGCGCATAAAAAGTCGCTGGCTGCGCTGGGACTTTCCGAATATATTGATCTGGATTTCCGTCTGGGTGAATCCATCGGGGCGGGCATTCAGAAAAAAATGCTGGATATGGCGATTTCCGTCTATCGGGAATGTGTCACCAAAGAAGAAGCGGGGGTGGAAGCATGAGCACGATCCCGAAACTGAATCAGGAAATCATGGATGCCTGCCAGCTCTATGTGGATAACCTCATCAAGCCGATCCATTCGCTGGGCAAGCTCGAAGACATGGCTGTCCGTATGGCCGGCATTTTAGGCGAAGTGAAGCCGGCATACCTCAATAAGGCGGTCGTCATTTTCGGCGGGGATACGGCCGTTGACGGCGAGAACAAGACGAAGGGGCAGCTCTCGCACGCAGAGATGAAGCTGGTCGCACAGGGCGCGGGACCGGTGAATGTCCTCGCGCGGCAGATGGAGATGCCGGTCTACCTTGTCGATGTCGGCCTTGAAAAGGATACTTCTGATATCGAAGGCGTATTGGCAAAAAAAGTGATCCATGGTACACATCAGGGGCATCCCGCCATGGATGATGATGTCGTCGCGGCGGCGATTTCTCTTGGCATGTCGGTCGGGAAAGCTCTCGCAGGAGAGGGGATTCAGGCTGTCGGTCTCGGCAATATCGGAGAACGCTCCATGCTGTCAGCACTCGCAGTGACGACCGCCGTCATGAAGGAGGACCTCAAGAAGGCATCGGCGAGAAGCGGCTTCTCTATCCAGCTTTCCGATGTCGGCGACTTTGCCAAAGATCCCGTCGGTACGCTGGCCATGGTCGGCTCGGCGGAAATCGCAGCCCTCTTCGGCCTTACCGTGGAAGCCGCGCGCCGCGGCATCATGGTCGTCTTTGATAATGCTGTCACAGGTGCTGCCGTGCTTGCCGCACAGGCCGTGTATCCTGAGATCAAAAACTATATTTTCCCATCTGTCTATTATGAAGAACCGGTTCATCAGATGCAGATGCAGAAGATGGGCATGAAGTCATTCCTGCACTATGATTTCACAGAAGCGGAAGGCTACGGCTCAGCCCTCGGGCTCTCGCTTCTGGACGCAGCGATCGATATGCTGAACCAGATGAAGACCTTCGGCAGCGCTGACGTAGCCGTCGCAGAGGATGGTCCGGGCAAGGGTCGTCAAAGAGAGGACGTGAAGTGATGAAAGCACTTTTTGTACGCTGTTATGGGAAGCTGACCGCAGATATGATGATCGGCGGGCTCATCGACATGGGGGTGCCGCCGGTCTATCTGACATCGAAACTGAAAGATGCCGGCCTTTCCTGTGAATTCATCGAAAAGCCGAATCCGAAAGCACAGATTTCCGCCCACTACTTCCATATCCCGGAGGCAGGCGAAAAGCCGATGCTCTTGAAAGAACGGGATATTTTCAAGATGTGGCGGGACATCTGTGAGAAAGGCGCTCCGGATTGGGAAGACACCGGCTGGAAGGTCTTTTCTGCTTTGACCAGCGGCGCATCGGATGCCATCGATGAGATCGCAGGCAATATCATCGACCTGCGCCGCATCGGCGTCAGTGAAGAGAATCTGATCTCGCTCTACCTCTTTCTGGCCTGCCTCGACTATCTGGAAGTGGAGAGCCTCTTCGTCGTTCCTTTTTCTTTGAAAGAGGGGAAATCGGAACGCGCAAGAGCGACTCTCCACATTCTGACTGATGCCGGCTCCACGGTGGGAAAGCCCATCGATGCAGAGGACATTCATCCTTTCGCAGCAGCCATGCTCGAAGGGCTGGCGGCCAAATTCATGCCGATGGACGGACGCTTTCTGGCAGACAAGACAGCCTACGGCAGCGCCAGCGCCGAGAAGCCGACCGGTGACAGCACCGTGGCCGAGTATCTGGGCTACTTCCAGGACCGCGGCGACTCCATCTTCAGCCGTCACCTCAAGGTCTTCGGCATGGCAGGGGATCTGATATAAGAGATCTAAGGAACCGCTGATTCTGCGATTGAATCAGCGGTTCTTTTTTTATTGGAGTCTGGCTCTTTGAGCCGGATTGAAAGCGCTGCAGGTATGAGGAGCCTCGAGTGACTAGTGACTAGTGACTGGGGACTCTCTCGTATCGTCATTTCGAGCGTAAGCGAGAAATCTTTGTCATTTGCGGCGAGGAACTCACGCTTTCCCTCCATGTGCCGCGACCTCTCCGCTTTCCTCATCTGTCTTTCCTGCCGCCAGTGCCCTATCCGCCCCTACAGGGCACCTTCCCCACAAGGGTAATGCTATTAAGTTAAGCGGCAGAACGTTCTTGGCTCCCCATCGGGGGAGC
>OQVL01003125.1_pt1 | contig 10144 bp, 10 predicted proteins | sample 1691501 | NCBI WGS metagenome assembly OQVL01 (sample SAMN03418253, study PRJEB22391) | human gut metagenome | biome: human-gut; feature: organic feature; material: feces | host: Homo sapiens | place: Tanzania | collected 2013-01
TTAGCTGTAAACAGCACCGCTCGAGCGCGAAAGAGTCGCAAGCGACTCTTTGTTCCTTTAAGGTATGTAAACGTTTGCAGGAAAATAAAAATAATTGGAAAATTATGAATAAAAACATACATAAAAAACGAAACAAACAGTGGAAAAAAGACAGTGTATACGTTTTCGCGAAAACTGAAAAACAATAAACCCAAACAGGGAAGGACAGAAGAAAAACAGCTGTTTTTACTGGAAAAATAAGGAAAACACCACCATCCATGCAAACGATTACACAATCAGTCGTGGAATCTTATACAAAACTGGTATATAAATACATCAAGCAAGACGTCGAAGCAGAAAACAATCACACAGCAAAAGGAAAGGAGATCGGATATGTATATCGAATTAAAAGACATAAACAAAACATTTGGAAATTATAAAGCATCCGATCATGTAGAGTTTGGCATTGAAAAAGGAAAGCTGGTTGCCCTGTTAGGACCGAGTGGCAGCGGAAAAACGACGATTCTCCGCATGATTGCAGGACTGGAACATCAGGACAGTGGAGATATTTACATCGATGGAACATGTGTCAATGAACTTCTGGTAAGAGAGCGCGGGATCGGATTTGTGTTTCAGAATTATGCACTGTTTCCTTATATGACGGTATTTGACAATGTGGCATATGGACTTAAGGTCCGCAAGGAAGATAAAAAAGTCATTGAGAAGAGGGTAAAAGAACTTTTAGAGCTTGTGGATCTGAAAGGACTCGAAAAACGTTATCCGACACAGTTGTCCGGCGGTCAGAGACAGCGTGTTGCATTTGCGAGGGCACTTGCACCGAATCCGCAGGTACTGCTCTTAGATGAGCCGTTTGCGGCGATCGATGCCAAAGTAAGAAAGGAGCTGCGGAGCTGGTTAAAAGATATGATCGGAAAGATTGGTATCACGAGTATTTTTGTAACACATGATCAGGATGAAGCCGTTGAGGTGGCGGATGAGATCATTGTCACCAATCAGGGAAGAGTAGAGCAGATGGGAACGCCGACGGAGATCTATAAAAATCCGAAAACACCGTTTGTCGCACAGTTTATCGGGGAATCGGCGGTGATTACAGATTATGACAGGCTGAAAGGTTTTCATTTATATCAGGGATGTGACAGGGCGATTATCCGTCCGGAGTTTGTAAAGGCAGTCCGGTTCGGAACCGAAAAAAGATTCCAGAGTCTGTATGCGGAAGGTATTGTGGAGCAGGTTGCGTTTCGCGGAAACTGCTTAGAACTTCAGATCAATGTCAATGGCATTTTATTAAAAACGATACAGTCCTTTGCGGAAGAACCGTTCCAGAAAGGGGAAAAGGTAGAGGTCATTGTATACCGGCTTTATGCGGTGGATGAGAAAGAAGCGCACCTGATACAAAATGAGGGCTTACAGGAAAATGAAATGTTTTACATTTAGCGAGGGAGGATTCGTGATGAAGAAAGAAAAAAGAATCATACAGGTAATTATAAAAAGTGGTCTGATCACATGGGTTCTGCTGCTTTTGATCTGGCAGACCGGTTCGTTATTTTACAGCGATGATTTTCTTCCGGGACCGGTTACCACATTTGCGGGAGCGGGAAAACTGGTGGCGAGCGGAGATCTTTTCCGGGATATTTTAATCAGTATGCAGCGCGTGTTAAAAGGCTGGCTGCTTGGAATATTATTTGCGATTCCGGCGGGACTCTGCATCGGGCACTTTAAAAAGATCGGGGCGATTTTTGAACCATTTTTAAACTTTTTCCGGTTTGTTCCGGCGATCGGCTTTATCACACTGTTTCTGATGTGGTTCGGAGTCGGCGAAAAATCAAAGGTGGCACTGATCTTTTATGCAGTGATCTTTCCGGTAATGATCAATACGATCGCAGGTGTACGGACGGTGGATGATGCACTGATCGAGGCTTCGGAATCGCTTGGTGCAGACGGAGCGAAAACTTTTTTTACGGTGATCATCCCGTCTGCAGTTCCAAATATTTTTACCGGTGTGCGTTTAGGATTAAGCGGTGCGATCATCTGCATCGTGGCGGCAGAAATGTTAGCAGCCTCCGAAGGAATCGGTTATCTGATCTATACATCAAGACTTTATTATAAAACAGACTGGATCTTTATCGGTATTTTTACACTGGGTATCATCGGCTTTCTCGCAGACAGACTGTTACAGTTTGTGGGAAGAAAAGCATTGAAAAGATTTGGCGTGAGATAGGAAGGAGAAGCAGGATGCTTGAAAAATTGACGCAGGATAATTATGAAAAAATTATCGCCGGAAAAGATAAACCGGTGGTAATAGATTTCTTTTCACCGGAATGCAGACATTGCAAAATGACAGAGGTGGGACTTTTAGAACTGGCAGAAGAACAGAAAGATGCAGCAGTTTATGCAGCCTGTGATATCACAGAGGAGCAGGCTCTTGCAGAAAGATTTGATATTACGACACTGCCGACACTTTTATTTATAAAAAACGGAGACATCAAAAATAAACTGACCGGTTTTACACACAAACTGATCATAGCAGAAGAAATAAAAAAATTAGTATAAGGAGTGGAGCGCATATGGGTTATCCAAGTATTTTTCCAACAGGAACAACAATTTATCAGAAAGAAAAAACATACAATGGTTATACGATTTTTCCATCAGCAAAAGGAGCACTTTTAATCGATATGAACGGAAATGAAGTGCAGCTCTGGGCTGGACTTGGCGGATTCCCGAATAAGATCCTGCCGGGTGGATATGTGATGGGAACAACCGGAACAAGGGGCGGAAAATATGCCTATCAGGATCAGACAGATTTGGTACAGGTAGACTGGGATGGAAATATCGTCTGGAAGTTTGACCATACGGAACTGGTCGCAGATCCGGGAAAAGAGCCGGTTTATATGGCAAGACAGCATCATGATTATCAGAGGGAAGGCTCGACGGTGGGATATTATTATCCGGGCGGCGAACCGAAAACAGACAGCGGAAATACACTGATCCTTACGCATGAGAATCTGTACAATCACGAAATATCGGATAAGAGACTGATCGATGATAAGATTATCGAAGTGGACTGGGACGGAAATATTTTATGGAGCTGGAGAGCGAGTGATCATTTTTCACAGCTTGGTTTTGATGAGGCGGCAAAAAACGCACTTTACCGGAATCCGGGACTGCATGGGGAAGCAGGCGGTGACTGGATGCACATCAATAATATTGCAACGCTGGGAGAAAACAAATGGTATGACGGCGGGGATGAGAGATTCCATCCGGATAATATTATTTTTGATGCGAGAAATTCCAACATACTTGGAATTATTTCAAAGAAAACAGGAGATATCGTCTGGCGGCTCGGTCCGGATTTCAATGAAAATGAGGCGACAAGAAAACTTGGCTGGATCATTGGACAGCATCATTTACATATGATCCCGAAAGGACTTCCGGGGGAGGGAGACCTGCTGGTATTTGACAATGGAGGAGAAGGCGGATACGGTGTACCAAACCCGGCATCGCCGGCGGGGGTCAACAATGCACACAGGGATTATTCCCGCGTGCTGCAGTTTAACCCGGTAACACTTGAGATCACCTGGCAGTATACGCCGCTTGAGGCGGGAGCACTGTTATTTACGGATGCATCCAGATTTTACAGTTCCTATATCAGTGCTGCGCAGAGACTTCCAAATGGCAATACATTGATCACGGAAGGCTCTGACGGAAGGCTGATCGAGGTGACGCCGGAACATGAGATCGTATGGGAATATATCAACCCGTATTTTAACCGGTTCCTGGGTACTTTTACCAATAACATGGTGTACCGTGCTTACCGTGTGCCATATGAGTGGATCCCACAGTTAGAAAAGCCGGAGGAAGTTTCCATTAAACCTGTGGATATCGAACATTTCCGCGTGCCGGGTTCACCGGATGGAACCGGAACAGGAAAGATCACGGTGATCGATGGTGTAGATCCTAAGAAGAGACAGATGACAGGCGGCGGAGATGAGGAAGACGAGGAAGAGAGAATTGATTTCTGTGTTGCGAGTGTGAAAAAGAAAGACTTAAAACAGTGAAAATAAGGAGGAATCGTTATGAAGAAGAGATGGATATTATTTTTGGTCATACTGGGACTGACAGCGGGGCTGGCAGGCTGCGGCACACAGTCGTCACAGGCGGCAGGAGATACGAAAAAAGAAGATACACAGACAGCAGGGGATGCCAAAACGCAAGAGGTACAGACGGTCAGACTGGGTGTGATGACGGGAAACAGTGACCACTGGGTTGCGGAGGTTGGAACAGAGCAGGGAATTTTTGAAAAATATGGCATTGAGCTGAAAGTGACCGAATTTGCAGCCGGGATCAATACGATTGATGCGATCGTGACAGATCAGGTGGATATCGGGAATCTGGCAGACTATGCAGCGATCAACCGTCTGGGAAACACACAGGATGATACAGATTTACGCCTGATCGCTAATTTTTCATCCTCTTCCACCGGAAAATTGTATGTGAATCCGAAGGAAGTCACATCACTGACGGATCTTTCCGGAAAGGGTCTTGTGACGTTAGCCGGAACCGTATGGGATTACTGGAATGCAAAGACGTTAGAGCAGGCTGGAATTGAGGGGGATCAGCAGGTGCTTGTAAATGTGGACAGTGCACAGGCAGCCCTCGGAGTGATGACAACAGGTGAGGGTGTGGCATTCTGGGCATCCGGGACGAATGCAAAAAAACTTGAGGAAGCAGGGATGGAACCGCTTCTTACGATGGATGAACTGGGACTTCGCACGGATGCGTATTTTATCACGACAGAAAAATATATAGAGGACAACAAAGAACTGCTCACAAATTATTTAAAGGCATTTCAGGAGACACAGGACTGGGTTTTGGAGAATCAGGAGGAAGCTGCTAAAATCGTGGAAGAAAAAACAGGGATTCCGCAGGATCAGTTTTTAGAGAATCTGAAACAGGAAAAACTGCTGATGGGATTTTCACAGGATACGAAGGAGCATCTGAATGAGATCAAAGACTGGGCACTGAAAGTGGGACGGTTTGAAAAAGACTTTAATCTGGATGACTTTGTGGATACAACGCTGTTGGAAAATGGAGGATTTATGTGAGATAAAACCTTGACGTTTCCTGTAAATTGCGCTATAGTACTCTCTACTTTGCAAAAAACAGTGTAGAAATGGAGAGTACTATGACATTTTATCAGGAACTTCAGCTCAGTTCGACAGGTTCAAAACAGCTCATCAAAAATACAACAGACAAAAAAGAAAAGAGACGTCATATCTTAATCTATAACTTTAAGGTCTATCTGGTGATGGTATTCTGTGTGGCGGTTGTGACCTTATACAGTAAACTGACCGGATCGGAAAACAGTGTGGTCGGAGTGACCGTTCTTTTGGCAGTGCTGGTGCTGCGCCAGGCAGATTTTGGGATCAAAACCACGCATGGACTGCTATCAATCGCTGGTATTTTTGGAATACTGATCGCGGGACCAAGGCTTAGCAATATGCTTTCGCCCATCCCGGCATTCTTTGTAAACGTATTCTGTATCATGCTTCTGATGATCTTAGGATGTCACAATGTGATCATGTACAACCATTCTACGTTTGTACTCGGTTATCTGCTGTTACAGGGATATGACGTGAGTGGACATGCGTATCTGCTGCGCGTGGAGGGACTGCTTGCCGGAATGGTGATCTGTATGGCGATTTTCTATAAGAATCAGAAAAACAGACCATACCGGAGAACTTTTTTGGATCTGTTCCGGGAATTTGATCTTTCCTCTGCCAGAAACCGCTGGTATGTAAAACTGACTTTCATTGTTTCCTCTGCGATGCTTGTGATGTCTCTTCTGGGACTTCCAAGAGCGATGTGGGCGGGGATAGCCTGTATGTCAGTCTGCCTGCCGTTTACCGGTGATTGCATGGGAAGGGCAGAAAAAAGAGGTCTTTTTAATATCGTGGGAAGCCTTGTTTTTGTGGCATTATATCTGATCCTTCCGGAATCCATGTATCCGTATATCGGCATGATTGGAGGAATCGGAGTTGGTTATTCTGCCGGCTATGCATGGCAGACGGCGTTCAATACGTTTGGGGCGTTGTCGATTGCGGCAGGATTGTTTGGACTGCAGAATGCAGTGATTCTGCGTATCGGGGCAAACATTTTTGGAAGTGTGTATACTGTGATCTGCAATAAAAGTCTGGACCGGCTGGCACAGGTGGTGGAACAGCGGAAAAAAGTAACTGCATAGAGGGCACTCACAAAAATAAAAATCAAAGAATGAATCAAAGAAAATCCCCGTATACTGGAACAAGGGCATCCGTATACGGGGATTTTAGTGTGCTATGCAAAAAATCAGTCAGCTTGCTGCCACGGGGCAGATTCTGCTTCTTCTGGGAACACATCTGTATTTTACATTTCGTCTGCGGTTTATCCAGCGTAAGATCCCATGTGGGATCAGGCTTAGTTTTTCCGGGAAAAATAATACTTCCTACTCGGCACTTGCGACAGCGTTGGCGGCGACGATCGGGACGGGAAATATTATCGGTATCTCCACGGCGATCGCAGTCGGTGGGGCAGGTGCGGTGTTCTGGTGCTGGATCACCGGTGTGCTTGGAATTGCAACCTGTTATGGAGAATGTTTTTTGTCCATGAAATACCGCAAAACGGAAAAAGATGGAAAGAGGATCGGCGGTCCGATGTATGTGTTGGAGAGAGGCATGCAGCAGAAAGGACTTGCGGTCTTATTTTCTGTGTTTACGATATTAGCGTCGCTTGGGATCGGCAGCAGTGTGCAGGCACATTCGATCAGTGCGGCAATCACGGAACAGATACCGGTATCGCCGCATATCATCGGCATGGCAGCGGGGGTGCTTGCGGGGAAGGTGATCATCGGTGGCAGCCGGCAGATTGGAAAAGTATGTACCTGGCTGGTTCCTGTGATGAGTGCATTTTATTTAGGCGGATGTATTTTTATCCTTATGAAAAATTATACGGTGATCCCGGAGGCAGTAAAAATGATCGTGACCTCTGCGTTTGTGCCGGAGGCTGCCGCAGGGGGTGTGGTTGGGACAACGGTGATGGCGGGGTTAAGAACCGGGATTTCCAGAGGGCTTTTTACAAATGAGGCGGGACTTGGTTCAATTCCCATGGCAGCGGCGACGGCGCAGTATGTCTCACCGCGGGATCAGGCACTTGTCTCCATGACAGGACCTTTTTGGGATACGGTCGTCATGTGTGCAATCACAGGAATTGCTTCGGTTTCAAGTATGATTGCCCATCCGGGCAATTATGTGGGGGTGCCGGGGGAGCGGATGTGTTTTGCCGTATTCCGGGAACTGCCGGTGTGGGGCGATGAGATGCTGTCGGTTTCATTGGTCTTGTTTGCGTTTGCGACGATCATCGGATGGAATGTCTATGGCGAGTGCGCCGTGCGGTATCTGTTTGGGGAAAAGGGTGTCCGCATTTACCAGGTCGTTTATATGATGTGCGTTTATTTCGGCGCAGTGATTACTCTTGATGTGGTGTGGGGCATTTCGGATTTGTTTAATTTTCTGATGGCAGTGCCAAATCTGATCTGTCTTTTGGGACTGCGCCGGGAAATTGAAATAAAAGATACAAAAAAGAAATATTAATGTTTACGATACTAGACAAAACAGAAGCCGAAAGATTATAATAGGCAGTATGGTGTGCAGACAGCACATGTAAATATTAATAAGGAAGAAAGAGGTAACCGTATGTACATAATACAGTTTATCAGAGGATTTTGTATGGCACTCGCAGACAGTGTCCCGGGAGTATCCGGTGGAACCGTGGCATTTCTGCTTGGGTTTTACGATCAGTTTATCGACTCGATCGATGATCTGATCACCGGAAATATGGAAAAAAAGAAAATGGCGTTTTTCTTTCTGATCAAGCTCGGTATTGGCATCTTCCTTCCGATGGTAGGTTTGCTCGGCGTCGACTGGGGTTATGGATTTGACACCACTGATTCCAGCAAGCGCAGCCAGTTCCACTTCGTGATCGGACAACAATTTTAAAGTATGAATTATATGAAAAAGATTCTTTTGATCGCCGCTACGGCACTTGTCGCGATTTCCGCTGCAGCCCAGCCGAAATTCGCCCATGTGAATTTCTCGGAGCTTGTGCAGCTTTGCCCTGAGGCAGACCAGGCCCGCACCACGATGGCGGCCTCAAGCAAGGAGGCCCAGGAGACATATCAGGCAATGGTTGAGGAGTTCCAGACCAAGTACAGTCAGTACGAGGCCAAGGCCAGCACCTGGACGGCAGCAATCAAGGCCAGCAAGGACAAGGAACTCCAGGAAATCCAGCAGCGTATCCAGGAGTTCAGCCAGACCGTCGACGTGGAGCTCCAGCAGCAGCAGCAGACCCTGATGGCGCCTATCGTCAAGAAGGCTCAGGACACCATCAAGGACCTGGCCAAGCAGGGCGGATATGTGTATGTCTTCGATGTCAGCTCCCTGCTGTACTACGATGACGCACAGAGCACGGATCTCACTCCGCTCGCGCGCAAGGCTCTCGGCATCGCCGATGACCGCACTCTTGAGTCTCTGCAGGCGGAGCTTCAGGCTCAGCAGCAGGCCCAGGCCGGAAACTAGAAACCACACACTACATGACACATAGCCCCGCCCGAGGGTGGGCGGGGTCTTTTTACACTGAAACTACACCAATTAACTTTTGTAATGCAACATAAAATCATTGACGCCAAGGATGTGGTGATCAGATTTGCTGGAGATTCGGGTGATGGAATGCAACTCACCGGATCTCTTTTTGCAGATATGTCAGCCATCTACGGCAACGGTCTGTCGACCTTCCCGGACTATCCGGCCGAGATTCGTGCACCTCATGGCACTGTTTCCGGCGTGTCCGGTTTTCAGATCCATATCGGCTGTTCCAAAGTCTCCACACCGGGAGATTTCTGTGACCTGCTCGTCGCTATGAATCCTGCCGCGTTGAAAACCAACGCGAAATGGTGCAAGCGTCATGCGATGATTCTTGTGGACCAGGATGCATTCGACCAGGCAGGCATGTCCAAGGCCGGTTTCGTCACCGATGACCCGTTCAAGGAACTCGGTGTCGAGGACAGGACCATCATCGCCGCCCCTATCACGACCCTCACGCAGGAGAGCCTCAAGAACAGCGGGATGGACAACCAGGCCATACTCAAGTGCAGAGGGGAGAGGCCACCATCATCGATATCGGCGGGATGGACAACAAGGCCATACTCAAGTGCAAGAACATGTTCACGCTCGGGATGGCCTGCTTCATCTATAATCGCCCGCTTGACTACATCTTCAGCTATCTCGAGAAGAAATTCTCCAAGAAACACCCGGAGGTCATAGAGCCTAACAAGAAGGTTCTCAAGGACGGCTTCAACTATGCCGCAAACCTCCAGATAATCGCAAATACCTATACCGTTGAGCCGGTGAAAGACCTTGCGAAGGGCACCTGGCGCAACATTACCGGCAACCAGGCCATTGCCTGGGGACTTCTGGCGGCTTCGGAGAAATCCGGACTCCCGCTTTTCTGCGGTTCCTACCCGATCACGCCTGCCACGGCGATTCTTGAGGAACTTGCCATCCACAAGAGCCTCGGGGCCAAGACACTTCAGGCCGAGGACGAGATTGCCGGCATCTGCACGGCCATCGGCGCCTCATTCGCAGGCAATCTTGCCGTCACCACCACTTCCGGCCCGGGACTCTCCCTGAAGTCCGAGGCCATGGGACTTGCGGTGATGGCCGAGCTGCCTCTCGTCGTCGTCGACGTGCAGAGAGGCGGCCCGTCCACAGGACTTCCTACCAAGACGGAGCAGTCCGACCTCAATCAGGCGCTCTACGGCCGCAACGGCGAATGCCCTATGGCCGTGATCGCCGCGCATTCCCCGGCCCACTGCTTCGACGCCGCATTCAACGCGGCCAAGATAGCTCTCGAGCACATGACGCCTGTCCTGCTGCTTTCCGAGGGTTTCCTCGGCAACGGTTCGGAGCCTTGGAGAATTCCTGCGATGAAGGACTATCCTGAGATCCGCCCTCCATTTGTGCAGGGAATCCTCAAGGATGGCGAGAAGTTCCATCCGTTCAAGCGTAATCCGGAGACACTTGTCCGCCGCTGGGCGATTCCGGGACAGAAGGGT
>OQVL01003126.1_pt1 | contig 10143 bp, 6 predicted proteins | sample 1691501 | NCBI WGS metagenome assembly OQVL01 (sample SAMN03418253, study PRJEB22391) | human gut metagenome | biome: human-gut; feature: organic feature; material: feces | host: Homo sapiens | place: Tanzania | collected 2013-01
ATCTACGATGAGATGGGGCTGACCTACTGCAAGTATGCGTGGGGCATCGTCGGTCTGCCTGAGAACGCGCAGCCGGCAAGGACTCCGGAGGAACTCCAGAAGTATCTCGACTCAAGGAATTAAAGGTCAAACCAAATTAACACTACAAATATGCGTCATTTTAAATCAATCATGTCAGCGCTTGCTGTACTTGCAGCCGCTGCCATGCTCGCTGTTTCCTGCAACAGCGGAAAGCCACAGGCCATAAAGACTGAAATCCCTGCCCGCCCTGCCGGACAGGAAGATGTGCTCGGACTTCGCCTCGACCCTATCGACACCGTGAAAATCGGATTTGTCGGACTCGGTGGACGTGGTTCTTATGCGCTTTACAGATACCTTTCCGTTCCATGGACGAAGATCGTTGCCCTCTGCGACATCGAACCTGACAGAGTGGAGAAGAACGTGAACTTCCTCAAAGAGCACGGCATAGAGGTCTCCGGCACCTACACCGGCAACGAAGGCTACAAGGAACTCTGCAAGAGGGACGACATCGACCTCGTCTACATCTGCACCGACTGGGTGAACCACGCTCCTGTTGCGCTGGAGGCTCTGAACAACGGTAAGAACGTTGCCTGTGAGGTCCCTTCTGCGACTTCACTTGCCGAGTGCTGGGCACTCGTGAACGCTGCCGAGAAGAACAGGCGTCATTGCATGATGCTTGAGAACTGCTGCTACGACTTCTTTGAGCTTTCGGCACTCGAGATGGCGCGTCAGGGCGTATTCGGTGACATCATCCATGCTGAAGGTGCTTACTGCCACAACCTTACTGACTACTGGGACGGCTACTGGAGAAACTGGCGTCTTGAGTTCAACAGCAAGCACAAGGGCGATATCTATCCGACCCACGGTCTCGGCCCTGTCTGCCAGGCTCTCAACATCCATAGGGGCGACCGCATGAAGACCCTTGTGGCAATGGACACTCCTTCTGCAAACGGCATCAAGTCCGTGAAGAGATTCCAGAACGAGGATATGCCTGACTTCAAGAACGGTGACCTCACCGCCACTATGATTCTTACTGAAAAAGGCAAGTCAATCCTCATCGAGCACGATGTGATGACTCCGCGTCCATACAACAGGATGTATCAGCTCGTCGGCACCGAAGGCTACGCTGCAAAGTATCCTGTCGAGCAGTGGAGCATCAGCAAAGGCCAGGCAGACTCACTCGGCCTCTTCCTCAGCGAGCAGAACGAGAAGGGCGACGGCCTGATGAACGAACGCGACCGCATCGACTTCCACGGAGCACTTCCTGAGGATGTTGTGAAGAAGCTTCAGGCAAAGTATCCTACCCCAATACTCGACAAGGACCTTGAGGAACTTGCGAAGAGGGTCGGCGGACATGGTGGAATGGACTTCCTCATGGACTACCGTCTCAACTACTGCCTCCACTACGGACTCCCGCTCGATATGGACATTTATGACCTCGCGGAGTGGTGCTGCATTGGCGAACTTGGTGCCATCTCAATCGCCAACGGCTGCGCTCCTGTCGAAGTTCCTGACTTCACACGCGGCGCATGGGACAAGGTGGACGGCTTCAAGTATGCCTTTGCTGACGGTTCAATGAAATAACACACATACCACATAACATGAAACTGAATTCATTTCGAAAAATCAGCACGATGCTGGTCTTGTGCCTGCTCGGTTTCGCATCCGAGGCCCTGGCTCAGCAGCGTGTGTCCGGAACAGTCACGGACAAGGCGACAGGTGAGCCTCTCGTTGGCGTGAGCGTCGCCGTCAAGGGGACCACGAAGGGCGTCATCTCTGACGTTGACGGAAAGTACTCCGCTGATGTCGCTCCTGATGCCACTCTCGTCTTCGGCTATCTCGGCTATAAGGACGTCACTGTCGGTGTTGAAGGACGCGCTGTCATCAACGTCACGATGGAATCCGACATCAATAAACTTGACGAGGTCGTGATGGTCGGCTACTCTTCAGTGAAGAAGACCGAGCTTTCCAGTGCAGTCACCACTGTTCAGGGAGACAAGCTCCGCGACGTCACCACTCCTGACCTTGGCTCCATGCTTCAGGGCAAAGTGGCCGGCGTGCAGGTGACCAACTCCTCAGGAGCGCCTGGCTCAACTGCCACTATCCGAATCCGCGGAACGGGCAGTATCGCGGCCGGCTCCGACCCACTCTATGTTGTGGACGGAGTTGTCGGCGGCACGTTCAACCCTAACGACGTGGAGAGCATCACCGTCCTCAAGGATGCCGGCTCGACTGGTATCTACGGAGCGTCAGGTTCCGGCGGAGTCATCGTCGTCACCACAAAGCACGCCAAGACCGGACAGGAACCTGTCGTGAACTTCAAGGCTCAGGTGGGTCTCAAGCAGCTCCTCACGGGACGCTTCCGCGTGCTTGACGCCAACGAACTCTACGACTTCTACTCCTCAATCCTCTCCAAGGCTTCAATGAAGACCTACCCTGCGGAGCTTCGCGAGCAGAACTTCGACTGGCTCAAGGATGCGGAGCGTCTCGGCGTCAGTCAGAACTACTATGCTTCCGCTTCGGCTAACATCAAGAAAGTCAGCTTCCTCACCAGCCTCGACTGGTACGACGAGAACGGAACCCAGCGGGAGTCCAAGTACAACAGGCTCTCCGGCAAGATCGAGGTCGGGGCAGAACTCATCAAGGGAGTGAACCTCACTGCCCGCGTGAACTACACCCAGTCAAAGTCCGTCTCCGGTCACGGCCTCGGCTGCTACTATCAGCTTCCGTGGAACAACCCTTATGACGAGCGCACCGGTGAGTACATCTACATCGACTCCGCAGTGCGTCCGGACAACGGCAAGACATGGTATGGACGTGAGGCGAACAACCCTCTCTTCGCGTCTTCGAAGAACCCGAACCCGTACAACACTTCGAAGAGTTTCCTCGGCGACCTCCGCCTCTCTTGGGACATCACCGACTATCTCCAGATTTCCACCACCAACCGCTACTCCGCCGACGACTCCTTCTACAAGAGCGTGACGACTCCGGAGGCCAAGAGCAAGACTTGGCCGGACGGACAGATTAGCCAGGGGTTGACCTGGGGACACTCTTTCGGGACTACGAACATTCTCAAATACTACGACACCTTCAACGGTGCCCACAGCGTCAACGCCCTCCTCGGACACGAATACGGCTACAGTAGCTACGAGTATATGAATGTGGTCACTTCCGGCCTCAAAAACGGAATGCAGGTGCTCAACGGTACGAAACCGGAGAATATCTATGGCACCAAGACCGAGACTGCCTCATGGTCGCTCTTCGCTCAGGCGCAGTACTCCTACAAGGAGCGTTACTTCTTCAACGCCACTTTCCGTGCCGATGCTTCCTCTGTCTTCGCCCCGAAGAATAAGGTCGGTTACTTCCCGGCCGGTTCCTTCGCATGGCTCGCCTCCAACGAGGAGTTCATGCAGAGGCAGGACGTCGTCTCGTTCTTGAAACTCCGCGCAAGCTATGGCCTCACCGGTAACTCCAACATCGGATCGTACAAATATCTCGATATCTACGGATTCAACGAACGCCTTCAGTATCAGGGCGTCCAAGGTGCATATCCGGAAACGGTCGCGAACCCTTACCTCCATTGGGAGACTGCCGTGATGAGGAACGTCGGACTCGACATATCGTTCCGTAACTTCCTCACCGTCAACCTCGATGTTTACGGCAACCTCAATAAGGACCTTCTCCTTGACGTTCCTCTCGCCCTCAGTTCGGGTTTCTCCCGCAGGACCGAGAATGTCGGCAAGATCCGTAACATGGGAGTTGAACTCACCCTCACTTCGAACAACTTCAACCGCAAGAACTTCAAGTGGACAACATCCCTCAACCTCGGGCACAACAAGAACACCGTCGTCTATCTTCCGAACCATGAGGACATCGTGGCCTCAAGTTCACAGGGCAATCAGATCTATCGCGAGGGCGAGCCTCTCTACAGCTGGTACATGCCTAAGTGGCTGGGAGTTGACTCCGAAACCGGTGCCCCTCTCTGGGAACACCTCATCAAGGACGAGAATGGCAACGTCATCGGTACGGAACCTACAAGCAAACTCGACCTCACCAACGACAACCAGATTGTCGGCAACGCGCAGCCTATCCTTGTCGGCGGTCTCCTCAACACATTCAATGTCTATGGTGTCGAAATCAGCGCAAACCTTCAGTTCAACTACGGCAACAAGGTCTTCAATGACTCACGCCGCTACGTCGACTCAGATGGCGCCTACATCGACTACAACTTCATGTCTCTCGACAACGGACTCGGCTGGAGCCGTTGGACGCAGCCGGGCGACAATGCAACCCATCCGAGGGCAAGGCTCGGCGGAAACCGCCTCTCCAACGAGGTTACCTCACGTTATCTTGAGGACGGCAGCTACCTTCGAATCAAGAACATAACTGTCAGCTATCCGCTCCCTGCAAATGTGCTGAGGAAGATGCACCTCCAGAGCTTCAGGATTTTCCTCTCAGGAGACAACCTCTACACGTTCACCAAGTTCTCCGGAATGGACCCTGAGGTCGGCGTGAAGGGACTCTTCAGCTACAACTATCCGGTTTCCCGCGTGTTCTCGCTCGGAATTGATGTCAAATTTTAATCGAATGCAGATATGAAAAAGTATATATTACTGATTCTCACCGCCTTTGCTTTGACATCCTGCAATCTTGACTTCTTCCCGTACGACAAGGTTTCGTCCGGGAGCATGCAGAACGTCGAGAACGCCGGCATTGCAACAGATGGAAACTACGCCCTTTTTAAGGCAGCACTTGACTATGGTGGATTCTTCACGGTGGGAAACACCTACGTCCGCCACTACTTCCAGCTCAACGAGTACAAGGGCGACAACACCCTCATGTCCGGAAAGAGCACGGACCCTCTGTTCCTCGACGCCACTCTTGACGATTCGGCGTCCGACACCAACACCGAATACTTCTGGTTCGTCTCCTACAAGATATGCTACGCCACATCTGTACTCATCAATATGATACCTGACGACACCGATGACGCTGAGCTCCGCCATATCAAGGGCGAGAACCTCACAATGAGGGCGTTCGCTCACATGGGCCTCTGTCAAGTTTTCGCCAATCCTTATGTCTGGGACGAAGGTTCTTCTCCAGGAGTGATCATCAACACCGGCGAGAGCGGCACCACCCGCGCCACCGTGAAGCAGGTCTACGACCAGGTGGAGACTGACCTCAAGGAGGCCATCGCCTGCATGGACGGCGGCACAAGGCGTGGCAACAACGGCTACATCTGCAAGGCCACCGCACAGGGTCTCCTCGCACGTCTCTATCTCTACGAGGGACGCGACCAGGACTGCATCAACATGGTGGACGAGATGTTTGCCGGGGCTGACCCGTCTTCAAAGCTCGATCCGGACTACGAGCACCTCTTCCAGTTCTCCAAGGAGTCCAAGGAAGTTCTCTGGTGCATCGGTCTCATCGACAACACCACCGACATTGCCGGCGAGTCTGCCGTACTCGGCTCGATGTACTGGTGCCAGGGCGACCCGGGCGACGGTTCCGGCTGGGCTGAAATCTATTGGTCACAGCCGCTCATCGACCTTTTTGAGAGGTATCCTGGCGATCAGCGCATCGCGACCATGCGTGATCAGATGCACAAGTCCAAGACCGGGGCTCAGATGATTTACTGGCCTATTCCGACCGGAGACGCCTTCTACGAGAACAACATCGACCGCGACCCTGTCTACGACGTGACAACTGGCAAGTGGACCTGCAAAGAAATCTGGTTCGAGGACAAGACCACGGTCGACAAGGACGGAAATGAGCAGGTGGAGTCTATTGAACATTCTATGCAGCACACTGTTGAGACAGAACTTGTCAATGGCTACAAGAAATACTGGATAACAAAGCGTGATGGTGAAAAGCAGTATGTGACTGTGACCGATTCAATGGGATGCCGCATCGGCGGTGGCGGAAACGTCTACCCGCTGAACTACATGAAGAAGTTTTCATGTCAGGAAGGCAAGCTCACGAACCTCGGTTCTCCGGCCGTCATCCGCTGGGCTGAACTTATCCTCGACCGTGCCGAGGCTTATGCGCATCTCGGACAGGATCAGAAAGCTCTCGATGATGTGAATGTCATCAGAAAGCGTGCGGGACTTGCTGACGAGGCCATGTTCTCGACCGGAAACTATGCGGAGCGTGGCTACGCGAGCGTGCTTGACGTCGTTCTTGATGAGCGTCGCCTTGAACTCTGCTTCGAGGGCTTCCGTGTCTTCGATCTCCAGAGGAACAAGAAACAGCTTGACCGCCGCTATGCCGGACGTCAGCCGTGGGAGGTTCTGGAGTATAACGACACCCGTCTCAAATACCAGATTCCGGTGAAGGAAATCCTCGTGACCGGCATCGAGCAGAATCCCCGGTAACTCGCAGGCTTCACTCAGTGACAGATAAAAACTAAAGAAAACTACAAACGATGAAATCAAACAGCACATTCGGCCTCGCCAGACTATTCACCGCATTCGCTGCGGCAATTATGCTTTTGGCTGTCCCAAGCTGTGAGAAGGCTCAGCCGGAGGAGGGGGAACAGCCCCTTCCTCCGATTACCCCTCTCCCGCAGCCGGAACTCCCGGAGGAAGTGGAGGACAACTACGATGAGACAAAGATACTCTCCCATGTCCAGGAATTCTCTTTCTTCGACAAACTTGAGGCTCTCCCTCACGAAGAGACGAAATTCGAGCGCGGTGCCAAGGTCACCAAGTTTGCATCCGACGCAGACTACATCTACGGCTATGTGGAGGTGAACACCGCCGACCGCGACAAGTGGCAGGAACGCACCAACATCCTCAACAACCTCGGCGTCTGGATTGACAAGGACGACAAGCGCGAAGGTCAGGGCGGCGGATGGTTCCTCTGCAACTACAAGGGCTTCGAACTTCTTCTCCGCGGCAAGTGCGCCACGGCATACGAACCGACAGTCTGGAATCCTCAGGCAAGCGATGTCTCCAAAGGCGGCGACAACTTCGGGAACACCATCTCCAGCATGGAAGAATGGACCAACATCGGCACCGGTAAGGGCGACTTCACCGACGGCATTTTCCGCTACACCTTCACCATCGACCGCACACGCCTCGAACTCAAGGGTCTTGAGGAAATCGGCATCGGTGTCACCTTCGATGAGGGCGGAATGAACGACTACGCAATTATCCCGGACCGTTCAGGCTTCAGGATAAAATTGAATAATTAACAATATAATTTGATAATCAATAATTTATGGACAAAAGATACTATGAGCCTGAAGTGAGCGTTCACTTTCTCTCTGTGGAAGGCGGTTTTGCGGCAAGCACGATCGAGACAAACCAGAACACAAACAGTTATTCGCTTGAAAGCGTGTCATTCGATGAATGGTAAACAAGAAGTGAGTGAACCTCAGATTAATAATGGAAAATTGATAATGGAAATGAAAAGAAATTCAATTATAGCAGCGGCAGTATGCCTCGCGGCGCTCGCTTCCTGCCAGAAGCAGGAGATTGTGGATTCTCCGTCACTTGCGAAAGTTGACGTGGAACTGACCGCATCTTCAGACCTGAACTCGACCAAGACTGTGATGACCGAGTACAACAATCATTGGTGGTCAGTTTCTGACAAAATAAGCCTTTTCTACAAGGTGGACGGCACATCAACTGTGCGGCACAGCGTCTTCACCTCAAAGAACCTGATTCCTTCGGCGACTGCAAGGTTCGCCGGCACGCTTTCGCTTCCTGCGGAGGACACGGATCTCAAGACTGTTTCCGCCATTGCTGTCTATCCTACCGCAGCAGAAGGTGCATCGTCTGACGGAACTTCCGTCACCGTGACTGTTCCGGCCGTACAGACCGCAGTTGAGGGCACATTTATGGAGGGAGCCTACCCTGTCGTGGCACAGACTTCCGACCTCACCGCAGCGCTTTCATTCAAGGCAGTCTGCGGAGGAGTGAAGGTCTCATTCCAGACTCCTGGCATCACCTCCTTCACTTTTGACGGCAAGGACTCCAAGATTGCCGGCACTGCAAGCGTCACTTTCGACACCGACGGCAACCCGGTCGCAACAACCGACGAATCAGCCGTTTCAGTGATTACGGTCAATGCCCCGGCCGGCGGTTTTGAGGTCGGCAAGTGGTACTACATGACTGCCCTGCCTGCTACCATTTCCGGCGGTTACAAGATCACTCTCCACGGCGGCGAGGCTGATGGTAAAGAACTCACTGGATCTTCAGACATCGCCATCAAACGTTCCGTTTTCGGAGTGCTTGATGCTAAAGATGCTCCGGACACCTATGCTGACATTAAGGGACATCTCAAACCGATTTCGTGGTGGGATGAAATGAAAGATTTTATGCTCGTGCCAATGGCTGCACCATACACGGAAAATGCTGGAGATAAAAATAATTGGGCTCAGCATCTTTCAAAGATAAAATATGTTCGTTTTACTTCTGATGAAAGTTATGTTTATGGTTACATTGAAACAGAAGATAATCTTGCTTCATATTCCAATCTCAACTTTTGGATAGACGCTGACGGCATACAAGAAGGACAAGGGGGAGGCTGGTGGTTCTCATCTCATAAAGGATTTGAAAAGGCTGTTTCAGGAAAATGTTATAACAATGGTGCCGTTGTATCATGGATTCCTAAACTTTATGACCAAATAACGAGCGGAGTTAAAATAGGAACTCCGATTGACACTCCGTCTGTTCCAGGATATGGTGAAGGTGTTAATGATAATGGCATTTTTAAATACTCTTTTATAGTAGACAGACGTGTTGTAAAAATTCGTAATATGTCAAGTGTTATTGTCGGCATAAATCTCACGGCTGCGACAACTGAGAGTAATCAAATTAATCCTAATAGAGGAGGTTTCTTACTTTCATTGCAGAACTCTGAACCCATTCTTGACGGTACTCCAATCTTGAAGAAAGTCCGCGGCGTGGACGAGTGGGGCAGTGTTGAATATGCCTCTATCACCAACAAGGGCAACAACCGTGGCGACACCCGCCTCAAGTTCGACTCCGACGCCGACTACATTTATGGCTACATCGAAGTTCCGAACACCGACAATCTCTATTTCAAGAATGGTGAGTATTACGAGTTCTGCCCTGGCTTCATCAAGAGACTGGCAATCGGTATCGACCTCGATGGTGTTGAGACCGGACAGGGAATAGGCTGGCCTATAGGTACTTGCTGGGAGACTGTTCTCAACGGAACGATAATCTCATGTCGCCGTCCTTTAAGCGACGAGGACAAGGCTCTCGGTTGGAAGGACAGATGGGGACACTACATCTTCCCGTCGGACAAATTCGACCCTGCGACAATCACGCGCCCGACCTACACCATAACTCCGGAAGTCTGGACTCCGACTCTTAATGACGCTTCTGCTGCAGAAGGATTCGGCACTGTGAAAGCGGGCACCGAGGATTGGCAGTACTTCGCTACGGGCAAGGGCGAGTGGAAGGACAAGTGCTTCCGCTACAGCTTTGCAATCGAGCGCAATCGCCTGGGTCTCAAGGGTCTGGCGGAAGTGAAGCTCGGCGTGTTCATGTATGAGGACGGCGTGAGCGGCTACTCCAACACCCCAGACGCTGTCGGAACCACAATCAAGCTCAATAACTAAAAACGGATACATCAACGCTTTATGAAATTCACAAGGCTTTTGTTCATTATGGGTGCTTCTCTCGCTGCGACAGTTGGCTGCAGCGAGGAGGTGTCCCTTGACTTCCACAAGGAAGGCAACTGCTGGCAGATGTCGCAGGCTCAGTTCGACAAGTTCGCGAAGAAGCTTTCCAAGGCAAGCCCAGAGGAGGCTGACGCTCTCATTGATCGTGTCTACACCATCGCTGACAGCCTTTCTGCAGCGGAGCAGGACGGGACATTTCTCGTTTTCGCCGATGCTATGGAGCACACGTTCTATCAGGTGGACTCGCCGCTACGCAACGACGACCTCTATCTCCGTGTTCTCGACCGCGAGGGCCGCTGCAACTCCCTGATGTCCACAGACTACAGGCGTATAGACTGGAAGGAGCACATCCTCCGCGCGAACGCTGTGGGCAGCGAAGTCGTTGACCTTCCGGTCTCCGACATCAACGGGGAAGAGACCTCCCTGCATCGTCTGCTTGACGAACAGACCGTCCTTCTTGTCTA
>OQVL01003127.1_pt1 | contig 10142 bp, 9 predicted proteins | sample 1691501 | NCBI WGS metagenome assembly OQVL01 (sample SAMN03418253, study PRJEB22391) | human gut metagenome | biome: human-gut; feature: organic feature; material: feces | host: Homo sapiens | place: Tanzania | collected 2013-01
GTGTTCGGCAACATTGTGCATTTCCTGCGTGCGTATCTGGATTTCAAGCGGCTTTCCATCACACATTACGGTTGTATGAAGTGACTGGTAACCGTTCGCCTTTGGCATGGCAATGTAGTCCTTGAACCTGCCTTCCATCGGTTTCCAGAGACCGTGCACAATTCCTATAAGCGTGTAGCATTCAGCGTTTGTCTGACAGATAATTCTTAACGCAAAAAGGTCAAAAAGTTCACCGGGCTCTTTATTGCGCTTTCTCATTTTCTGATAGATTGAATAAAAGTGCTTGGCGCGGCTGGTTATTGAAACAGATATTCCTGCCTTTTCTGTTGCCGTATAAATCTTTTTTACAGCCTTGTCCAGGTATTCTGCGCGCTCGGCTTTTTTTTGCGCAACAATTGTTTTAATCTGCTGGAATGCCGCCGGGTTTGAATACTTAAGGCTCAGGTCTTCCATCTCGCTCTTTACGTCTGACATACCAAGACGGCTTGCAAGCGGACACCAAATGTCTATAACTTCTTTTGCAACTGCACGCTGTGCTTCGGGACTTACCGACTTTAAATTTCTCATGCGGTCAAGACGGTCGGCCAGTTTTACGAGAATCACCCTTATGTCATCGACCATGGCAAAGAGCATTTTGCGAATATTGTCTGCTTCCTGGATTGAAGAACTCTTTATTTTAAGCCCAGTGATTTTTGCCGTACCGCTACAGATTACAGACACATCCTTCCCAAACTTTTCTTCTATTTCTGAAAGGCACTCCGAATCTACTTCCAGAATATTGTGGAATAAACCCGCGATGATACAGTCTGCGCCAAGATTTTTTTCGGCAAGAATGCGGGCAACCCTCATCGGATGCAGGCAATAGGGCTTACCGCATTTGCGTTTGAGACTGCCGGTTTTTTCTATAAGAAAACTCCATGCAGCGCGTATTTTCTGTTCTTCCTGCTGTGTATAGCTTTCAGGAAAGTCCCTGAAAAAATTATTAATTAATTCGTCAGGATCAGTAACAAGATTTATCGGATCCAATTCAGCCATTTTTCCCTCTCAAAAAATTCAAAGACTGTTCCACCAGCCAAAGTCAATCAGCGGCCGTTATCCCTGAAGCGGCCTTCAACATAACCTTCATCCTTTATTCTTACAAGAGATGCACTTGCAATTTCTTCTGCAGTATAAATTACGCACGGGTGACCGTCGCAAACCCAGTTGTATGTTTCACCGTTTTCGGGATTGACCAGCAGAAAGTCCTTTGAACAGAGCTTTTTTTCCACGCAGTCAGGGGAAACAACTTCAAGTTCTGAATCTTTTTGAATCATATTGAGTGCTTTGAGCGGGTACATTTTCCACCCTTCGCGCTCTTCAATTCCTTCAAGGTATTTGTCGGGATTCGCGGACGTGCGTTTTTCAAAGGCAGCCCGCGCTTCCTGACACATAGCATCGTATGCGGTTTTTCTGGAATCCCTCAGGAATTTTCCTTTTTTAAGGACAGCATTTTCTTCTTCCTTACAAAGAGGCTTTCCAAGTTCAGCACAAAGCTGGTAGGGACTGTCTGTTGCACCGCTTACCGTAACATCTGCATCTGACCTTCCGTAGTAAAAGCCTGTTCCGAAAGGTCTGTGGCTTACCTTGTACAGTTCAGAAACAAAAGGTTCTGCTTCTTTCTGCGTAATTTTTCCTTCAAGGGCATCCAGTGCCTTTCTGTATGCGCGCGTAATAAGGGCAACGTAATAAACGCTTTTCATGCGGCCTTCAATCTTAAGACTGTCAACACCGGCTTTTTTAAGGTCTGCCAGATGGTCAATCATGCACAAATCTTTTGAAGACAGAACTGCAGTAAAATTTTCGCCTTCGTAAACAGGAAAATATTCGTCAGGCCTCTTGTGTTCGCGAAGATAAAGCGCACCGCTCTGTGCAAGTTCGGAAGGTTTTACCATTACATCATAGTCCCAGCGGCATGTATGCGAACAAAAACCTTCCTGGGCACTGCGTCCGTTAAGATAGGCACTCATAAGACAGCGGCCGGCATAGGCAATACACATTGCACCGTGAACAAAACATTCAATTTCCATATCCGGAACAGCATCTTTTATCTCTGCTATTTCAGAAAGAGAAGCTTCACGTCCCATGACTACGCGCGAAAATCCCAGCGATTTGTACATCTTTACGGCTTCGCGGTTCATGCAGCTGGCCTGTGTAGAAAGATGCAGCTGTGCGTTGGGGAAATGCTTTTGCAGAATGGGAACGATTCCAAGATCCTGAACAATAAACGCGTCTATTGGATACTGTTTAAAATAAGGAATATCTTTTATAAAGCGGTCTATTTCGTTGTTATGGAAAGAAATATTCAGAGCACAGTGAAGTCTGCGTCCGGGAAATTCATTTTTAAGCTGAATAACCTTACTGTATTCGTCCTCGTAAAAATTGTCGGCCTTTACACGAAGCGAAAAGTTTTTTAAGCCGATGTAGGCCGCGTCTGCACCGTAAGCATAGCAGTATCTGAGTTTATCGATATTTCCGGCAGGGGAAAGCAGCTCCATATATTCCTCACTCTGTTACATCAATATTGTTTTTTTTAAGAACAGCAGCTCTTTCACCACCGTCGTCATCCTCGGGCCGTCTGTTTACATAGCGGCCTATTCTTTCTACGGCAAGATGCGATTCCATAAGATATTCGTCTGCCATCTGAAAAAGATGCATCATACCAGGCCATACGTCAAGCACGCAGTTTATTCCGTTGTCCATAAGAAGGCTGCAGAAATCACGCGACTGTGAAAGAAGAATTTCCTTTTCACCGCACTGAATGTACACTTCGGGAAAACCTTCGAGCATGGCTTTGTCTGCCTTAAGAGGGGAAACACGAGGGTTCATTACATTCGATGCGTATGTGTACAAATCTGCAGCATGAAGTATATCTTCCCTTGAGATAACTTCATCGCGCGCCTTTTTTGAACCGAAGTCATAGCTGTCAGAAATATCCAGCCACGGTGAAAAAAGAATTATTCCTTTTATCCGCGAACGTGCGGCGCTGTCCAGACCAAGCACGGATGCAAGCGCAACAGAAGCCCCGCTGCCGTCTGCCGCAATTAAAATTTCTGTACCGGAGTTTTCATCTGCAAGTGCATTGAAAACAGCGCTTACATCCTCTGTTCCCGCAGGAAACGGATGTGTCGGTGGCAGCCTGAACTCGGGTACAACAGCCCTGGCAGAAACACTGTCTGCAAGTCCTGCGCAGAAACTCCTGCAACTTTCACGCGAACCGCCGGAAAATGAACCGCCGTGAACATAAAGCAACACTCTGTTTGCAGAAAATGCACGGGGAACAAGAATATCGCACTTAACACCGCCTATCATACTTTCGGAAAGTTCTGCTCCGTTTGGAACAAAGTCGCAGGTAAATTTCTTTTCTAATTTTGAGCGAAACTGGCCCACTTCATGCTTTGGAGTAAGAACCAGAGTACGAAGTTTTTTTACCGCGGCCCGGCGGTCTATTCTTATTTCCATATTCTGCAAGTATAGCAAATATCCGTTTTTTTTGCTATATTTGCTATAATATCGCGACTTAGAACATCGCATTTAAAAAATGTCTCTGAAAATTGCAATTTTTAGAGCCTTCCTATACAAAACTTTTAAGGGGAACACTGTGCCTATAAAAATAGACTCCGACCTTCCAGCAAGATCCACTCTGGAAAACGAAAACATCTTCGTAATGACGCAGGAACGCGCTGCCTCACAGGACATACGCCCCCTTAAAATAGCAATTGTAAACTTAATGCCAACAAAAGAAGTTACCGAAACCCAGCTTCTGAGGCTTCTGTCAAACACGCCGCTGCAGATAGACATTTCGCTTGTTCAGATGAAAGGACATGTTTCAAAAAATACAAGCAGCGCCCATCTTGAAAAATTCTATATAAATTCAGAAGACATTCTCTCGCAGAAATTCGATGGAATGATAATAACAGGAGCACCTGTTGAGCAGATTCCTTTTGAGCAGGTTGACTACTGGAACGAACTGTGCAAAATCATGGATTATGCCAAAAAGAACGTATTCTGCACGCTTTACATCTGCTGGGGGGCAATGGCAGGTCTTTACCACCTATACGGAATAAACAAGCACGTGGTAAGGGACAAGTTTTCGGGCATTTACTACTCAAAGCTTCTTGATTCAACAGAGCCTCTTCTACGTGGATTCGATGACTTTTTCCCTGTTCCTACTTCGAGATACACAAGAATTCTTCCAGAAGACGTACTTAACAACAAAAAATTAAAGCTTCTGGCAAATTCTTCTGTTACCGGAGTCACAATCGCAAAATCAGCAGACAACCGTTCAATTTTTATGACCGGCCACCTTGAATACGACACAGACACCCTTGCGCAGGAATACAAACGCGACATAGAAAAAGGACTTGCAGCAGCCCTTCCCTACAATTATTTTACCGACAACAATCCGCAGAAAGCCGTTTTCTCGCGCTGGAGAAGTACAGCCCACCTTTTCTATTCAAACTGGCTCAACTATTACGTTTACCAGGCAACACCTTACAGACTGGGCGACATAGAAGACAAATAGCCGTCAGTTTTCAAAAAATCTGCGCATTATTTCACCATGCTGAATTCAATTTTTTGGTTCAACATGAATAAACGTAAGTTCGTGTTTGTTGTAATTAAGGTGAACGATTTTGCTGAACGGAATTTTTTCGAATTCAGCCACAAGGTTCCAGTCAATTTCGCCCTGCATCTTTATCGTACAGATCATCTGCTTTGTTTTGCCGCTGTCCAGCCACACGTGAATCCATTCCAAAAGACGTTCCGGGTAGCAGATAACGTCGCTTAAAACCCAGTCAAATTCACCAAGTTCTTTAGGGGTATATGTAAAGGCATCGTGCGCCCTGAACGTAACCAGCGGATTTTTCATAAGTGACGGAGCAAGTTCGCTTCTGTCAACTGCAAAAACCGAAGATCCGGCATTGACAAGAACCCACGTCCAGCCACCGGGACAGGCACCGGCTTCAAAACACTTCTGTCCGGGACCGGGAAGCTCGGCACCAAAGAAGTGGTTTGCCATACAAAGCGCTTCCTGAATTTTAAGGTAAGCTCTGCTCGGCGGATTTTCATGGTCTTCGTTAAACAGAAGAGAACCTGCAGGAAGACAGCTTGAAGTTTTTGCAGAAACAATCATCGTTTTGTCGTCAATAAGCGTGTAAAGGCCTATTGGAGCGCGAGGTATTTCAAAAGGAAAATTCCTGGCCTTAAGGTTCACGCGGGGAAGCTTATCCTGAATAAGAGCCGCACGCCTGAAACACGTAAATGTATAAGGAGCCCACGAACGCTGCATTCCGCGCAGAACATTTGCTGCTTCACCAATTGAGTCAAAATGTACAAGTGACGGTTCAAGCATAGCAGTGCGGCACCAGTACGGAATTTTGTCTGAATCATAATTCTTTAAATAAACAAGATCCCCGTAGTCATTGCGCCCGTCCAAAGTTACACCAAGACGCCGCGTAAGTTCCGAAAGCATCATCTCCTTCATATCTGTGTAAGGAAGAAGAGCCGCGCCGGGAATTTTTTCTATAGTAACACCCATTGTTTTTCCTTAAGGTCAGAGAGCATAAACAAAACCTGAACCTGACGATTCAAACATCCCGGCTATTGTTTCATCGGAGCCAGAGTCAGACTTGAAACAGTTTATGCAGTTTATAAGTTCCGGGGTATCGGGCGAGCGCAGAAAACTAAAGCCTATGTCTGTTTTGCTGCCGTCAGATTTGACCCAGCACGGGTGTCCCAGAAGATTGAGTCCCCTTCCGCAGTTGCCACGTGCAAGCCTTATAAGAAGCGTATAGTCATTTTCCATGTCAACGTCAACCGGATTGGTAAAATGAACCCTGCAGCCGGTTTCGCTTATATCATCAAGCACACCCGGAAGAACAGAAATCTGCCCGGCCTCTACACGGCCAAATTCATAAAAACGCTCTTCCTTTCTGTGTTCCTTTTTCATAACAATAAATTATGTACTTTAAAATGAATTAGGTCAAGGTACACAAAAAAAAGCATCGGCTGTATTTTTAAGAATACAACCAATGCTTTTCTAAAACCCGCGAATAAGCAAAGAGTCTTCAAGAAAGACCAATTCTTTTTTACTCACGATGTTTGAGTTCTCTGATTATTTGGCTGAATCAGCGCTTCCTACAAGGCACATCCATTCGGCTTCTGCGCAGAGAGTATCTCCTACATAGGCTTTTCCGGCCTGCTTTACCATGTGCGGTGTTGCCCTGAGATTGGTAACTTCCATGCGTACAGTATCACCGGGACGAACCTGGTGGCGAAACTTAACCTTGTCTACAGTTGCAAGAAAGAAAAGGCTTCCTTCTTCGAACTTTTTCTGAAGGCTTAATGCTGCTCCGCCGCCCTGGGCCATTGTTTCTATAAGAATAACGCCGGGAACAACAGGATATTCCGGAAAATGTCCCTTAAAGAAAAAGTCTTCGTCAGTAAATTTTCTTGTACAGACACATCCATTGTCGTCGTAGCTTTCAATTGTGTCAACAAAAAGGAACGGCTTTCTGTGCGGCAAAAGTGTTTCAATATCAGTAAATGCTGCCATTTTTATTCAGACTCCCCGCCAGACTCAGATCTTCTTGAAAACAAGAATTCCGTTGTGGCCGCCGAAGCCAAAGTTACCGCTCATTGCAACGTTAACGTCCATATCAATTCCCTTGTTGGGTGTGTAGTCAAGGTCACATCCGCCTTCTACATCAGGCTCGTCAAGGTTGATTGTAGGCGGAATGAATCCTTCCTGAATAGACTTTACGCAAACGAATGCTTCAAGTGAACCTGCGTTTCCGAGACAGTGTCCTGTCATGCTCTTTGTAGAAGAAATGTGCAGTTTCTTTGCAGCATCGCCGAATGCAATGTGAAGCATCTTTGTTTCGCCCGAGTCGTTAAGATGTGTACTTGTTCCGTGTGCGTTGTAATATGTTACATCTTCGGGCTTGACTCCTGCATCTTTCATTGCGGCTGTCATTGCCTTTGCACCGATAAGTCCGTCGGGGTTGGGTGCTGTAAGATGGTAACCGTCGCTTGAAGCACCGTAACCTGCAACTTCTGCATAAATCTTTGCACCGCGGGCCTTTGCATGCTCATACTCTTCAAGAACAAGAATTGTAGAGCCTTCACCCATAACAAAACCGTCGCGCTGCTTGTCGAACGGGCGGCTTGATTTTGTAGGATCGTCTGCCCATTTTGAACTCAGTGCCTGAAGAACAGCGAATCCAAGGTTTGAAAAACCGTTCTGTGTGCTTTCTGCACCGCCAGCAAGAACAACATCGTTTCTTCCGCAGCGAATAGAATCAAGTGCATCACCGATAGCGTCTGTTCCAGAAGCACATGCTGTAGCAATTGTATGTGTAGCACCGTGAATTCCGAAAGTCATACTTATGTTTGCAGCAGCTTCGTTCGGAATAAGTTCAGGAATTGTCATTGGGGGAATGCGTGTAAAGTTTGACTCAAAGTAACTCTTGAGGCTGCTTTCTGTTACTTCAAAACCGCCGATTCCTACTCCAAGGAAAATGCTTGTATCGTTAAGAACTTCTTTGTTGTCTGTAAGATTTGAATCGTCAAGGGCCATTTTTGCTGCGGCAACTGCAAGCTTTGAGAACATAGCCATCTTTCTTGCGGCCTTCGGATCCATATACTTTGAAGCATCAAAATCCTTTACTTCTGCAGCATATTTTACCTTGAACGGTGTTGCGTCATAGCGTGTAATAAGTCCTATTCCGCTCTTTCCGGCCTTGATTGCTTCCCATGTTTCGTCTGCGCTGTTTCCTACCGGAGAAACGCATCCCATTCCTGTAACTACTACTCTACGCATAAATATCTCCAAAAAATTATTATAAAAATCTATAACTCAGCAGCCCATGCCGCCGTCAACTCCGATTACCTGTCCTGTAATGTAAGTGCTCATTCCGCTTGCAAGGAAAAGTGCTGCGTTTGCAACATCTTCTGCAGTTCCCGCACGCTTGAGAGGAATTCCTTCTACCCAGCCCTTGCGGATATCTTCTTTTACGGCCTTTGTCATGTCTGTGTCAATAAAGCCCGGTGCAATACAGTTTACGCGCACTCCTCTTGAACCGACTTCTTTTGCCAGAGACTTTGAATATGCAATAAGACCGCCCTTGCTTGCAGAATAGTTTACCTGTCCTGCACCGCCGTGGATTCCGACAATGGAAGCCATGTTGATGATAGAGCCTGTCTTTTTGTGAATCATGTCGTTGCTTACAATCTGGCATACAAGGAAAGCCGAGGTAAGGTTAACGGCAAGAACAGAATCCCAGTCTTCTTTCTTCATGCGGAAGCTAAGTGTATCGCGTGTAATTCCTGCGTTATTTACAAGAACATCAAATCCGCCGGCTTCGGCAAGTGCGCCCTTTACTGCGGCAGTAAGCTGTTCTGCGTGCTGGCGTGGTTTGGAAAGTAACGGATCCCGCCCCGGCGGGCGAGAGAGGAGGGCATGAGAATGCCGGAAAGACCTGAACGGGAGGATGCGCGCCGCAGGACGCAGGACAGCCGGGAGCAGTCTGCTCCGGCACAGGCGCCGAGCCGCCGGCGTCCGGAACGCAAGCCGCGCAAGGGCTTCGGCTCCCGGCGGCTGGACAGATGGGGGCGCTGGCTGGACAGCCAGACCGAGAAGGACGATCCCGTCTACACGCAGTCTCTCCACCCGGAGCCGGAGCTGCGCGAGGCGGATCACGTGCTGGTACGGGGACCCATCGACACGCCGTTCCTGCTCATCGTGCTGGTGCTGGCGGTATTCGGCGCGATCATGGCATACAGCGCCAGTTCGGTGTACGCCGCGCAGTACCACAGCGACAGCACCTACTATGTCAAGCGTCATATCGCCTACCTGCTGCTTGCCTTCGGGCTGACGACGCCCTTTGTCATCAAGGCGCGCCCGTGGTTCTGGCGGATGTTCGGCGTCATCGCATATGCCGGATCGGTGGTACTGCTGCTTCTGGTTCTTGTCATCGGCTCCAGCTACGGCTCCGGCGCGACGCGCTGGATTCAGATCGGACCGCTGTCGCTCCAGCCGTCCGAAATCGCCAAAATGGCAGTCATCTTAGTCATTGCGCTGGTCATGACCAAGCACGAAAAGCAGATCGCCATGCGGCAGAAGTTCGGCGGGCAGTTCCGTTACGGCGTTCTGCTCCCCGTGCTGATCTTCGGGCTTATCTGCGCCCTTGTCATGCTGGAGCATCACCTGTCGGGCATCATCATCATCGGTCTGCTCGGCATCGTAACCATGTTCCTGGGCGGAACAGACCGCAAGTGGTTCTTCTTCATTTTCGGGGCAGGTCTTGTCGCGGTTCTTCTGGTTCTGTCCGTGTCGGATTACGCGCGGGTGCGGCTGGATACATGGCTCAACATCGACGAGGCAGCCGCGCTCGGTTCCGCGTGGCAGACTCTGCAGGGGCTGTACGCCATCGGTTCGGGCGGCTTCTTCGGCGTGGGGCTGGGCAACAGCCGGCAGAAGTACGGGTACGTCTCCCAGCCGCAGAACGAGCCCAAGGGGATCTATGACGCACTGCACGGCGATGCCGTACAGGCGTTTGTTACCGGATTCCTGCCGTTTGCGGAGCTGGGACTGGGGTGGGTCTGCCCGGCACTGCTCGGCTTTGCCATCGGGCTGGTGGTTCACTTCACCCGCAGGAAGAAGATCAGCGCCTGATCGGGGAAGCGCATCATACAAAAATGGGTGTTCAAAAACTCAGGATGAGCTTTTGAACACCCATTTTTTTGGAGTTTTGACGGATAGCCCGCTGCCCGCTCAGACCCGCTTCTGATACGAGTACCGCGAGATGTTCAGCACGATGCCCATCTCGAATATCTGCAGGATCAGGGATGTGCCGCCGGAGGAGAAAAAGGGCAGGGAAATGCCGGTGTTGGGCATGGAATTCGTCACAACGGCTATGTTCAGCACGGTCTGCAGAGCCACCTTGGCAATCAGCCCGTAAGCCGCCAGCGAGGTGAATTTGTCCGGCGCGCGCGAGGCAATCCGGAACCCGCGCCATATCAGCAGTCCGAACAGCACCACCACCAGCACCGCACCGATGAAGCCCAGCTCCTCGCAGATCGGAAGAGCGTCGTGTAGGGAAAGA
>OQVL01003128.1_pt1 | contig 10138 bp, 6 predicted proteins | sample 1691501 | NCBI WGS metagenome assembly OQVL01 (sample SAMN03418253, study PRJEB22391) | human gut metagenome | biome: human-gut; feature: organic feature; material: feces | host: Homo sapiens | place: Tanzania | collected 2013-01
GGTTTTACCCGGTGAGACCTTCGGCGCCAGCTTGTGCTTGCCAAACATTTTACCAAACATATAGGCGCCAGAGTCCGCGCCCCACACCAGGATCATGACGTACAGCAGCCACAGCGCGCCGCTATAGTGGTTATCGGCATAGTGCCAGGCGCGCAGCGCCAGCATGCCCCAGAAAAACGGGACGATGGTCAGAATGCCGAAGATGAGGCGCAGCACCTTAGAGTGGCGCCAGAATGCCGCCGACGCCGGGTATGAGAGCACCAGCAGTAACGCGACGATCCACCAGGCAAAAGAGGCCCATAGCGACCCTTCAACCATCGGTTGATGAACGTCATAGTGGTATTCAGGCAGCAGAAAAAGCATCGCCGCCAGCAGAAGGCCGCACAGCACCGCCAGCCAAACCCGCTGCGACGTCGAGGTAAAACCGCTCAGTTGTCCCCACTCCCAGGCGGCGAGCATACAGACCACCAGGGTGACGATAGCAAAGCCCATCGGCGGCAATAAAAACAATGCCGCAATGACGATGGGGATTAAGACGAAAGCAGATTATGAAGTCTAAGAAACCGATGAAAAACAGTTTATTTACAATTATTGCCTTTGTTATAGTCATTGGACTTGTTGTGTTATGCATATGCAGTCTGTTTGCAGGGAAGTCAAGTTCCGATGACACGAAGCCGGCTGCGACAAGCGCCCCGGTCACCACAGTCGTTCCCGCAGATGCTTCACAGACAGAAACACCGGAAGCGGATTCTTCTGTAGTTCCGGATTCGGGCAAAAAGAACACGGAGCAAAAAGACACCGACAGCAAAGCCGGGAATACAACGACCGATTCGAAAAACAGCAATGGTTCCAAGAGCCAGACTACCGATAAAAAGGACAAGAAAGACACGAAGAAACCTGCTGCCACGAAAGCTCCAAGCAATAACTCGGAGCACCTCACCTAAAACATTCATATGTAAACTATGAGCTGCCACGAAAAAAGTATCCTTTGCTCCTGTTCCATTAACAAAATCAGATAGTACCTCCTTTACCACCTCATCAAGTGAGTCATATGACAGCTTACAAAATTGCTTTTCTCCTGTTTTAGTATCATACATTGGATAAGAAGGATTCACCACCACACTACCATCAGATGCATTTACTCTAAGCTTCCAAATAGTGTTTTCCATCAGGTAATCCTGATATTTCATTTGTCCGTTTTCATAAATAATCGTTGAAGATACAAAGCCTCTGTCATCGTAATAATTCCTTCGACAAATCTGCCCTTCCTCGTACATATCTATAATTATAGGGTTTCCATCCTCGCCGAACTCTACCTGAGCATATTTCTGTCCATCATATAAGGCAACAATTGAGAATGGTGAATATACAAATTCCACGCCCTCCGGCCACTTAATATCATGATATGACAACACGGCCATCTTAGTCCTCTTAACTTGTGCAATTGCATCAAAACAAGACCAGTATGGCGAACGATACATGCCCTGTCTATGAGAGAAATGCCTGAAATTTGGTGAATAACCGAGTAAAACTATCCGGTACTTCACATCCACATTTCTGTGAAATAGTGTAATCTGTTTAATTGTTTCGTCAAACTCTGATTTCATTCTCCTCATGTACCATTGCTGTTCATTTTCAATCCATGAGTTTTCCTTATACCATGCCGGTACAAAATATAACATTAAAAATCTCCTTATACTATATAAATGGATGATATCTGTCCATATTTCTATAAACCTCAGCCTCTCTATATAACGATATCCAAATGCCTGTCGACATCATTATAGAGCATGGTAACATAGCCAGTGTTGAATCAATATATCCTCCAAATTGAAGAAATAGCGGAACTCCCTGACATATACATATAATTATCGAGCTGTATATAGAAAATCTGATTACAGTACCCACAAGATATCTGCGAGTCGGCTTGCCTGCATATATATCCAGAATAGAATCCCCTGATTTCAACAGATTCTCGGCTTCCTTGCCCGGTGTGAGCATTATCACAGAAAATAAAATAGTAAGTAATACAATAATTGCCAAATATACTATAATTCCAAAAACAGCCGTAAGCCTAAGATTATCAACAAGCCACGCAAGCTTTTGATTATCCGGGTAGAGATAATATAAGCCTGAACAGACAAACTGTGGCAGCATAAATACCGCTGAAGTAAACATAAGCGGCATTGCACCAACAGGATTTAACTTATATGCCAGATAATTCTTATCTGCATAAATATTGTTTATGGAAACTCTCTGTACTGCTATTCTCTTTTCAGTTGTTTCTATTATAATCATAATAGCAATCTCAACAACACCGATAATTACAGGCAAAATCAGTCTGTCTGCTTTCTGTCCTGCAAACATATTCATCATTCCATCCACAATATTTATCATGAATACACTCATGCGACCACCAATACCATATTTCGTGGTTCTATCACACATATATACTACTATAAGCATACCTGCTATAAGCTGTATAAACACAATTACCTTTGTAATCAACAGCATCTGCGCATCCATATCCTTGTATACAAATGTCTGAACCTTCTGATATGCCTGGATAAATGCAATTACCATCATTAAAAAAAGTGTCCATATATTAAGTTTTCTTGGAGATATCTTTCGGGAACTGTCTAAAGATATTATTGCTACCAGCAGCACTGCAAGTATTGAAGCAATCATATATGGCCACAATCCCAGAATAAACAATGAACAGTTTTTCATATCTCCTGATAATGCCTGAAGCAAAATAGATTGTGCATCAACACTTACATGCTCATATGCTTTCAGATCTATTCCATATAATGGGATATTTCTTCCAATCATATATACAAGCATTATTACCAGAGAATACAATATCTTATACAATAATACATGTTCTTTTTGTCTCTTCTCTTTCAATGATTTCGATTTCCTCTTCCTTTGAATAGTATTAGTGACCATCCATAACAGATGGTCACTAACATTATAAAACAATATTCTTAGTATTGCTATTGATTATTTATTTCTCATCAGAATTATCCTCTGAATCGTCGCTCTTTGCAGGTTTTCTTCTGCGGTTATCATAGACACCCTTTCCTGTGATAGCTGCAACTGCTGCTGCAATCCACCACCACCATGTTTTGATACCGTCCTTGGCTGTTCCGCCTGCTGCAAGAGGTGTATCCTCATCCTCGATATTCTGAAGATTATCGTCTTCCTCATTTACTGCAAGAGGAACCTGTGCATCCTGAATTGGTGTATTCTGTGCTGCCGGTGCAGGCGCTGCTGGAGCTACCGGTGTAGCTGCTGCAAGAGGTGTAGCAGCCGGTGTGATAGTTGCTGCTGGTGCAGGAACATTATCTACTGCCGGTGCAGATGTAGGAGCCGGTGTCGGTACTACATTTGCAGTTGACTGACTCTGACTTGTGCTTGTGCTGATGCTCTCGCTTGTGCTGAGTGATTCACTAGTGCTTGCTGATTCACTTACACTGATTGATGCACTCTCGCTTGCTGATATACTCTCTGACTCACTTGCACTTGTTGAGGCACTCTCACTTGCTGAGGTGCTCTCTGACTCACTTGCACTTGTTGAGGCACTCTCGCTTGCTGAGGTACTCTCTGACTCACTTGCGCTGGTTGAGGCACTCTCGCTTGCTGAGGTACTTGCACTTGTTGAAGCACTTGTGCTTGCTGAGGTACTTGCGCTAGTCGAAGCACTGGTACTTGCTGATGTGCTTGCGCTGGTCGAAGCACTGGTACTCGCTGAGGTGCTTGCACTTGTCGATGCGCTAGTACTAGCCGATGTACTTGCACTTGTTGATGCACTTGTGCTTACTGAGGTACTTGCACTTGTCGATGTGCTCGCACTTATCGATGCACTTGTACTTGCCGATGTGCTTTCGCTTGTTGATGCACTTGTGCTTGCTGAGGTACTTGCACTTGTTGAGGCACTCGTACTAGCTGATGTACTTGCACTTGTCGATGCACTTGTACTTGCCGATGTGCTTGCGCTGGTCGATGCACTTGTACTTGCACTTGTTGATGCACTTGTGCTTGCGCTGGTTGAGGCACTTGTGCTTGCTGAGGTACTTGCACTTGTTGAGGCACTTGTACTTGCTGAAGTACTTGCACTTGTTGATGCACTTGTACTTGCTGATGTGCTTGCACTTGTTGAGGCACTTGTGCTTGCTGAGGTACTTGCGCTGGTCGATGCACTGGTACTTGCTGAGGTGCTTGCACTTGTCGATGCGCTGGTGCTTGCTGAGGTACTTGCACTTGTCGATGCACTCGTGCTTGCTGAGGTGCTTGCACTTGTTGATGCACTGGTACTTGCTGATGTGCTTGCACTTGTTGATGCGCTTGTGCTTGCCGATGTGCTTGCGCTGGTTGAAGCACTTGTACTTGCACTGGTACTTGCTGAGGTACTTGCGCTGGTTGAGGCACTGGTGCTTGCTGATGTACTTGCACTTGTTGATGCACTTGTGCTTGCTGATGTGCTTGCACTTGTCGATGCGCTGGTACTTGCCGATGTACTTGCGCTGGTTGAGGCGCTTGTGCTTGCTGATGTGCTTGCACTTGTTGATGCACTGGTACTTGCTGATGTACTTGCACTGGTTGATGCACTGGTGCTAGCCGATGTACTTGCACTTATTGAGGCGCTGGTCGAAGCACTGGTACTTGCTGATGTGCTTGCACTTGTCGATGCGCTAGTACTAGCTGAGGTACTTGCACTGGTTGATGCGCTTGTGCTGGCTGATGTGCTTGCGCTGGTCGAAGCACTGGTACTAGCTGAGGTACTTGCACTGGTTGACGCGCTTGTGCTGGCTGATGCGCTTGCACTGGTTGATGCGCTTGTGCTTGCTGATGTGCTTGCACTTGTTGATGCACTTGTGCTTGCTGAGGTACTTGCACTGGTTGAGGCACTTGTACTTGCTGATGTACTTGCACTTGTCGATGCGCTAGTACTTGCTGATGTACTTGCACTTGTTGATGCACTCGTACTTGCTGAGGTGCTTGCACTTGTCGATGCGCTGGTTGAAGCACTCGTACTTGCTGATGTACTTGCACTTGTTGATGCACTTGTACTTGCCGATGTGCTTGCGCTTGTTGAGGCACTGGTACTTGCTGATGTACTTGCACTTGTTGAGGCACTAGTACTTGCCGATGTACTTGCACTTGTCGAAGCACTGGTACTTGCTGAGGTGCTTGCGCTTGTTGAGGCACTTGTGCTTGCCGAGGTGCTTGCGCTTGTTGAGGCACTTGTGCTTGCTGAGGTACTTGCACTTGTTGAGGCACTAGTACTTGCCGAGGTGCTTGCGCTTGTCGATGCACTTGTGCTTGCTGAGGTACTTGCGCTGGTTGAGGCACTTGTACTTGCCGATGTGCTTGCGCTGGTTGAGGCACTTGTGCTGGCTGAGGTACTTGCGCTAGTCGATGCACTGATACTTGCTGATGTGCTTGCACTTGTCGATGCGCTAGTACTTGCTGAGGTACTTGCACTTGTCGATGCACTGGTACTTGCTGAGGTACTTGCGCTGGTTGAGGCACTTGTGCTGGCTGAGGTACTTGCACTTGTTGAGGCACTGGTGCTGGCTGATGTACTTGCACTTGTTGAGGCACTGGTACTTGCCGATGTACTTGCACTCGTTGATGCACTAGTGCTTGCTGAGGTGCTTGCACTTGTTGAGGCACTTGTGCTGGCTGAGGTACTTGCGCTGGTCGAAGCACTAGTGCTTGCTGAGGTGCTTGCACTGGTTGACGCGCTAGTACTTGCCGATGTGCTTGCACTTGTTGAGGCACTTGTACTTGCTGATGTGCTTGCACTTATTGATGCGCTAGTACTTGCCGATGTGCTTGCACTTGTCGATGCACTCGTACTAGCTGATGTACTTGCACTTGTCGATGCGCTAGTACTTGCCGATGTGCTCGCACTGGTTGAGGCACTTGTACTTGCTGATGTGCTTGCACTTGTCGATGCACTTGTACTGGCTGAGGTACTTGCGCTGGTTGAGGCACTTGTACTTGCCGATGTACTTGCACTTGTTGATGCGCTGGTGCTTGCTTCAACACTCAAACTCTCTGATATTCTTACTGATTCACTCTTCTCATAGTTTGGATCTGCATCATCCAGTAAATCAATGGAATCCCCATGCTTATATGCGTATTTATACGTATGTACTCCACCTGTACTACTACTTCTAAATTCTACCCATTCATTATCAGACACTTTTAATACAAACGCATTTCCGTCACATATATACAATTCGCCTGTTTTAGAATAACTTTGCTTATAACGTCCCCGCCCTGTTGTCCAATTAAATGTAACAGAATTAAAATCATTAAAATATTCATCATTACCTGTATATGAATTCTTTACTCTATACTGGTATGATTCATACTCCCAAAACCACGCCCATATATCACCTTTAGATTGAATATCAGATCCAGCTAAATCTTTAAAATTACCTGCCGTAATCTTAGTGACATGATGTACCTTTTTTGATACACAACCATCTCTATATGTATCATTACTTGCAAGCTGCGGCATTCCACTCATTCGAGCATAAACAGCCATATCCTGTTCTGCATCATCTGTGTATGCAGCCGCTACAACATTATCACCACTCTGTTGTTCTGCATCACTCTGCTTAGCACTTTCGCTGATACTTGAGCTTTCACTGGTACTTTCACTTACACTCTCGCTAGTACTCTCTGAAGCACTTTCACTCATGCTCTGTGTTGTACTCTCGCTATATTCTGTTCGCTCGCTCTCAGATAAAGAGCCTGCGTCAACTAATGAATTGGAATCTGCTGCCGATTCATTAATTGCAGCCATAACCATATCAGCACCCTGGATAGAGCTGACTCCACCCATGGCAATTCCTGCTGCGGTTATACCTTTTAAAATACTGTCAACCTTCTTCTTATTCATATAGTCTCTCCTTATTCACACGAATCCGGACACCTGAATTATATGCTTCCTAATCCTCTTTCATCCGGACATAACTATAGTTTTCCTCTTTTACACTATAAATATAAACTCCTAGGTGTATCTAAAATCGTATAAAAACATTTATATACTGCCAAATTATAGCCTTTCTCTACACAAAATCAAGGTTTCCAGTAATAATTTTCTGGTATATATCCCATTTATGAACAAATCTTGCAGTTTTTTGACATTTGCGTAGTATTGACTCAATTTATCTTCCGATTCTGATACAGCTATCCGGTATACATTTTCAAAATCTGTCGCTGCTGCTCCTATTTCGTTTTCTGTCACATACTTTTCACAGGACAGCCCCTTTTTAACAATCACAGGGATTCCGGCAGCCATATAAAGTCCAAGTGCCTGTTCATCCGCATCCCAAATTAATCCAAAGCCTCCGTCTGACAACCTAAGTATAGATTCCGTGACATGATACTCATCATATTGCACCACCTCTATATTCAAATTGTTCAATGGATATTCATTTTGACTCGTTTCCGCCATGATATATAGCTTTTTACTTTTATGCTCATTTGCGCATATGTCTATCATATAATCCGCTACAGCTTGAATCAGGTAAGGTTTTTCGTTTAATCCTTTCCCTATATAGTAATCCCGTAGCGCAGCTGAGGCAAAAATAAACATATCTGCTCGATTGAGCAGCGTGATTTCATCACTCAAAGAATACTCACTATCGTCTCTATCACATGCTATTTCCTGTATAAACGCAACAATTTTTGTTCCATGATATCTTCTTAAATGATCAAATAAAAATCCATCGTATCTGGGACTCTCACCGCTTGGATGCTGAAAAATCACTATATCCTCCGGACAAAGTGATGCAATTATGCCATCCATCCTAACATGCAACTCATCATCACTATCATATGCATCAGGAAATTTAAATAAACTCATTTCTTTAAAGCCAAGTGTTTCACCAGCGTTTTTCACTGCATTTTGACGGAGACCAATCAATCCGCCTATGTTATAAGTTTTTGTAATATGTACGCTCATAATCTCTTCCCTATTATTCCACTGTAGCAACTATCTGTGATTCATACACCTGATCATGGTCAAATACTATATCCTGTCACTGTTAATTTGTCTGCTAAATCTATATATGATCTTGATATCTGTTTTGAACCGGTGTACATGCATTTTCCAAAACCTCAATTATTGCATCCTGAAGTGTTTTTCTGGTATATGCACCATCTAATATCAGCTTTTGAATATTCTTTACATTACGATAAAGCTCTATATACTCTGCATCCGTAATACTCTGAACCAGTTTATCAGCTTCATCCAACGTGTCAACTGCATATCCAATACCATTTCTTTCGACAAATTTTTCTTGTTTTGATCTTCCCGACAAAAGAGAGATTAATCTGTCAAATGCCTCCATCCAATCTTTTGGGTATGTTTTCTCTTGTGACCCATACCTTACAAGAGAGGAATGAAACGCAGATAATTGAGCAGAAAGCAGATTTTTGCCATCTAACTCAATAGGTGAAACGCCGGTATGATAAAACGCAAATTTATCCTTGAACAACTCACGGATAAGATAGGTTTTTCCAACGCGTCTACGCCCATAAACCGCAACAAGCTGAGCCTGATTTCTATTATATATACGCATTAGCTCAGCCGATTCATCTTTACGGCCTATTATTGCTCCCATATTAGTTTATTGTTTAGAGTTTATAGTTAGTTTATCTGCTTTAGCTTTAGCTTTAGCTTTAGCTTTGGCTTTAGCTTTGGCTTTAGCCTCTCTTTACCCTCTTTACCATTAAAAACAGTATTTCCCTCCGTGTCAATCAACTGCTAATGCCTTCAATCAGCTTGAAACGGCTAAGTCGTCCCTTTTAGTATGCTTTGCATCCTAACGGTCCTTCAACAGACGCCGTTTCTTATAAGCTGCTTTCGGCAATCGCTCTTCCGTTGATTGACAAGTCGTTCATAGCTGTTTTTTAATAATTTATTATTTTTTTATCATTTAGTACAAAAGCATCATTCGGTACTATACACTATCAACTCTTCTCTTTACCCTAAAAAAGCTAACGCTAACGCCAACGCCTTTCTATAAACTATAAACTCAATCAAGCCAAAGCCATACTACAAAAGCTTATCCTCCAAATCCTTCAACTGCTCTCTTGCTCTGCGTATCCTTGTACGTACAGTATTCAGCGGAAGTCCGGTAAGTGTCGCTATCTCATCGTATGCCAACTCCTTAATGAACCGTAACTCCGCAACCTCCCTATATTTGGGCTCGAGTGATTTTATCCTGCCCATTACCTCAGACAAAGACTGCATGCTTATGTATTCATCCTCTGGCGATTTTGAAACACCGTAAAACCCGTGCTCCATATTGACTCTCTGTTTTCTGAGAGCGTCTATTGCTGTGTTTTTTGCAATATTGTACAGCCACGTTGAAAACTTATAAGAGGGTTCATACTTATCTAAGCTGCTGAAAGCTTTAAAAAGAGCTATCTGGGCAATATCTGCGGGGTCATCTGTGTATGAGGCAAGCATCTCCCTAACAAAGATCTCCAACTGCTCTCTATACCTTTCATGCAGAATGGTATAAGCCGTCTGATCTCCATCATTTACGGCACGCTTTACAAGCTCCTCATCTTGTATTTCCGCACAGTATTTTTTCATTGGCAAATCTCTTCCGTTACAAATCTCTTCTGTTACAAGCACATCTTCTATGCATTTATCTACATCTGTTATTTCAAAATCTGACGACATTATTCCAGACAAATAATTAAATCCTGTTTTCGTGAAGGTATATACACAAAACATGGCCATTTGAATATAAAGTTCTAATTTAAGAAGAATTAATGGTAAAGACATCATTAAAGCTTTCCATAATGGAATAAAAGATAAATCAGGTATAAATCCTAGTTCTGTCGCATAATATTCAGACATATTATTTATGACATAATTGTCTGTATGATACATCCTTTTAAAAGAGAAGAAATGTTTAGTGTCAGCCAACAACCATGTATCCCATCCTGCAAACCCGTTACTAATTCCTAGCAAAAGAAAAGGAATACCTATTGATGCAATCATAAGGAGTAAAAAAGCTATAAATAATTTTACTTGTATGTGTACGAAAAAGTGCACATCATTTAATTGTTCGAGCTCAAAAACACCTGTCTTTTTTTC
>OQVL01003129.1_pt1 | contig 10137 bp, 6 predicted proteins | sample 1691501 | NCBI WGS metagenome assembly OQVL01 (sample SAMN03418253, study PRJEB22391) | human gut metagenome | biome: human-gut; feature: organic feature; material: feces | host: Homo sapiens | place: Tanzania | collected 2013-01
ACATCGCCGGGCGGATGGTCTGGCTGCCTGCAATGGAGCCAGCAGCTCCTCCAGCGCAGCTGGTCTGTATACGCCGGGTACTTATAGTGCCACGGCCACCGGTATGGGTACCGTGACTGTCACGATGACCTTTGATGCCAACTCCATCACCGATGTCAAGGTAGACGTTTCGGAAGAAACTGCCAACATCGGCGGTGTACAGGGTGACCATTTTGCCGATGTCATTTTGCAGGCACAGGGTACCGAGGTGGACAACGTAAGTGGTGCCACCATTACGTCCAAGGCAATCAAGACCGCTGCCGATGCCTGTATCGCACAGGCCAAGGGCGAGTCGGTCCAAGTCAAGGTAGACGAAGAAGACAACGAAGAAGAAGCACTGGGTGAAGCTACTGTGACCTACGATGCCGATGTGGTCATTGCAGGTGCTGGTGCTGCCGGTCTGATGGCAGCTCTGAATCTGTCTCGTGCCGGGAAAAAGGTCATCATTCTGGAGTGTTCTGCAAACGCAAACAGCTCTAACTTTTCTATGTGCGGTGGCCCTGCTGCCTGCGAAACCAAGATCCAGAAGGAAGAGAATGCGTGGGTCTCTCTGGACACCCTGTTCACCCATATGTACAAATTCACCAACACCGCTGTAAACGGTCGCCTGCTGCGTAAGGTACTGGCCTGCACCGGCAAGGCGATCGACGATATGCAGGATCTGGGCGTTCCGATGTATCTGTGGCCGGATGCCTACGACAATGGTTTCCGTGCGCGTCACTTCTTTATGAACGGCGGTGAAGAACGTGTTGCGCCCATCGTGAAGGCAATCGAAGCAAACGGCGGACAGTTCATCTACAATGCAAAAGCGAAAGAGCCTATCATGGAAGATGGCAAGGTCGTGGGGCTGAAAGCTGTTTCTGGCAAGGATGTGATTGCAGTAAACGCCAAAGCCTCCGTTGTCTGCACCGGTGGCTTTATTGGCAGCACCAAGCTGCAGAAGAAGTATCTGAATACTTCTGTGCTGGCATTGGGCAACACATCCAGCGATGGTGCCGGCATCGAGCTGGCGCACAAGGCTGGCAGCGTGGATGACCGTATCTTTGCTGTGCTGGGCAATGAGTGCGGTGCCGTGGCTCCCACCACCACCGGCTGGCCCTTTACCGAGCAGTGGACCAACAAGAACGAGCACTGCGGCTACTGGCTGTTCGGCGGTCTATATACCGACAGCAACGGTGAACGCTTTATCAATGAAGAACAGGTGGCTCGTTTCCCGCTGGCCATCGGCGGCGAGGCTCTCGTCCGTCAGGGCAGAGCTTATTGCGTGATGGATTCCGACTACTACAATGGTGTGCTGAACGAAGGTATTTACGCTTATCTGGGCAGTCCTGCCGAGTGGGTAGCCGGTCAGGGTGCTGACTATTACAAGACCACTCCGGAAAACGCCGAGGCACATCTGGAACAGGCTATTTCCGAGGGCTGGGCCTATAAGGCTGACACCATTGAGGAACTGGCGGATCACTTTGGTCTGACCCATTTGGCTGAAACCGTGAAAAACTACAACACCTACTGCACAAATGGCAAGGATGAAGAATTCTACAAGTCTGCCGTCTTCCTCAAGCCGGTAGCCACCGCCCCGTTCTATATCTTTGAGTATGCTCCCAGCGCATGGGGCACCAACGGCGGTATTAAGGTGGATGCCTCTCTGCACGCTTTGGATGAGAACAATACGCCGATCGAGGGTCTGTATATGGCTGGTGTCGATACGGGAAGTATGTACTCCATGCCGTACTACGACAATCCGGGTGCATCTGTGGGTCTGGCACTGGGTTCTGGCGTTCTGGCAGCCAACGAGATCCTTGCAACGCTGGATGCTTGATAGCTTTTTAAGTATAACACAGAGAAAACGTACTGTCGACACAAAACAGCCCTCCTGACCATGACGGCCGGGAGGGCTGTTTTTTTACTGTATTCTGCCGATATTTAAGCTCTGCGCCGGTAATCATCTCCGTCACCGATGCAAAGATCCAGCTGCTTTTTGAACCAGATCCGAGTGCGGTAAAGGCTGTTCTGCCAAGCCAGATGCAGGCGGTCATCATGGATGGGAATTTCTTCGGTGGTGATCTGTTCTGCGCCCTCCACGGTCATCTGTGCCAGTGTTCCAAACCGTACCACTGCACCGTTTGCTTCCGGCTTTTCCTCGCTCATCAAGGTCAGTGCGATCTCGCCGGGATAATCGGTCACATCCTGCATCTGCAAGCCATTTCCTGCCAGCTGCACGGTGCGGCGGTAGTACGTCAGTCCCGGGACCTGCCCGTATGCCGGGGCGATGTTCATAGTGATGGTATGCAGGTCACTGCCCACCTGCACTTCTGCTGCACGGTACTGGCTGCCCGGCAGCTGCTGCCAACGTTTGCCGTTCGGGTCGAACTCCGGCAGGTTATGCCAGCTTGACTGCATCGTCCAGATTTCATAACGCTGGGCACTAAAGGTCTTTTTGCTGTAGGTCTCCACGCCGATATCCACCAGCAGAGGTCTGCCGTGCCGGTACAGGGTCACGCTGCCCACATCGTTGTGGTTGTGGCTGTCGTTGTTGCAGCCAGCCTTGACCCCGGCGACCCAAGCCCCGCTGCGTGATACAAGGATCCCCACACTGGGGTACCAGACACTTTGTGCTTCTTGTGGCTGTGCCGTCCGGGCATACGTCAGCACCTCGTCCTCATACAGTGCCGTCTGGAGATGATAGTATAGGTTGATGCCCTCACTGATATCCGGGTGATACAGACGATCCGGATCTGCATTTTTTACCGCTTCACTCCAGTCTTTTGCGGCAAGGGTCATCAGCGGTATACTGCCCACCCGCTTGCCAAACCGGTATTCCCGCACACCACGCTCTCCGGCAAGGGGGCTGCAATCCGAAAAATTCAGGTAATACTTGCCGTCAACGTGCATTTTTACGATATACTCTGCCATGGCGCGGATCTTCGGCTCCTGCCATACCGTATCAAATACGCCCGGTGCCATGGCACAAAGCAGCTCCAATGCACCGTACATGGTCAATGCCGCATGGCGGTAATACTGTGCACCTTCGCTGCAGCAGCCGTCCTCGCCGTACTCATCCAGAAAGCAGTCCAGACTTGCCGCAGCCCTCTCGATATAGGTCGGTAGTTCTTCAGCGGGCACAAGCTGTGCTGCGGCGACCAGAACATTCTGGGTACACCAGGGGGTCCAGTTGTTGCACTGCTCTCCCTTGCCGCCCATCCACCAGAAATGTTCCGTACAGTAAGGCTGAAGGATGCGCTGTTCCACCTCCTGTTTCAGCCTTGCACAGAGTCCGGGGGCATAAGCATCCAGCTTTTCACCCAGCAGACCATACACGGTCGCAATAAGTGCGCCTGTCTCGGCTCCAAACAGATCTACGATGGGACGCTTCCGATCCGGCAAGGGGAGCGGCGGGGTATCGCGGACATAAAGGTTATGTGCAGGCACTTGCCATGCGCTCTCCTCGCAGATCGTCCAACAGGCGTCTGCAATGGCTGGCAGAGAGCTGCCAGTCCCGCTGATAAGCTCCGCCATGGTCAGCGCACAAAGTGTGCGGCGGCGGACAAAATACGGCGCTTCGTAGTGGTTCCGGTTTCCTGTTCTGGTAAAATCCAGCCAAAGGGACAACGGCAGCTCTGGCAGTGCATTTTGGTTGTGCAACACCTCGCTGCCTGCACGCAGCCAGCGTTCGGAACAGGAAAGTGCACCCCACACCTGCCGCTCCGAGAGGTCAGGAAACAATTTGGGACGTTGCGGCGTATAGGGGCGCTCCAGTAATTCGGTCAGCATAGCATTTCATCCTTTTTCTGTCGTGTATTTTTTCTGATACTCTGTCGGTGTCATGCCCAGATAGCGCTTGAACACCCGTGTGAAATAGTAGGCATTTTCAAAGCCCAGCATATAGGAGATCTCATAGATGCGGTACTGCCCCTGCCGGATCAGTTCACTGGCACGGCGGCATTTCTGCTCATTGATAAACTCCACCAGTGTCTGGTCGTACTGCTTTTTGAACAGCGCCGAAAGATACCCCGGTGAGATGCAGATGTGGTCTGCCACATCCTGTAGCATAATGCGCTTGTCCACGTTGTCCAGCACATACTGCCGGGCTTTTTCCAGCAGCGCGGTCCGTCCTACCGGGTCACACTGTCCCATCCGTGCGCTCAGTTCCGTTTTGATCAGTTCTAGCCACTCCAGCACCTGCTGCCGGGTGGCAAGTTGCTCGATGCTCTGCCGCCCTTTTGCGGTGTCGATCTCCAGAAATGCCGCCACAGCGCTGTAAATTCCGCCGCAAAGCCAGAGCGCCTGACTTTGCTGGTGCGGCACTGTGCTGACCCGGTCGATGGCGCGCTTGAGCAGCAGCTCACACGCAGCTGCATTTTTGGCGTTGATCTCGGTCTGCAGCCGGTCGCCGATGCCGCCCAGTGCAAGGCTGCCCCATTTTACCGGGGCAAAGTCCTCGTAAAACATGGCGTTGCTGCCCAAATAATAGTAGTTGTCCCGCAGCCCGAACAACTGCCGGCGGCAACTTTCCAGACCTTCCGGCCCTGCAAAACAGCTGGTCCCCATCACCGAAAGCTCCGTCTTTGCAATGGTACGGCACGCTGCCCCTGCTTTTTCCGCAAAGATACGCAGGCGGCTTTTCCATTCATCGCTTTTCAGCTGCCAGCAGAGCAAAAACAGGGTCTGGCTCTGTGCAGGCGTGTTTGCGGAGAACATTGCATTCTCCGGGAAGGCGTTCTGTGCTACTTCCCGGCAAAGCTCCCGTACCCACTCAAACGTCTTGGCACGCTCCTCCGGGGAAAAATCCTTCCAGCCGGACACGGCGCTGAAATCCATCACCAGATAGGCAATCGCATAATTTTGCAATGCGCCGTTTTCTGCCAGCAATTCCACCGCATTTTCACTTGCGTAGCCGGGTTGGCTCTGCATCAGGCTCAGAAATGCTTTTTCCAGCATATTCTGACGGTTATGCTCTAAATAGTCATCCACCATTTCCACCCGGTTCAGCTTTGCGCGGGTCCTGCACTCTGCCTGCGCTGCCGCCAGACTGCGTTCCAGTGCTTCCGGTTCCAGATCGCTCTTGAGCAAGTAATCCACTGCGCGGTAACGCAGAGAATGCTGTGCCAGTTGAAAATCCGGGTGGTTGGTCAGCATGATAAACACCACATGGGGAAATTCCTTTGCCGCCTGCTGCAAAAGCTCCGTCCCTGTCATGCCCGGCATGGCAATATCGCAGATCACGATATCCGGGTGCAGGGTGCGTATTTTTTCCATCGCCTGCTGCCCATTGCGCGCTGTGCCCGCAATTTGACAGTTGTTTTTATTCCAGTCGAGCATGAATTTGATGCCCGAAAGGATCAGTGGCTCATCGTCCACCAGCAATACCTGATACATTTTTACTCCTCCTTGGGAACACGCACCGTAACACAGGTGCCGACCCCCGGTTCGCTCTCGATGGTAAGACCGTAGGCTTCTCCATACAGCATTTGCAGCCGTTTATGTACATTGCATACGCCGATGCCGTTGAGGGAGGCATGGCTGCGGGGACGTTCCTCGCTGAGCAGGGTGGGCAGAACATCCGGCGGGATGCCTGCACCATCGTCCGTTACGCACAGCACAAGGTCACCGCCTTCCTCCCGTCCGGTGACTGTGATCGTGCCGTTTTCTCCGGTCGGCTCAATGCCATGGAAGATTGCATTTTCTACAAGCGGCTGTAAGGTCAGCTTGATGATCCGGTAGCGGTACAGCTCCTTCGGCACCGTATCGTGGAAGGTGAAGACCTCCATGTAGCGCACCGACTGGATCTCCACATAATCGTGCAGCAGGGCAAGTTCTTCTTCCAGTGTGATCTTATCCTGCGTGCCCTTTGCAATGTTTTTCAGCAGGTTGGACAGGCTGCGGGTCATGCTTTCAATGCCCGGACTTTTCTGGATCACCGCCATCCAACGGATGGAATCCAGTGTATTATAAAGGAAGTGGGGGTTCACCTGACTTTGCAGCAGCTGGATCTCGATCTTGCGGCGCTGCTCGTAGGATTGCTCGGTGGTTTGCAGCAGGTTTTCGATGCTCATGGTCATCTCGTTGACCGTGTGCCCGATCTGCCCCAGTTCTCCGCCGGCCTTTTCGATCTCCGGGTCATAGGAAAAATCGTTGTCCGCAATGCGGTGCAGGCGGTTGTTCAGTAGGCTGATGGGTTTGGTCAGGTATGCAGCAAGGAGCAGTGCCAACACCAGCGCCAGCAAAAAACAGCTCAACAGGGTGGTGGCAACAGCCATCCGGGTCTGCGCGCCATCGTTGTCCAGACCGGTCATCTCAAAGCAGGAATACAGCGACAGCCCGCCGGCGTTCAGCCGGACTGCGGTCACTTTGAATTTCCGGTCGCCCAGCAGCAGCTCGGTGTTCTCGGCGCTTGCCTGTGCCAGCTGCCGGGCTGTGGGCATCTCCTCCTCGGTCAGGCTCTCCGGGCAGATCAACACCGTATCGTCCGTTGCAAGGAACAGCTTGCTCCACTCGTCAAACGGTTCCAGCACATTGGAGAACAGATCCAGCCCCAGCTCTGCATACAAGTACCCGTAGCCGGAGGTGCTGCCCAGACCTCTGACCGGGCAGACAATCGCCAGCACATAGGGGTCTCGCCGCATCGCCATGTGAATGGATTGCGCCGGGTCGATCATTGCCGCAGGGGGATTCTGCATCTGCAGGATCTTTTGGTACAGCGGCTGCTGAATGATAAGGTCGTAGTCCTGCGGCGTTCCCATGGTGCGCCCGGCACCGCTGATGAACCTGCCATCGGTGTTGAACACGGTCAGCTGATCCACCGTACTGCTCAGCGGGGAGGATGCCAGATAGGCGTTCAGGCGGTTTTGTGCATCCAGCGCCTGCCGCATGGCATAGGACGAGCGGCCCGTCTGCTCCAGCGCCGTGACCACCTGCACATCATTTGCGCACAGATTGCCCAGATCGCTCAGATCCTCCAGATACTCGTTCAGTTGATCGCTCAGCGTGGAAAGGTGCAGTTCGTCAATGCGGTCCGCTTTCTGCTGCAGCATCGTATTCATTTTATAATAAAGGAACAGACTGCCGAACAGGCTGACCGCCGCCGTACAAAGCACCGAGGTAAAGATCAGCTTCCATTTCAGGGTGGAAAAGAACCCGTTCCGTCTGCTTTTTCCGGGATGAAGGGTGCATGATTTCATAGAGGTTTCCTCATCGTAAATGGCAATATTACAAGATATCCGCACCTATATTTTAGCGCGAACCGCAAAAAAAGCAAGAAATCAGCCGTCGTGCAGTGGTTTTGTGTAAAAAAGTATGATATTGTAAAATAATACTACTCCCGACTGCCGATTCTTTAAAATAGTATGGGAAACCGTGCGTTTCCTGCGTTTACGAAACGGAAGCCGTGTTCTAAAATAGAAACAACAAACGGAACACACCTGTGCCCCGTAGATCTGAACGTTTTGAACATAGAGAAGAAGGAGAATATCTATGAAAAAGCTGATTTCCCGCCGCCAGTTCCTCGTTGCTATGGGCGCGCTTGCTGCTACCGGTGCGCTGAGTGCCTGCGGCGGTAGTTCTTCCTCCACCACGACTACGGCATCTTCCAGTGCTGCTGCTTCCAGCACCGCTGAAAATGTTTCCCTGAAGCTCGCTACTTGGGACAACACTTCCAACACCACGGTCTCCGATGCCGTTGCCGCATTCGAGAAGGCAAACCCGAACATCAAGGTCGAGATCATCGACATCCCCTCCGCAGACTACACCACCAAGCTGAGCGTTATGCTGAACGGCGGCAGCGATGTTGATGCCTTCTACCTCAAGGACTCCGACACCGCCAAGAGCTTGGTGGATAAGGGCCAGCTTGCAGACCTGACCGGTTACATTGCAGATGCAGGCATCGACCTGAGCGTGTACAACGGTCTGGCAGAGAACTTTGCCTTTGATGGCAAGCAGTATGCGCTGCCTGCCCGCACGGACTTCTATGTCATGTACTACAACAAGGATCTGTTCGATGCAGCCGGCGTGGCTTATCCCTCCAACGACTGGACTTGGGACGACTTTGAGGAGATTGCAAAGAAACTGACCAGCGGCACGGGTGCTACCAAGAACTACGGTGCATTCTTCCACACTTGGCAGGCTTGCGTTGAGAACTGGGGCGTGCAGGATGGCAAGCATACCATCATGGATTACGAGACCGGCTATGACTTCTTCAAGCCCTATTACGAGATGGCAGTGCGGATGCAGGACGAGGGCACCATTCAGGATTACGGCACCCTGAAGACCGGCAACATCCACTACTCCGGTCCCTTTGCACAGGGCACCGTGGGTATGCTGCCCATGGGCAGTTGGTTCATTGCTACCATGATCCAGAAGGTCAAGGACGGCGAGAGCAGCATCAACTGGGGCATTGCTGCTCTGCCGCACCCCAATGGAGTTGAGGCTGGCTGGACTGTCGGTTCCACCACTCCGCTGAGTGTCAACGCTGCCTCCAAAAAGCAGGATGCAGCATGGAAGCTGGTGGAGTTCATCACTGGCGAGGAAGGTGCCTCTGCTTACGCAAAGACCGGTGCCATTCCGGGCCGTGCAGATGCCGACGCCATTGCCGAAATCGCCAAGATGGACGGTATGCCCGATGGTGCTGCCGAGGCTCTGACCGTGAAGCACATTTCTCTGGACCGCCCCATCACCGATAAGGTCGGCGAGATCAACCAGATGCTGGGCGAGGAGCACAGCCTGATCATGCTGGGAGAGCTGTCCGTTGCAGACGGTCTTGCGGAAATGGCAAGCCGTGCGGCAGAGATCCTGGGCTGAGCCTGAGCAATTTTTTCCGTTTCGGTATTACGGGGCGGGCGGTTCGCCCGCCCCATTTTTATCGTCATTTTATGGATAACCCACCCGAAAGGAGGAATCTCCCAGTGTCAACTGCTGCTAAAACCGAAAAAAAGCGTCTCATCTCTCTGAACACCCGCAACACGCTGGTCGGCCTTTCCTTTATCCTGCCCAACTTTATTGGTTTTGCGGTCTTTATTCTGGTGCCCGTCGTATTTTCCTTTGTTCTCAGCGTGATGAAGTGGGACGGCTTTACCGCCATGGAGTTTGTGGGGCTGCAAAACTTTGTCAACATCTTCAAGGATCGTGTGTTCCGTGCGGCGCTGGTACTGGTACTGAAAAAGAAAAGAGAGAACAACGTATGAATGACATTACGACCACCATCTTAAAATCCATCAACAGCGTCATCGCCGGTAAGGAAGCGGTGGTGGAAAAGGTGCTGATGGCGATTCTGTCCGGCGGCCACGTGCTGCTGGAGGACGTGCCCGGCGTGGGTAAGACCACCCTGGCCATCAGCTTTGCCCGCACCCTGGGACTGGACACCCACCGCGTGCAGTTCACCTCCGACACCATGCCCTCGGACATCCTGGGATTCTCCGTCTATAACCGGGACACCGGCAATTTCGACTATAAGCCCGGCGCGGTGATGACCAACCTGCTGCTGGCCGACGAGATCAACCGCACCTCCAGCAAGACCCAGTCGGCGCTGCTGGAGGCCATGGAGGAGTACCACGTCACCGTGGACGGCCAGACCTACCCCCTGCCGGAGCCCTTTGTGGTGTTGGCTACCCAAAACCCGGTGGGCTCTGCCGGTACGCAGCTGCTGCCTCAGGCGCAGTTGGACCGCTTCATGGTGCGGCTGGAGATGGGCTATCCCGATTTTGCAAGTCAGGTGAACATCCTCCGGGACCGCCAGACCGGCGATCCGCTGGAGGCGGTGGCCACCGTATCCTCCGGCCTCGACCTGCTGAGCTGCAGCACCTCTGCCAACACGTCCTTGGCCGTGGTCTCGGTGATCTTCGCCTTGGGCGACAGGATCAGACGGTGGGCGCACACATCCGCGAAGATATAGGCCACATCGTCCGGCAGCACATAGTCCCGACCGCCGGTATCTCCTGCCGCAAGGGTGAAGAACTGCTGGTGACAGTCACGGTACGCAACAGCGGCGTATTCAGCTGCCTGCGGGTGCAGGCGGTGGTCCGCTGCCGCGATCTGCTGACCGGCGAGGAGACACGCTCCACGGCCCGCTTTCCCGTCAGAGGGAAAAGTGAGGCGCAGGCGGTCTGC
>OQVL01003130.1_pt1 | contig 10135 bp, 3 predicted proteins | sample 1691501 | NCBI WGS metagenome assembly OQVL01 (sample SAMN03418253, study PRJEB22391) | human gut metagenome | biome: human-gut; feature: organic feature; material: feces | host: Homo sapiens | place: Tanzania | collected 2013-01
AAAATAACGGACAAAATCAAAACCCGGATTCAGAAGAAAACCCGGGCAACACATAAGAAAGGCAGGAAATATTATGAAAAAGCTGACGGCAATTATATGTGCACTTGCAATGATTTTGATGCTTTGCTCCTGCACGGGAAGTACAGAGAAAAAGACTGTGACGGGAAAAGTCACAAAAATCGACGGAACAAAAATCACACTTTTGCTCGGCGAAATAACCGAAGCCACAGGCGATGCACAAACGCTGCCTGAAAAGCCCGATGGCGAAAGCGGCAATGAGCAAGACACACCGCCTGAAAAGCCCGATGGCGAAAGCGGCAATGAGCAAGGCACACCGCCTGAAAAATCAGACGGCGAAAGCGGCAACGCGCAGGGCACACCGCCAGAAAAATCAGACGGCGATAGCGGCAACGCGCAGGGCACGCCACCCGAAAAGCCCGACGGCGAAAGCGGCTTTAAAACCTTTACGGCAGGCAGCGAGAGCGTAACGTTTGAGTTTAAAAACGCCTCGATAACCTCTGAAAATTCCGAAGAAGCAGAGCTTTCGGACATAACCGTCGGCACTGTTCTGACAGTTGAAACAGACGGAAAAAGCACCGCAATTTCAGCGGAGGTAATAAGTCTTATGACTTCCGGCACGCCGTCTCAGGGCGGCTTCGGCGGCTCGCAGAGTGAAGTAAGCGGCAGTGCCGCAAACACAATCAACGAAAACAAGAGCGTTTCAAATGTAACTTACTCGTCCTCGGGCGACGATGAAAACGCATTGCTTGCAGACGGAGCTGAAATAGCTCTTGACGGCGTTACCGTTGAAAAATCGGGCGGCGCGTCCTCAAACACCGAAAACGGCGATTTTTACGGAGTTAACGCGGCTCTGCTTGCAAAAAACGGCGCCACGCTTACAATTAAGAACTCAACCGTCACAACTTCTGCCAAAAACGGCAACGGAATTTTCAGTTACGGAAGCGGCACAACCGTTAATATTTCGGACACAACAATAACAACCTCCGCCGACAACTCGGGCGGCATACAGACAACGGGCGGCGGCACAACAAACGCCAAAAATCTGACCGTAACTACATCGGGCAACTCTTCTGCGGCGATTCGCTCCGACAGAGGCGGCGGCACTGTATCTGTAGACGGCGGCACATACACTTCAAACGGCTACAACTCCCCCGCCGTTTATTCAACAGCCGCAATAACCGTTAAAAACGCCGCGCTTACCGCAAACAATTCCGAAGCGCTTGTAATAGAAGGCAAAAACTCAATAACGCTTGAAAACTGCACGGTACAGGGCAATATGAGCGACACAAAAGGTTCAAGCTCAGATGAAAACGTTCACAACGTTATGATATATCAGTCAATGTCGGGCGACGCCGACGTCGGCACATCCGAATTCACAATGACAGGCGGAAAGCTTATTTCAAAAAACGGCGATATGTTCTATGTAACAAACACGCACTGCATAATAAAGCTTTCGGGCGTTGAAATTACAAACGCCGACTCAGACGGCTATCTTCTTAACGTGTGCGGCAACTCTGCTTCGCACGGGTGGGGCACTGCAGGTAAAAACGGCGCTCAGGTTGAATTTACCGCAGACTCACAAACGCTCGCGGGAAATATTGTTGTGGACAGCATTTCAACGCTCGAAATGACGCTTACAAACTCCACATTTACAGGCACAATCAATATAGTCGAAAATGCGCAGAACGGCGAAAAGGTACATAACAACGCCGTATTAACCGTCGGCGAAGGCTCTGTTATGAATCTTACGGGCAACTGCACCGTTTCTTCGCTTGAAAACCACGGAACAATCAACTTTAACGGTTATACAATAACGCTTGCGGACGGCACGGTATTAAGCGAATAAAAGAAAAACGCAACCAAGCCGCAAATTAACCGACCGACGCCCCAAACTTCTTAACTGCCGAAAGACACTTAACACTCTTTCGGCAGTTAAGTTTTTTATTGGGATAAAGCGTATTGTAATGGCTGAAAAATTCACGCGAAAGCTCTTCGCCGTCAAGACATTCTGTTACTATAAATCCCAAATCCTCTAAAATTTTTGTAAGATGCATTTCGGAAACGCCGCCCGTCATGGCTTCGCCCGCAGAACGCGCCATTTCGGATTCTTTTGTTTTTTCACGCGGCTCTTCAAAATCGAGCACCAACGCGCTCCCCTCGCACGCAATTTTTGCAATGCCCGAAAGCATATTAAAAAGCCCCTCGCGCGAGAGATACTGCACCGCACCGAGCGCCGAAAAAACCGTCTTTTTCTCTTTTGAAAAGGCAGGGTGAGCGCCTATTTTTTCTATTTCCTCGGGGCCTTCCATATCAATCGGCAAAAAGAATACGTTTTCGCCGAACGAAAGCCCCGCTTTTTTCGCTCTTTCGAGCTTATCGCTGAAAAGCTTTTCGCGGTCAACTTCAAAAACGGTCATATTTTCACCCAAAGAAAGCGAAAGCGTGTCGTACCCCGCGCCGAGCATAACGGCCTGTTTTGCGCCGAGCCGCATTTCACATTTGAGCGCACGCTCAAAAAACGCGCTTCTTGAAAGCACTGCGCCCGAAAGCGTTTCGTTAAGCACCGCTTCAAGCTCGCCGTCGGTAACAAATTCACCGCTGCATTTAAAATCGGGCTTTAAAAAGCGTATCCCCTTTTTAAGCTCTTCTGCAACGCCTAAAAAGTCCTCTGATAAAAGCTGTGACGCGTATCTGTCGCAAAAAACAGGCGACTCGCTCCTTTCAAAATGCCATGCACGCAAAAATGCACTCATAAGCGCCGTAAGATTTTCTTTCATAATAAACAGTCCTTTCGGTTTTTTGTAAACTGCAGTCTTTTGAAACAGCAAAAAAGCCTATATTAATCAAGCGTACCAAATCATTTTTTTGCATTTTCATCCGTTCAGAACACTTGACAGCTCTCGAGGCCTCCGTTTACACGCACATATTAAATACCACACAAAAAACCTTGAAACAAGCCTTGACTTTAAAGATAGAATATGTTAATTTCACATTTCGTTTTTCTGAAAAAACTTTCAAATTGCGAAAGAAAAAGGCGGGAAGAAAGCGAGAAAGTAAGAAAGCAAGCAAATAAACTTACTTTGCAAAAAGCCGCAAATCGGCGCGCCTTAAAATGCCCTGCCCCGTTTTTTTGTGCGGGCTATGCTTTTCTTCGCAAAAAACGGTGAAAACACATTCCCTCCACACTTCAATTCTTCTTTCTGCTCAAAAGAATCGCCCGCCCGAAACAGCGTTTCGGACGGGACGTGCCGCAAATTTGAGAGGAATTATTTTTCGATATATTTAACCCATTTCTGAACGTTTGAAATTGACTCGGAGACTTCGACCTCAGAAGTCGATTCTTTTGCCTCTGTTTTACTCAACCAATATGTGTAAACAAGTTTTCTGTCTCTGTAGCGATAATTCGGATTATAAACATTACCTGAAATGAAGAATACATACGTTCCACCGTCTTCCCATGTAAGTATATATCCGGTACCGTTGCCCTTATTGTATCCGGGGAAACTGCAATTTGAAGCATATGCTCCCTCGGCAACCTTCGGCACAGAGTTTGCCTCGCTAAGAGTCATTGTGGTGGATTTATGATACTCGCCATAGGACGATGAACAACCGTAACTGCTGAATTTACCGTCTATACTAAAGCTTCTGAACTGACGGGCTCCACCGGTAGACATTGTATTATACGTGTCCATATAATATCCGGTATGAACAGATTTTTTTTCAACCTGACGGCTTTCACTTGCAGAAACAGCGTTAAATGACCATGCGCTCCATTCGCCGTATTCACCCCATTCGGATGTTGTGTCATAAAGCGTATATCCTTCAACTTCGCTTTTATCCGAGGATATCTTTGTAGTTTCATCGTAAGTCCACTTTTCCTCAACAGCCTTTGCATTTGCGGGAAGTTCCGATGCAAGCACCCAACCGGAAGTCGGTTTTTGCTCCCAGTGAGCGTAAAGAATAATATCTTCTGTGCTGTTTACTTCGGTGTTTTCGGTAACTCTAATTCCACCGTTTTTCTCTGTAAACCATCCTGAAAAATTATAGTATTCTCTTGTCGGTGTGGGTAATACTTCATATTTTTTACCATAAAAAACAGTTTTTGTAATTTCAGAACTATCAAGTTGCCCTTCATTTGCATCGAAAGTTACCGTACATTGTCCTGAAATATATTTTTCAAATTCATCTTCGGATATCTTTATCAGTTTTCCATCTGTAATGTTGATGTAGTCATCGCCGTCAATGGAGTTGACATACCCAAAGTTCTTTGTAACATTAAGATGCCCTGCTGCACCATCTGCTGTAACCTGAGATTCTATAACAGGATTCTTTCCTATTACTGCATAATCAGCGCTTGTTTTAATGGAACTGTCTTGAATAAGCGATAACACTGCACTGTCTTTTTTTAGAATAAGTGTAGTAGCATTTCCGCTTACAAAGACCTTATGTAATGTAAGGTTATCAGAATCAATCTTCATAGGCGTTCCATGCTTACTGTTAATTGTCATTTCACTTAACGAAGTTTTCTTGGCTGAAGAATCAATATAAAACTCTTCATATGTTTTCAAACCGCCGTTAATTTCAATTGATTCTATTGCCGGAACCACAAGTGACAATGGGGTATCATTTACAATATAAGAAATGTCAATAACTATGTTTTTAGCGCCGCATTTAAGAATTGACTCAATGAAATCCTGAGTAATCTCTTTTTGCTTTTCATTTATCTGTTCATCTGTACCATTCGGCAACAAATTAATAGCTTCGGCGTAGGATATCAATGAGTTGATAACTCTAACATTTATACTGTTCGCGCCCTTGAAAGCATCAGCACCAACCTTTACGACATTGGAGGGAATATTCATATTTGTGAGTTTTGTGCATCCTGCAAAAGCCTCGTTTCCAATTGCTGTAAAGCTACCGATTACTTCTTCAAGTTCTGTGCAATTTTTAAAAGCGCCATCAGGGACAGTTTCGATAAATTCACCTAATACAACTGAACGAACCGGCTTGCCGGCAAACGCCTTTGCGGAAACCTCAGTTACCTTATATGCTTGCTTTCCATCAGAAACATAAGACGGAATAATAACATCTGCAGATTCACCTACATAACCGGTGATTTTAGCCGTACCATTTAAAGAGTCGGTTATGTACTGGATGCCCGTTGTTTTAGAGGTTTTTCCACTAACATATTCAAAAACGTAATAGGGAATTTCGAAAGGCAAACAACTGTATTCACAATCATCGAAAGCGCCGCCTTTAGGAGTATAATCCAAAAACTCTTCAACCTTATCATCCATTACACTGAATGTGTATGTGAAAAATGATTTTGTGGAATAATCATATCCTACAACAGCAAACACATGCGCTTTACCGACCAATATACATCTGTATTTACCCTCTATTTTACCATCAACACTGTATGTGGTGGTTGTTGTTTCGCTCTCAAGCTTGCTGTAAGTAACAGAAGAAGTTGTACCTGTAGTATCACTTGAGGTAGAACTGAACCCCTGGGTGCTTGAATCGGTTCCGCCTTTTGAATAGCTGTTGCCGTAACCCTTAGTTGTAGTAACAATGTCTGACAGTGCATTTCTGACAGATTGGCTTGAACTATGCTGTTGCGTAGATGAAAACGCACTTGAAGCATTCCAACTACTTGTGTTTTCATCAATTTTTGAGTTTGTAGTTACTTTATCAGTACCTGTTTTAGTTACAGTAGTAGTATTATTGTGATAGCCATAACTCAGCCCAGCACTTGCCTCAACCCCATTTTCATATTTTATTCCCGAAGACAAAACATCTTTATCAGAACCTGAGGCTGTATGGTTGTATTCATTGTTCTTGGATTTATTGGTGTACCCATAAGAATCAGTTGCACCATACTCAGTTGAAGCACCCAAGTTTGCTTCCATTTTGTTTGTATAAGTACCATTTAGACTTGCACCGAATTGATGCCCTTTATCTTTGGTTGTGGTTTTTGAATTATAGTCATATACCGTCGAACCATCTTCTGACTTATGATAGCTTGAACCGCCATTTTGTGCCGAAACGCTCAATGTATTGGAGGAGGTTGTAGCTTCAGTTCTACATTGTTCTGTAGTTTTTCCAATAGATTTCGCCCAAGTTTCGTTAACGGTAGTTACATTATTCCAACTTTCGGAAAGAGTCCATGTAGAAGAATTGCTTGTCATATCGGAAATTGTTTTTGATATGCTCGCCGCTTCCGACCTCGTTATAGCAGTGTTATATGTTTTTGATACCTGTTGCGATAACCCTGCTACACTTTGAATTTCCCAGAATGGGTTATCCCCATTTAATGGAATATTTTTTATTTCACCAATTTCATATGTGAAATAAACGACATTCGCATTTTGATCTTCGAGAATTATAGGGTTGTTATCCTCTTTACTTACAGCAAGATTACGCAAACTTGTGTAATAAGCATTAAGCGTAATATCACCTGTAGAGCCTATCGGAATTGTTTTGTACTCAACACCGTTGTTGTCATACCACCCAAGGAATTTGTAATTGTTTATGTCAGGAGTATACAGATTTGAGTTACCCTTACTAACAGTATAATGAAGTTGCTCTTCCGTGGGGCTTGATGAAACGGGAGTCTGATAAGTATTATACGTAATGTCATATGTAGCTTCCGATACATGTGCATACAGTTCTATGTTCTCGTTTGCCGTTTCCGGAATTTCCTTTATCCGTGTAGCATTCTCGGCAAAGCTGTCATACCAACCGTCAAATGTATACCCGTATTTTCCGAGATCAAGGTTCTTAAGCACTGTTTTTTTACCTGGCGTATATGAAAAATCCAGTGTACTCGTATCTATTTGCAACGTCTTAAGGTACGGATGCTTAGCCTCATCTACAATGTTATATTTAATTGATTTGGTATTCGGTTTAATAGGGTCTATTCTTTCGTGACCGCTGAGCCATGTGTTACACTTGTCGCACCATATTCCCTCTGTGTATCCTTCGGAAGTAGGTGTCGCAGGAATAGCTTCCTTGACAATCTCGTTATGACTTGCTTTTATTATTGTGTTTTCAATAGTAATTTGATTCGAAGCGTTTGAGTCGGTGTAATATTTGCCACACTCAGTACAATACCAATATTCGTCATTTCCATCCTCTGTACAAGTTGCGGCTTTTGCAGCTATTTTGGTTAAATTATGCCTGCAAGCGTCTGCATTGTTTGGACCGTAAAACAACTCAACATCCCAGCCAGAGAAATATTTTCTAAGTCTAATTAAATCTTTTGAATTAACATTTCCATCACCATTACAATCGCAAGCCAGAATATCCACATCAACATCCCAGCCGGTAAAGTATTTTCTCAAACGAATAAGGTCCTTAGAATTGACAACCTTATCTCTGTTTATATCACCGGGAATTCCTTCAACAATTTTTATTGTACCGGAAACAGTAGAAAAATCTACGTCGTTTTCATCTATGTCACAAAAATCCCCACTGTTGCCAATAACCTTGATATCGGCACTCGAATCTTTTTTTGCATCGCTGCTAACTGTAAAATTCATTGTCAAGAACGTGCCGTTTTGGGCGATATTAGACATTGAACTCCACGATATTTGAACCGCCTTTAAAGTATCAGAATCTGCAACAGGCAATGCTAATGAGCCCAATTCATCAAAGTCGCCGCCAAATTCAGTATTAAAATCTACTGAATTAAGCTTCAATATGCTTCCATCATATATAATTTTAAATGTTGCAGCAGCAATACCGGGATTATTTGAAACGGTAAGTTTGGTTGAAACATTACTTCCTTTTACCGCTTGCTTGCTATCTATCGTTATAGTTGGATTTAATGTATCGGCATATGCTGGTATTATTGATGATATAAGTATAAGTAATGACATTAAAACAGCAAGAATGCCACTCATTTGTTTTTTCATAACTGACTCCTTTCTCATTATTTAATTGTTACGCCACCATTTATGATATCAAAAACAACATCATCCTCATTCAGATTGCAGAAATCGCCTTGACTGGCTGATACAGAAATATCTGCTGTTTTTCCTACATCACCACCCTTTACTTTAAAATTCAAAGTAAGGAATGTATCATTTGTGCTAATGTTGCTCATTGAACTCCAAGAAACAGATACGGGACTAGTAAGTTTGCCAAGTTCATCAAAATCGCCGCCAAAAGACTTGTTAAAAGTTACACTTTGCAACGACAAAACGGAATCGTCATAGATTATTTTAAATGTTGTAGCAGCAATACCGGGATTATTTAACATTTTTAATCTAACAGATACATCTTCTCCCGACGATGCCGTAACTTTGTCTATAATGATTGTGGGACTGGTAATCTTAGTATATTTGGCAGTTACAACTATATTAGATGTAACATTTGTAAATACATTATCCCAACCGGCAAATACATACCCTTCTCTTTCGGGTACTGCCGGCGCCGTTGCATTCTCGCCTTTTTTTACCGTTTCGGTTTTAAGAACTGTTCCATCGTAATCCTTAAACACTACTTCAAATTTTTCATCAGGTTCGGGAGTCACTGTAACACCGACATATCCTGCATCTATAGTGCTACCATCCGAGAGCTCAAGAATAAGATGCAAATCGCTGTTAACATAACTGTTCACAACACTTATACCATCCTTACCGTTGCTTCCGCTTGTACCTGCCAAAGATGCAAGCCACTCATCAGGCGTACCTTCAAAGCCGTCATCTTTAGCTATGTCATAAGCGGATTTTCCGTCAGCGCCTGCAAGGGACGCCAGCCATTCGCCGACAGTACCCTCAAACCCTTCATCAACTGCAAGCTCATAAGCTGACTTACCTGTTTTTCCGGCAAGCGAAGCAAGCCACTCTTTTTCACTGCCTGTATAGCCGTTTATTACTGCAAGCTGATATGCTGATTTGCCATCTGCACCGTCTTTACCATCCTTGCCGGCTACACCGACAAGAGAGGAAAGCCATTCTTGAACTGTACCCGTATAACCAAGGTCACAAGCAAGTTCATATGCAGATTTACCATCTGCTCCGTTTTTACCGACAAGAGAAGCAAGCCACTCGGTTAATGAACCTTCATAACCATTTTGAACAGCAAGTTCATATGCCGACAGACCGTTCTTACCGTCTTTACCATCAACTCCGTCTTTGCCGTCCTGACCGATTAAAGAATCAAGCCATTCGGCAAGTGTACCGTCAAAGCCGAGGTCGCAAGCAAGCTCATATGCGGATTTTCCGTCTTTACCGTAAGCGCCCGTTTCACCCGCAAGCGAAGCAAGCCATTCTTTTTCTGTTCCGCTAAATCCGTTTTCGACCGCTATATCATAAGCAGAACGACCGTCTTTACCGGCACTGCCCTTAAGCGACGAAAGCCAGTCATTAACCGTCCCTTTAAAACCGTTTTCCACGGCAAGTTCGTATGCGGACTTGCCGTTGCCGGTACCGGTTCCTTTTAACGACATCAACCACTCAGCTTCAGTTCCTTTGAAACCGTATTCAACAGCTATTTCATAAGCCGATTTACCAGCCTTACCGTCTTTGCCGTCTTTGCCGTCGATACCTTTTTCACCTTTTGCACCGATAAGTGAGGAAAGCCACTCGTCTTCCGTGCCGTTATATCCTTTTTCTACAGCAAGTTCATACGCGGACTTGCCATTATTGCCGTCTTTGCCATCGACACCGTCTTTGCCGTCGGCACCGTCTTTACCATCGGCACCGCTTTTTCCGACAAGCGAAGCTAACCATTCTTCCACGGTACCTGTATAGCCGTTTTCAACAGCGAGGTCATATGCAGATTTACCGTTAACGCCGTCTTTGCCATCAGCACCGTCTTTGCCATCGGCACCGTCTTTACCGTCGGCACCGTCTTTACCGTCGGCACCGTCTTTACCGTCGGCACCTTTCTTTTCTGTAAGCTCTGTAAGCCATTCTGTAAGAGTTCCTTTATATCCGTTTTCAACCGCAAGGTCGTACGCAGATTTACCGTTTTCACCATCTTTCCCGTCTTTGCCTGTCTCGCCCACGAGAGATGAAAGCCACTCTTCTACAGTTCCGGTATAACCGTTTTCAACAGCAATTTCATACGCAGACTTACCATTATTGCCGTCTTTACCATCGGCACC
>OQVL01003131.1_pt1 | contig 10135 bp, 8 predicted proteins | sample 1691501 | NCBI WGS metagenome assembly OQVL01 (sample SAMN03418253, study PRJEB22391) | human gut metagenome | biome: human-gut; feature: organic feature; material: feces | host: Homo sapiens | place: Tanzania | collected 2013-01
GATGATGAAAGAGGGATTCAGCATCCGCTTCATCCCTCTCCGTTTTGTTTTTGAGTGCAAAATTACTAATAAATCTTGAAAGGGCAAAGTTTTTGCCCTCTTATCATTTGTATGTGTGGAGATTTTTGTAATTTTGCACCCGGAAAACAAACTTAGGATAAAAAGATAAGGATAATTAACGTATGAAAAAAGGATTGTTTGCACTCGCCTTGGGTACATTTACCCTGGGCATCGCAGAATTTATTATCGAGGGAATTCTCACCGATGTGGCGCACAGCATGAATGTGTCCATCCCTCAGGCTGGTCATCTCATCTCTATCTATGCACTGGGTGTATGCGCCGGTGCTTTCTCGCTGATATTGATGCATAAGTATCGCCCCAAGAATATACTCTTGTTTCTTTCTTCCTTGATAACTTTGGGAGCCGTTATCGCAACTGTTGCCCCTAGCTACTGGCTTCTGCTTTGTGCCCGGTTCATCCAGGGACTTCCTCATGGTGCCTATTTCGGTACGGCTACCATCGTGGCGGTGAAGATGGCGAAGGAGGGAAAGGGTACCAAGGCGGTGGCGATGATGTGTGCCGGCATGCCGTTTGCCAATCTGCTGGGTGTTCCGCTGGGCACATTCCTGAGTCATACCATCTCCTGGCGAGTGCCTTTTCTCATGTCGGTGGCGTTGGGCGTCATCACGCTCTATATGATTTACAAGTGGGTTCCTGATGTTGAGGCTCTGCCTAACAAGGGTATGAAGGCTCAGTTCCGTTTTATGCGCCATCTGGCTCCCTGGCTCATCATCGCCGCTACTTTCCTGGGCAACGGCGGCATTCTCTGCTGGTTCAGTTACATATCTCCGCTTTTGCAGATGAATGGCGGTTTCCATGCGGCAAGTATCTCTGTGCTGATGATTCTTGCCGGTCTGGGAATGGTGGTAGGAAATCAGGTGAGTGCCTTGCTGGCAGACAGGTTCAAGCCGGGCCGCTTTACCTGCTATCTGCAGTTTCTGGCTGCTGCCGCCCTGTTGGCTACCTTCTTCCTGTCGCATATCGGTTGGGTATCGGCAGTGATGATGTTCATCTGTTGTGCCTGTCTCTTCGGCATCGGATCTCCCGAGCAGTTTCTCATCGTGAAGCACAGTGAGGGTGGCGAGATGCTGGGTGGTTGCTGCATCCAGGCTGCCTTCAATCTGGGCAATGCCCTGGGAGCCTTCCTGGGCGGTATCCCTGTGGCGATGGGCTTGGGCTATCACTATCCTGCGCTCATCGGTGTACCGATGGCATTGGCTGGCGCAATTTGCCTCCTGGTGTTCCATCGCAGATATGAATGATCATCAGAAGTAGAATATCCCGGTTTACATAAAAAAGAGGGTGTATCAGAACGCAAGGTTCCGGTACACCCTCTTTTCTTGTTATTTACTTTTGTGGATAAATCCAGATGCCGTAGGTAAAGGCATCGCTCCACTTCTGTGGCTTCTGCTCACCATTTCTCCACCACTGGCCGATATTGGCAAATGGAGTGAGGATGAGATCCACTGATGAACCCTTGTAGGTTCCCTTCGCCTTGAAGCACTCGGTCATCATCGACGGAACAACCTTATCGATAGCCACCGGCTTCTGGCTGACATCAACTCTCAAATCTTTCTCTATGTTACAATCGTCATTATGCAACTGCGGGTTCCAAACCATATCTACGCAATACACTACCGGACCACGGAGATAAGCGTAAGGAATATGCTGTGTAGGCTTCTGATTATACATAATCTCGCCGCCTGCCAGATAATGCTTCTCGTAATCAGCATGGTTCTCACGCTTTACCCAGCGCTCTTCCATAGGGAAGTGGATGGTGAGCTTGTCGCCCTTCTTCCAGGCACGGTTCAGCTTGAAGTAGCAACCTGGCTTCACGCCCTCCAAAGCCTGACCGTTCAAACTGATGGCTGGATTCTTGCACCAGGATGGAATACGGAAGTTCATCTCCTTGCTGGCACCCTTGTTGATGGTCAGCTCGATGGTCTCGTTGGCAGGATAGTTGCCGGTGATGGAGAACTGGAAGTCCTTGCCGTCATAGTTGGCGTCCACATACTGATTGACATAGAATTCCTTGCCTTCCTCAGCATAGAAGAATGTAGGGAGCAATGAGATGATGCGGTGACCACTGGCTGTACAGCAGTCAGGACCATGGAAGTATCCCTCTGGTTTCTCACCATTTGGAGCAGTATGATAGCGGCAGGTTCCCTCCAGGGCATCCTGGGCAGCGAAGACATGGTTGATCATCAGTCGCTCCATGGCATCGGCATACTTGGTATCGCCAGTCAACTGAAGGAGCATCTGCGAAAGCTGCATCCACGACATGGTAGCGCAAGACTCCACGATGTTTCCGCTCAGAGGCTTTACGAAATCGTGCTCATAATGCTCAGCCACGCTCACGCCACCGGTGATATACATCTGTCGCTTGGCGATGTCATTCCACGCACCTTCCACCTTTCTGAGCAAACTCTTGTCGCCTGTGATGCGATACAGACGGAGGAAGCCCATGAAGTTCATGTGGAAGGTGTGAGAATGAACGTAAGGCTGCAATTTGTCAATGCCAATCTTGCCGTCGGCTACAGAGTCGAGGCGTGAGAAGGCATCCCATCCACCCCACTTGTCGATGTTGGCAACTACCCATTTCGACCAGTCGAGGTATTTCTTCTTTCCAGTAATCTCATATAATCGGGCAACAGGGTCGCAGAGCAATGTTCCCTCCCAGGCATAGTGTACGCTATGACCTGCGAAATCACTTGTTCCTGACAGAATCTTATGCTTGTTTTCCGGAGCACGGAGCTTGGATGGCCAGAACTCGTTCTTGCCAGGACCGAAGTTGGCAAGGAAGTAATCTGCCAATCGCTCTACCGACTTCAATGCCTTCTTGTCGCCAGTCTCTTCATATACGGTTTCGAAGGCATGGAACACGAAGTAGAGCTCGTAGGGATCCATACCGCGGATAGGGCGCTTAGCCGAACGGTAGCTCTTGGCTGTAGCACCGAGATAGCCGTTAGGCTCCTGTGAAGCGATGATGCGATAGAGTTCCTTCTGTGCTTTCTTGTAAAGTTCTTTGTCCTTGCTCTGGATAGCAGAAAGATAGGCACTCTCTATCCATTTTCCGTGCTGTTCAGCCTGGGTCCAGTTCCAGTCTTTGTGCTGACGGTTTACCACGAAATCTACATACTGATCGATAGGGAAGTTCTTGAGATAGACATCCCTGTTCAGTTTCATGCGGTCGCCGATGAATCCATCGATACCTGAGATTTCAGAAACCTTCACTGGAGTTTCCAGCAGCGTTACCTTGTCGTTTTTGTCGGCAGCGAGTGCCGGGATAGCCATGGCAGAAGCCATGACTATCATAAAAGCCTTCATTGTCGTTGTCACCCGTAGAATATTCCCTGACGGCTCCATTCTTAGGATTGAATTCCCTGATGGTCTGTGGTGTCATGATCCAGAGATGGTTGAAACGGTCAACTTTCACATGATCTACCATATCGCCATTGAGACCTGCCTTCAGGGTATAATCCGTATAGACGGAAGGATCGGTAGAAGCAAAAGACAGAAGCTGGCCTTCGCCCGTAGTAGCCCAGATGGTGCCATCGGTAGTGACATCCAGCGTCAGGAAGTCTTTCGCATGCGGATACAGCTGCCACTTGCCCGATGGAGAGATACGGCAGATTCCCTTGTTGCGCACCGTACACCAGATATAGCCATCAGCCGACTGGCAGAAATCGCTCACATCACCAATTTTCTCTGATACGCAAACCAGTTGCTGCCCCTGATGGCGATATAGGAATATCCCGTTCATCGTACCTATCCATAGGTTCTGCCTGCTGTCTTCAAAGATGACTTCGGCATTACCTGCAGTCTTGCTTGCCTTGGAGAGATCCAGCTGTTTTTCCAGATAGATCTGCTGTCCCTCTCTCCTCAATTTCATGATGAGATTGTAAGGGGTCATCGCCCAGATGGCATTGCGCTGCTGCGACTTGATGAGGTAGGGTATCGTATAGAGTGGAAGCTGACTTACGGCAGCACATTTGCGGTAATCTGTCGGCATACCTCCTTGCTGAGGGTCATAAAGAAAGAGTCCGCAGGCTTCCTGATAATACCAGTAGGCACCATCGTCATCCTTGCAGAGTGTAACGATGGCAGGATTGAATCCTGTAGCCTGCACCAGAGGGGCAAACGGATAGTTGTTGACGTCGCTTCTCTTGAAATTGATGACAGAACTGAAATGGTCGAATGCAGAAATCCAGATATTTCCATCCCGTGACTGATAGATATGAGAGAATATCTTCTTTTCGGGCGTAAAGACTCCTTCTGTAGAAACGGGTTCCAGCCGGTTGCCCTGCTTGGGATTGAAAACAAGGATGTGGTCCTGGCTCAAGATCCACAGATAATGATAATGAGGGTCTTGAACTATCTCTCTGAACGATGAGGTGTTCACGGATGCGGGCAGTTGCTGTCTGGCGAACCGGGCAGATGCCGTCTTTGCCTTAGGCGAATAATACCACACGGCAGAGCCGCCAGTGAGGAGCCAGAAGTTACCCGTCTTCTGGTCTTCATGCATCGCCTTTACCGACATGTGCTTTTCCTGCAGAACCTCTTTCCCTGTTCCTGCTTTTCGGTAGAATTCCCCGTTCCAGGTAGCATAGTACAGATTTTCCTGCCTGTCCTCAAAGATCATCGTGCAGAAAGATGAAAGCTGATGACGCTTGCGGAGCTTTCCAACGCAATCGAATTCGTACAGCATATTGTCACAGGAAATCCAGACATCCCCGTTCTTCCGTATCTTGAGTAAGGTGATGGGAGCATTCTGCAGTTCCTTCTGGGCTATCTTCCTGATGGCATAGGTATTCTTGTCGAGGATATAAACTCCCTTCTGGGTACCAAACCAGATACGCTTGTCCTTGCCCTCGTCAATACAGAGCACGGAGTTGATGTCCATCAGACCGGGAGTATGGAAATCACTACGGAACACGTGTGCATGATATCCATCGTCACGGCACAGACCATCTACGGTGCCATACCACATATATCCATCAGAATCTTCGAAGATATCGGAAATGGCACTCACAGGCAACTGCGAGATAGCAGGTATGGGACAGACTCTGACTTCAGACAGTTGAGCGTTGCAGAGATTGCAATACATCAGGAACAGTAAAAATAGTATCTTCTTCATACAGCACTTTTTATGTTACGGATGCAAAATTAACAAAAATAATTAGAACTGCAAAAGAAAACAAACTTAAATACAGTTGTGAACTTCAACTGCGGGGTGTGGGCATTTAAAAAGGCTCCCTTGCATGGAAGCAAGAGAGCCTTTGACAGTTTTTTTAGTTTTTACATCCCGACTTACATACAGCTTGTCAAACCTAAAGAGGCTGCGATGGCTGTAAGGAGTGAGAGAGCAATCTTAATCACGGTTTTCCAGGTTTCACGTTTCATAGGCTATATTTTTTAGAAATCTACATTGTCACCGTTGTCGCCGTTGTCACCGGTATCGCTTCCGCCAGTCTGCGAACCGCCACCCTGGGTTCCGGTGTCGCCTGTGTTGCCGCCGGTAGTTCCGGTATCGCCCTTGTTCTCGTCAGGGTTCTCCTGGTTGCCGCCCTCGGTGTCCTCCACATCCTTCGAATCGTTGGAAGTGATGTTCTTTACCACTTCGCCGTCGCGGTTTACGCAGGTGATGCTGATACCTGTCTTGGCAAGCTCCTGCTTGATCTCCATATTAGGGCAGAAGATTACGCGACGCTGGGTGATGAGCTTGGTGCTCACATCCTCTACCGACTTCACTGCATTGGCACGCAGACCGAAACGCATGGTGCCCAGACCCGGAACTGCTACGGAGTGACCCTCAGTAGCCCACGCCTTGATTACCTCGCTCAGGGCAGCGTAAGCCACATTCATCACGGCAGGAGTCAGACCGCAATGCAGGGCAGCCTGCTGGATCACCTTCTCCGGTGTGAGCTTGTTGTAGATCAGTGGCTGCATCACGTACATGTACTGGTCCTTGCCACCTTCCTTGCCCAAGTAGGCAATCTTGCGCTCAATAGCTTTAACATTCATTCCCATAACTCAAAAAAACAATTTAGTTAAACATTGATTGCAGAGCTTTTGTTTCTGCAAGCCATTGTGTTTCAATGACAATGCAAAGATACAAAATTTAGGGGGCGAAATCAAGAGTTGTTCGCCACTTGAAAGAAAAAACAGTTATTATAGAAAGTCTGTGCATCTGCATAGCGTCTGGTAAATTTGGTTATTTTAGTTACAAAGGTATCGCTTTTTTCTTGAATAACCAAAAAAATGGAAGAAAAGGAATGGAAAAAGCGTGATTTTGTGATACAGTTGTACGTTAACTATATCAAATTGCTGAAATAAATCCTAAAAAAGTCTTTTTTGTGTTGCTTGTTTTAGCAGAAATTGCCCAAATATACCCTTTTTGACTACAAAATTAAGAAATATTGACCATATTTAATTAATAAAAGTTAAAAGTCGGTTTGAGATTATTGCGAATTGAACAAATTATACTATCTTTGCAGCCCCTAAAATTAACGTACAATTGTATCAGTTCGTGCGTTCTGAGAAATCTGAGATTAAAACCCAATAATAAGTAATAGTGGATGATAAGCTACAAATTATATGCTGATTGGAAACTTTAACTCAGAAGAACTGTATAAGACCCAAGTCTATCTTTTGATAAGAAAGACAGGTAAGACTCAAATGAGAATGAGAACTCAAGTTAGAACAAAGACTCAAACAAGAACGATTAGAATTATAAACTCATAACGAAGATGATATATGGTGAAAAAAATAGTAATGGTAATGCTGCTGCCCACCACCCTGGTGGCAAACGCATACGCCGGAACGGTTAGCGATAGCTTGCGGACTACGCTCTATTATCGCTCAGGCTATTCATTATTAGAACTCTCCTATATGGATAATGCCGCCAAGCTCGAAACCCTCAAGCAGGGTATCAGAAGCATCGGGGACAACCCAAACACGGTGCTGCAGCATATCAAGATCCTTTCGGCTGCCTCGCCGGAAGGTAACTCCAAGCTCAACAAACGGTTGGCGAGAAGGAGAGGAGAACGCTTGCGCGACTATCTCAAGGAGATGCTGAATCTGCCGGACAGCGTCTTCACGGTCTCCTCTGCAGGAGAAGACTGGGAAGGACTCGCCCTGAAGATACAGAAAGAAAAAGCGCCGTGGAGCCAGAAAGCCCTCTACATCATTCGGAACACCCCCGAATGGATCGTAAAAAACGGTAAGGTAGTAGATGGAAGAAAACGACAGCTCCAGAACCTCAATGGCGGAAAGGCATGGCGATACATGCTCGCCAACCACTTCGACAGCCTCCGGTCCGGAGCACTCGTGGTATGCGAAATCAGACACATTGTGCCATCTGTCAGTCCGACAGATAGCCTCTCATTGATTCAGAATCAGCAAGGCAGCGAACAGGATTCGCTCCAGCAGAAGGATGCCCAGGATACAGCATCCCAGCTACAGGTATATCCAGGCGCGAATGCAGCCGAAGCCGAAAATGCAGGAGATGCATCCGAAAATGCATCCGGCAGAAACTCCTACTACGCCCTGAAGACCAACCTGCTCTATGATGCCCTCCTCGTGCCGAACCTCGGCATCGAGACCAGCATCGGCAGGGGATGGACCCTCGGAGCCAGCGGAATGCTCGCCTGGTGGAGCAAGGACGCCAGCCACAAATACTGGAGAATCTATGGCGGAGAAATGGAAATCAGAAAGTATTTCGGCAGAAAGGCAAAGGAAAAGCCGATGCAGGGACACCATGTCTCCCTCTACGGACAGTTCCTCACCTATGATATCGAAAACGGAGGCACCGGTCACCAGAGCAAGAAAACCTACGGGGCAGGAATGGAGTACGGATACTCACTGCCGATAGGAAGACGCCTGAACCTCGACTTCGGACTGGGCGTGGGATACATCAAGTCCCACTACAAGACCTATGAGCCGAAAGACGGATGCTACGTATATGAGGCAACCCGCAACCGCACCTGGATAGGACCAACCCGCGGCGAAGTATCACTGGTATGGCTCCTCGGCAACGGAAACACCAACAGCAAGAAAGGAGGTAAGAAATGACTAGAATGACAGAGTTAAGACAAGCAATGATCCTATTCTTCCGCGTAATCGTCTGCGCAGCCTTCTTCCTGATGATGGCAGAACTGCTCTCATCCTGCGAGCACAAGGACCTCTGCTACGACCATCCCCACCGGCAGAACGCGGAGGTGATGTTCGACTGGAGCGCCGATCCCGAAGCCAATCCTGCCACCATGAGTCTCTATCTCTATCCCGAGGAGGGAGGAGATCCCATCAGATACGAGTTCACCGACAAGAACGGCGGAAACATCTCTGTGGCAGCAGGCACCTACAAGGCAATCTGCGTAAACAGCGACAAGGAAACCCACCGCATCCTCGGCAAGGAGCACTTCGAAACCTTCCAGGTAACATCAGCCGAAACCCGAGCCCTGCAGGGACTCCTCGCCACCATGGCAGGAGCCGCACCGATGGGACGAGGCACCGAAAAGGAAAGAATGATGCAGCAGCCGGAAATGCTCTGGAGCAGTCATGCCGACCGCATCGTTGTGAAGCCTGCCGGAGAGAAGACCGTCATCACGATGAAGCCGGAGCCGAGAGTGAAGCGGTGTACGGTGGAAATCAAGAATGTGGAGAACATCAACGGAGTGAAGGCGATGAGTGCCAGCGTATCGGGAATGACGGGCGGATGGCTCGCCGGTCTCGACCAGCTCTCGGATGAGAAGGTAACCATGCCGTTCGTAGCCGAAGCCGATGTTGCCAACAAGATGGTAAAAGGCAGTCTCACCCTCTTCGGTCACTGTCCGGTACAGCCCAACAAGCACATCCTGATGGTCTATGCGCAGCTCACCGACGGTACCAACTGGTATTACGAGAAGGACGTCACCGACCAGGTGCATGATAAGAATCAGGAAGACGATACTCACATCAAGATTGAGTTGGAGCAGCTTCCCCTGCCGAAGCCAGCTCCCGGCACCGATGGTGGTCTTCAGCCGAGCGTAAGCAAATGGAATGAGATATACATAGATATCAAAATGTAGAGTAGATAAAGATATTATGAATAAGGATATAGATTATCATCAATAAGGATATTATCTATCATTAATAAGATATAAAAAACATAGTATTAATTAAAAAAAAAGTATCAATTATGAAAAAAGCGTTTTACATGATGGCAGCCGCTGCCATTGCCCTCTCTTCTTGCTCTTCAGAGGAGACCACAGATGTTGCGAAGAGCACTGCTATCAGCTTCCGTCCTACGGTAGGCTTCAACAGTCGTGGTGCAGAGTTGAATGGTACAAACTTCAACGATATGTGGGTTTATGCTTACGACTTGAAAGCTGCACAAGGAACCGGAAATGGTTTTGAGGGTGAAAAGTTTACTAAGCAGGGGACATCCAATGACTTCCTTCCAGACACTCCTTTATTCTGGCAGGCTGGTTCTGAACTGAGATTTTTTGCCATCAATCCAGTGAAAGATAACTGGCATGGAACACTTGACATTAACAAAACCAGTGCAAGCCTTACTAATGTTAATATTCCTACCAACATCGAGGAGCAAAAGGACTTGGTGATTGGTTCTGCGTCAGCTAAGGCGAATAATCATATGGATGGTAGTGGAGTTGGTTTGACCTTGAATCATATTCTCTCTCAGATCAACTTCAAGGTTAAGAATACGAACAAGCGTCTTACATATCATATTGCAGCTATTCGTATTGTGAATGCCAAGAATGGTGGTAGTTATTCATTTGATCCTACGCAGTCTCAAACAGGTGCATGGGCTGGAAATCAAACTCCCGAAGTTACATACGAATTGGATTTTAAGAACAATGCTATAGAGCTCAATGGTACGGATGGCAAAACAGAAGCATTCTTGACACATGAAGGTCATGGTGCTATGTTGGTACCTCAGACGCTTACTCCATGGAATGGCAAAGAGGTTGATGAGACTACTGCTCCATATGATAAAGGTTCTTATATTGCACTTTTGGTAAATGCCAGTATATGTAGCAGACCACCCATTAGAATGTGTGGCAAAAGGAGCAGA
>OQVL01003132.1_pt1 | contig 10131 bp, 9 predicted proteins | sample 1691501 | NCBI WGS metagenome assembly OQVL01 (sample SAMN03418253, study PRJEB22391) | human gut metagenome | biome: human-gut; feature: organic feature; material: feces | host: Homo sapiens | place: Tanzania | collected 2013-01
GGTGTCGCCCATTCCGGCGGCAAGCTCGTCAGCGGCTGCGCTGATGTCGTCCAGGGCGGCGGAGATCTGGTCGATTCCCCTGTTCAGGATATCCAGACCCTCCTTGCCCTCGTCGATCGCCTTCTTCATGTCGTCGCCGGAAGCGTTGATCTGGTCGAATACTGCTTCCAGTGCACCGCTGAACTGGCTCAGCTGGTCAAGACCATCGCGGAATCCGTCCAGGGCAGGACCCACGCCGTCCAGCGCCTCGTCCACCCGGGAGGATATCTCGTTAATGCCGTCAGTCCAGCCGTTGTAGAGTTCGGTGGTGCGGTCGGAGATATCGTCTGCGGAGTTCTTCAGATTGTCCATCTGCCAGGTAAGCCCCTGGACCCTGTCGTTTATTGCGTCGCCGGCGCCCTTGGCGTCGTCGATGAGGTCGTCCACAAGTCCGCCGAGCACGTCCATCTCGTCAAGGAGCTTCTGAACGGTGTCCTTGTCGAAGTCAATGCTCTGGTAAGGCTCCATCTGCCCGACGATACCGCCGACGTCCTTCCTGCCGAAGATCTCGCCGTGGTTTATGCAGGCGTTGACATAGCCGCTCTGTCTGCCGATGATTCCGCCGACATTGTATCCGATATGCTGATAACCTACAGTTCCGAAGTTCTCGCACCCCTGAATAATTCCATCGGAATAACCTGCGATGCCCCCGGCGTCCGTCATGGAGGAGGGCTCCTCCGAGGACATTATGCTGTCCCAGTCGATATCCTGAATCGACAGCTTGGCGTCACTGGCGGTGGTATTAACGCTAGACCTGCTGGTGCAGTTGAGTATCGTGCCGGAGTTGGTGCCGGCGATTCCGCCTGTGCCGTGGGAGCCGGTGATGGCGCCGGATGCGCTGCTGTTGGCGATAAGTCCGCTCTTCTCGTTGGAGCCGACGATACCGCCGACGTTGGTGGTTCCCTTGATGGAGCCGGAGAATGTGCACCCGGTGATGTTGCCGGAGTTGCTGCCGGCGATTCCGCCGACGTTCTCGCCGCTGCCGGAGGGGGAAATATTACCCTCGACCGTGAGGTCCTTGACCAGTGCGCCGCGCTGAACGTATCTGAACAGTCCCACATTGGAACCGTCCGCAGTCATCGTTACGCCAGATACCGTATGTCCTGCGCCGTCAAATACGCCGCCGAACACCGGAACGGGGGTGTATTCCCCGGAAAGCTCGATATCCGCGGTAAGCGTAACATACAGGTTGCTGCTGTAGGAATCCAGCCGGCAGTCCTCCGCGAACTTCAGGAATCCCTCCGTGTCCGAGATCGTGAGCTGATCCTTTCCGGACTGCGCACTGGTGCCGCTCACGGCGAATACCTGCGCCGGAACTGTCACAGCCAGGGTCAGCGCAGCAAAAACGGAGATGATCTTTTTCATTATTTTCATTGCCTTAATCCTCCGTTTCGTCCATAATGTCGTCTACATCGTCCGCCGTATCCAGCTCATGATGCGGCGGCGTGCCGCTGTTATCCGGCTTCTGACCAGCAGGGGCGGCGCTTTCGATGTCCTCTATGCGCTTTCCGTCCACGTCTATGTGGTTGATTATCTGGCGGTCCACCTTCTCCTTCATGGTTTCGGCGGCGTCGGAATCAAGCTGTGCGCTGATCTCACCGTGGATCATACCGGAGATATTCGCGTCAACGATACCGCATACATAACCGCGCACACGGCCGTTCACACGCATATAGCCGGAGCGCTTCTGGATAAGATCCCTGCGCTTGAGCGTGAAGGAGGTCTTTTCGATGATGGCGTCGCCCAGCAGGAGTATCTGCGGCAGGACGAACATAACAAGTCCTATGGATAACAGCGTACCGCGCCCGAGGCAGATACCAACGGAGGATATCGCCACATCAGAGGACAGGAATCCGATCAGCAGACCTGCGATCGCGAGTATCGCACCGGAGGTGATGATGGTCGGGAATGCCTGATTCAGGGTTTCGACCATTGCGTCCTTGATGGACATGGACTTCTTCAGCTCGGTATAGCGGCTGGAGATAACGATGGCGTAGTCGATGTTCGCACCCATCTGAATGGAGCTTACGATGAGGTAGCTCAGGAAGAATATGTTGGTGTCCGTCAGTACCGGCACGGAGAAGTTTATCCAGACAGAGCCCTGGATTATCGCCAGCAGAAGCACCGGCAGACCGGCGGATTTGAACGTGAACACCAAGATAACGAGTACGAACAGGAACGACAGTATACTAACCATCAGATTATCCGTTGAGAACACGTTGGACAGGTCGTAGTCAGATGTGGAATCGCCGACAACATAGGAGCCTTCGGGGTAGTATTCCTGCACGATCTTGTGGAGTTCGTCCAGGAACTCGAAGGTTTCCGGACCCTCCTCCGGCACGTTGGTATAAAGCAGCATACGGCTGTAGTCCTCGGTGCTGAGCTGCTTCTTTGCCTTGTCGAGCTGGTCGTGGAGGTCGTCTATCTTTTCGTTCAGGTCGTCGTCCAGATTGACGTAGCCTGCCTCCTTCTCGTCATAAATGAAGGTGAACATGTCGATAAGCGGCACGGCGTAGTTGCTGACCGTGGAACTAGTGATAGAGCCGACAATCTGTCCGTAATCCTCCTGGTCGGCGGCGTAGGCAGCGTAGGCAAGCTGAACGACCTCTATGTCCATGTCCGTGAGCTCCGCGAACTGACGCGCGGTGAGGGAATCCGTGAGCACATAGCCGTCCATCGCCTCGATGTTTGCAAGACCCATGTCGGAATCCACCTGGGGCATCTGCGCCATGCGCTCCAGCAGCTGGTGCTCCTTTTCGTAGTTACCGGCAGGCACCATGACCACCACGAGGTTCTGGGAGCCGAAACTCTCGTCGATCTTCTCCTCGGCGATCTGGGAAACGTTCTTGGTATATGTGGAAAGCGTGGAATAGCCGTAAACGTAGTTGGTCTGGTTGGAGAGAATGAAGCCTGCCACCAGGATCACCGCGAATATGGGCGGAACCACGAAGCGCGTCTTTACGTCGAACTTTCCGACAGCGGTGATGTTTGGCACGAAGTTGCGGTGATGGGTCTTGTCGATGAGCGGAGAGAAGGACATCAGCAGACCGGGCATGAGGGTGAATACGACGAAGATACTGAAGAAGATAGCCTTGCAGAGCACCATGCCGAGGTCAAGACCGAGCTTGAACTGCATAAGCATCATCGCGACCATACCGGAAAGCGTGGTAAGGCAGCTGGAGGATATCTCCGGGATAGCCTTGCTGAGAGCGGTGACCACCGCGTCCCGGGCGTCCATGGTGACGCGCTCCTCGGTGTATCTGTTGCAGAGGATTATCGCATAGTCGATGGCGAGCGCCAGCTGAAGAACTACCGCAATGGAGTTGGAAACGAAGGAGATCTCGCCGAACAGGAAGTTTGTGCCCATGTTGAGCAGCGCCGCCATGCCGAACGTAGCCAGCAGGACGGGTATCTCCATATAGGTGTGGGAGGTGAAGAACAGCACGGCGATTATGATGACCAGAACGATCACGATAACGACCTGCATTTCGGCGGCGATGGTTTCGGAGGTACTGCTGCCGACCGCACTGCTTATGTATTCGTCATACGGCTCGAGCTTCTCCTTTATTGCGATCATCGCGTCCTTGGAGATCTGGTCGTCCTCCTCGCCGTCAAAGGTGACGGAGAGCAGCGCGGAGCCGTTCTTGTAGCTGTCCTCGTCGTTCTCAACGGTGACGGAGGTGACTCCGTCGATCTCCTCAAGCTCCGAGGCGATCTGCTCCGCCTTTTCATAGGTGATGTTCTCAAGCATTATGCTGCCGGTGCCGTAGGTGATGAACTGGTCGTTCATCAGGTCAAGACCCATACGGGTCTCAGAACTGTCCGGCAGATAGCTGGTGATGTCGTTGTTTACCTGCGTCCAGCCCGTGGCTATGGCACAGAAAATCCCGGCGATGATGTAGAACAGATAGAACGCCTTGCGCTTGTCAACGATAAGCGCAGCGACTTTTTCTATCGGCGTCTGCTTTTTCTTTTGCGTGCTCATCTGCATTCTCCTGTCTTAACAATTTACAATATGATACAAATATACATGTAGATTATAACACCTCTACCCATTTATTTCAATAAACAAATGCGCCCTTTTGTCCCAAAAACAACAAAAAGGCGCATGGCGTGTATAATTGTGGAAATTCCCGTCAGCATCCCGGATTTCGTTATGCCGCGACGCAGTTTTCACCGGTAATAACGGAAAGTCTCGGAGCAGCCGGAATTCACCTCTGCCCCGGGGACTGTATTCATCGCGCCCTGATCACTTCAGCTTATTGCCATCGCTGAACGCATTGCCGACCACCGCGCCGAGAACGCGGTAGGTGTTGTTCACCGGATCGAATGTTATGGGACGGAGCTTGTCCGGGTCGATGTTGCCATCGGTGAGCACGCTCTCGTCAGCGCTTACATTCACGATCTCGCCTACCATGATCATGCTCTCCTGGTCGTAGCTTACCAGACGGCACTCCACCGCCATGGGAAGCTCCTCGATGACCGGCGCGTCAACGTACTCGGACTTCACGGTGTGCAGTCCTGCCTTCGCAAGCTTGTCCGGCTCCTTGTTTGCGGAAACTATTCCCACATAGTCGCACTCAGCCACCTTGTCCGCAGTAGCCATGCTGACGGTGAACGCCTTTCTCGCCAGGATATTCTTCACGGTCTTGTGACCTGCGCTCAGGCACATGGAGATCTGCTTGGAATCGCTGATTCCGCCCCACGCGGCGTTCATTGCGTCCGGCTTGCCGTTCCCATCGTAGCTGGCGATGATGAACACGGGCTGGGGATAGGTCCAGGGCTTTGCTCCGAAATTCTTTCTCATAATATTACCTCCTGTTATATCTGCGGACGTTATTCCGCCATGTTTTGATTATCTGCCGGTTTTTCCGACAGTCATATTATACACTCTGGAGCGCACTCCAAGTCAAGCGTTCCGGTAAAATTTCACATTATTTTCATACTGCTTGAATTACTCCAATTAATATGGTATAATCTCCGGTAAGAAGGGAGAAATCTGAATGAATAACACCAGAGTCCAGAAACTCACGCTGAGCGCCGTGATGATCGCGCTCTCCGCCGTGCTCAGCCTTGTCACTATATTCCACATGCCACTGGGAGGTTCCGTCACGCTGTTCAGCATGCTTCCCGTCTGCCTGCTGTCGATAATGTTCGGCTGCCGCTGGGGATTCCTGTGCGCGTTTGCATATTCCCTCACGCAGCTGGCGCTTGGGATAGGCGAGGTCGCCGGCTGGGGACTCACCCCGGCTGCCCTGACAGGCTGTATCCTCTTTGATTACCTCCTGGCGTTCACCGCCCTGGGATTTTCCGGCATATTCCGGAAGCACGGCGTGCCCGGATACATCGCCGGTATAGCACTGGCGGTATTCCTGCGGCTGGTCAGCCACTTCATCAGCGGAACGATATTCTTCGCCAGCCTGGCGCCGGAGGAATGGAACCCGGTGCTGTATTCCCTCGCCTACAACAGCGCGTACATGCTGCCGGAATTCGCGTTCACGGTACTTGGCACGATATTCCTGCTGAAGGAGCCGCACGCCGCGAAGCTGTTCCGGGTGCACCCCGAAGGGCGGCAGGAAAAACCCGGCGTATAATCCCACCTGATATGTGCAGAATATCCCCAGAGGAGGAATGCACATGCCGATAAAAGCAGTAGACCTGCGCCGGTACTACACGGTGGGAGGGACCACCGTAAAAGCGCTTGACGGAGTGAGCCTTGACATCGCGGACGGGGAGTACGTCACGATATGCGGAGCCAGCGGCAGCGGGAAATCCACGCTGATGAACATACTTGGCTGCCGAAAATAATAATGCTATTAAGAGTACTACAGCAAAAGAAGAAAAAGGATCGATCTTTGTCATTAAATTGACAGCAAAAAGGAATGGGGCTACCGCATAAGACAATTTCTTTAGACATTGCTTAGTACTTAATCCCGCATCATGAAATCTACGTACCATAGAAGAAAGGTTTGCAGGAATAGAGGCTATAGTAATCCCTAAAAACACTCCCGGCAGCACATCAAACTTTTCAGAGTTCCAAGCCCCCAATGCTATAAAAGTAATAGGGACCTGAACCAGCCAGAACCACCAATACTCACTCTTTGATGCTCTTCCCTTAAAATCAAAAGACTTCATGTAACACATTTTAATTGAATTGAAAAATGTCATAACCGTATATTTTATTCTGTTTGCTTATTTTGTGATTTAATTATCTTAGCTACTGCATTATCAAGAACTTCTTGGATATATGAAGAAGAAATATCAATTGACACTTGTTTTTTAGACAAGTTACCAACATAGCAAATTCTAAATGACATACCCAAAGGAGCAAGAAGGGAAGCTAACTTTATCAAATCACCCTTGACCATAAACTCATTTTTGAGTTCTACCCTCATAGACTCTTTACTTTTTTCAAACCCTGAAATATCAAGCTTATTCTCATCTATGGTATAGACAACAACACAAATTTGTCCTTGTATCCTTGCATGAGCAGACAGCAGCCCATCTTCAAGATCAACAAGGATATTCTTATTAAGTTCATTCAAATACAAATCCAGTTCTTCTCTTGGCGTTGGCTTTGGTTGATTTTGAGCATTTTTTACTTCCTTTGGTGTAAGAATAAACTTTATTTCTCGATGAGATTGCATTCCCTTTACCAACATTGCTACAGAATATCCTTTGTTGGCAATATCCACATAGCTGCAAGACTTAAAAGGAGAACTCTTTGCTACGTTTGCCATCATAATTCGCTTCTTCTGTTCTTTATTCTGCAAAAAGTCCTCAAAAGGATATTTCGTTTCGTCAATTTCCAAAGTACTAACGACTGTAGAGTCTTTCAAATCCACACTTCTAAGAGTCATACCATCCGTTAGTTTCAAAGGCATCTGCTCATTAATTTCTTCTACCGCAAGCACAACCTCAGGATCATCAGGAGGAAGAAGACTACGTCTATAAGACTCCATACCAAAAGACAATAACATTTGAACTAAACCAAAAACTCCAATACCTACTCCGAGAATACTCAACTTTACTTTTCTTGTTACATTATGGGAATTAAGTAACCAAATACACAATAATACCAACATAATTGTAACCACTATCGAAACTGCGCCAAAATATGCAGGAGAATTAGAATTATCCTCAGCATAAGCAGTAAGTATAGAAACCATTAAAAATGTAAACATAAAAAACCGTCTCATAATTTTTACGTATTTTAGTCATCAACAAATCTCACTTTATCTCATAAACTCTCCCAATAGACATCACGAAAAGTTTTATGTTTCTTTACTGGTACAAAAAGAATGGCAGACACTATTGCCAAAAAGACACCATAAATAACGACAGCACGAATTACCAAGTTATGTACCTTAGCACAAGTATCATATTTTTTCGAGGCTAATAGAGTACCACCAAGTTCTTTCTGAACCAACATTATATCACGCTTTGTTCTTTCATCAGAATACAGATACTCAGAGTCATTGGATGCACGATAAGCATCAAACTCTCTATCATATTCAGGTTTTAGCCGATTGGTTGAACTTAGCACACGATAAGCTTCCTGAATATTATGTTTATAAGTTTCACCATACAAACTATAATCTATACCAGAATTATATTTAGTCATAGCCTTATTAAATGCCTTATTTATGTCCTCCTCAGAGGCAGCTCTGTCAATATCCAACAACAAATAATAATCCTGCTCCTACCACCAGATAGTCATAATGCTTTTCCATAGTTCTTACTGCTCCCTGTACTTCTCAAGCTGAACGTAATCCTCCATCAGTTCGAGAATTTTCTTGCGTCCCTTCTTGTTCAGGCGAACATAGTCTTGCATCACCTTGTTCTCCAGGATCCTCTCACCCAGGTCATCTCCCTTTTCAAGTGGCGAGAAATCCACAGGATTCAGGCTGAGCTTGTCGCACATACGGATTACCGTTCCGTATGCCATGCCTTCGATTCCTCTGTCTAAGGCAGTTACAAGGGTGCTGTACGGAATGCCCATTTCAATAGCAAACTGTCTGACGCTCTTATACTGTTTCAGAATCTCCTGCTTTAATATTTCTGCTTTAGTCATACAAAAGACCTCCCATAGCTGTTAGTTGATTAAAATACCTCAATCGTATCCATATATGCATAGTATAACACAGGCTGTTTTTTCCGTCACTCAAAAAAGCATAAACTTTCTCTTAACATGTACTAAAGTACCACCCATGATTGTGTTCCCAAATAATCCATGTTATACTCTATAAGGCAGTGCTAAAAAGGGAAAAAGGAGATAACACAATGAACATACTTATGCTGGAATGGAAAAGCTTTGGGAATGAAGATATGATTTCCGCCTTCCGCGAAATGGGACATCAGGTCACATCTATCCCTTTTTCCAATAAAGAACTGCACCATAACGAAGAAGAGGAAAACAGGCTCATCTCAGAGATCCGTTCCTGTTCTCCCGACTTTGTATTTTCCTTTAATTATTTTCCGATCGTATCTCTTGCCTGCAAGGCTGCGGATATGCGATATGTGTCCTGGGTTTACGACAGTCCTTATGTTTTGCTGTATTCCTATACCATTATCAACCCCTGCAATTACGTTTTTGTATTTGATAAAGAGCTTTATATGGAATTTCATCAGGCCGGCATTTCTACCGTTCATTATCTTCCCCTGGCTGCTAATACCAAACGCCTGACCGCAATGGATCATGCCCCTGCTCTCGCTGATTTTCAAAAGAGTAAGTGGAAAAATCAGGCCGAAATCGCCTTCGTGGGATCCCTATACACAGAAAAGCACCAGTTTTACCAACGCCTTACCGGGATTTCTTCTTATACCCGCGGCTACCTGGAAGGAATCATGGCTGCTCAAAAGCAGGTTTACGGATATAACTTTATCCAGGAGCTTCTTTCTCCCTCCATTATCGAGGATCTGCAGCGCTCCCTTCCCATGCAGCCGGATCCAACCAGTGTGGAAAGTGTGGAGTATCTTTATGCCCAATATGTGATCAATAGACAGATCACCTCTACAGAACGAACAGAGAAAAAATCATCGAAATAATCCACTCTGCGGAGCGTGGATTGACGTGACTTCCGCACGGGTTTATAATAAAAATATCAGCATAAAAAATGAGAGGCGGAAGGAGAAAGATCACTATTAAAACACTTGTTCTGAACGGCAGTCCCAAGCGTAAAAAAAGCGACACGATGCACATAATACGAGCGTTCCTTGACGGCATGAAAGAAGCGGCTCCGCAGGAAGTCAATATCGTTGATATTATCGACAAGCATATCGAATATTGCACGGGCTGTTTCACCTGCAAGCGTAACGGTGGAAAGTGTATCCATAATGACGATATGAAAGCACTCCTCGACGAAGTTCTGAAGAGCGATCTTCTGCTGTTCAGCTACCCGCTTTACTGCTACGGAATGCCTGCACCGATGAAGGCTTTTGCAGACCGAACAATGCCGCTTTCGAGTATGGCAATGAAGAAGCATGGCGACAGGTATGTTCACGTTGGGCAGGCGGACTTTTCGCGCCTCAGATACATGATGATATGCGGCTGCAGTTTTCCGAACACCAAGCAGAATTTTGAGTCTGCGGTCATGCAGTTCAAGCTGATGTTCCCGAATAACCACACTATCATTACAGTGCCTGAAAGTCATATGTTCAACGCACCCGAAGCAGCAGAGGTAACTGTGCCGAGGTTGGAGCTTGTGAAACAGGCAGGAAAGCAGTATGCTGAGACAGGCGAAATAGATGTAAAATTGCTTGCGGAGATATGCTCGTCGATGATACCGGAAATGTGTATGAGAGTATCTGTAATAATGAATCTGTATAAGCAAAAAACAGCAACAAGAAAGGATTTATACTCCTTCCCCTGTTGCTGTGTGTGTTGTGTTTCAAATGACTATCAACACTGATAAGTTAAATATACATAATACTTTGATTAGCATATATCACCTAATTGCTTTTTAATAAAATCATCAAATGTGTTTATCTTTTCATCAACATTAATATGCTGATGCTCAATTAATATTGCATTGGACGATGAAATAAAGGAGAACGCAATGGCAGCGAAGTTGTATGGCGCAGACAATGCGC
>OQVL01003133.1_pt1 | contig 10130 bp, 19 predicted proteins | sample 1691501 | NCBI WGS metagenome assembly OQVL01 (sample SAMN03418253, study PRJEB22391) | human gut metagenome | biome: human-gut; feature: organic feature; material: feces | host: Homo sapiens | place: Tanzania | collected 2013-01
ATTGCATATGAGGCCAGCATGGAGGCCAAGCTGCCTATTTACTTCTACGATGGGCCGAACGTGACGGTGAGCCGTATCCATGAACTGGCGCTGGGCATTGAGGGACTGAAAATGATCGTGGTGGACTATCTGGGGCTGATGATCGGCGAAAAGAAGTCCGAAAACAGGAATCTTGAGCTGGGCGGCATCAGCAGGGAGCTGAAGCTGCTGGCGTCGGAAATGGAGATCCCCATTGTGGCGGCGGCGCAGTTGAGCCGCACCGTGAACGAGACGGACAAGCCCAGACTATCCTCCCTGCGTGACAGCGGAGAGTTGGAGCAGAACGCCGTGAAGGTGCTGTTCCTTTGGAAAACGGACCCCGCAGACGTGAGTCAGGTGGGCTGCAGCGTGGCGAAGAATAGGCGAGGCCGGACGGGGGACGTGAACTTCTATTTCGAGGGCGCGAAAATGACCTTTATGGAACTGAGTTACCGAAACGAGGACGACAGTGGAGGCAGAGGCTATGGCAAGAAGGGAAGAAGCGGGGCAAGCCGGTCTTTCGGATCGGAGGACGACTGAGAGAACGGATTGGCGCATGTATGAAGAAGAAAAGAAGAAGCTGCGCCAGCAGGGGCTTTCACCCAAGGAGTACGAGCGAAGGGTAAAGGCGCTGGCGGTGCGGCTGGGACGATAAGGAGGAACAAAGGCATGGGCTATTCTGTGGCGGATCTGGCGCGGCTGGGGCCGAGAGCCCAGCAGCAGGCCATGGCGCAGATCATGGCGCGGGAGGCGGAGAAAACCAGGGCCGCCGAAGAAGAAAAAAAGAAGAAAGGAAGCAAGTATCACGCAGAGAAGGCCAGACGAGGCGAACTGATATTTGATTCCCAGAAGGAGGCCCGCCGGTATGACGAGCTGATGCTGCTGCGGCAGACGGGCATGATCCGGGACCTGAAATTGCAGGTGCGGTTCTGCCTGATAGAAGGATTCAAAACGCCGGAGGGCGTGAAGCACAATGGCGAGTACTATGTGGCGGACTTTGTGTACGAACGCAAGACGGCGCCGGACTGCAACGGCGACGTGCACTGGCTGAAGGTGGTGGAGGACGCGAAGGGGTACCGCACGCAGGTATACCGGAACAAGGCGAAACTGTTCCGGGAGCGGTACGGCTTTTCGATTACGGAGGTATAGCAAAATGGGAGGAAACGCAAAGGCGATGTACCTGAGAATGGCAAGCGGCGCGGTGCTGCCGTGGCTTTCCGCCGACGTGGGCGGCAAGCGCGGCCCCAAGAACGCCGAGGCCGCAGGCCAATTCACCACAGGCGACGGCTATCACATGGCGGTGGCGACGGCGGCAGAGGTGGAGCAGTGCATGAACTGCCCGTATCCTGAGTGCCGCAACTGCCAGGCACACCAGAGAACGAAGCGGCGGAAAATGGCCGCCGGCGAGCTGGCCGAGAGCCTGACGCTGCGCCGGTGTGAAAAGGCGGACACATGAGCTGGTGGGCAGAGATAAAGGGCTATAAGTACCGATACCGCATCAGCCGAGAGGGCGATATCCAGCGGCAGCTGGGCGACGGGAACTGGCTGACGCTGAAAGCAGGACTGTATAACGGCAGCGTAAGAGCCACCGTGCAGATGGTGCATAAGGACGGAAGGGCGCGGCCCAAGGCGGTGGTCATGCTGATGGCGGACGCCTTTATGGGCGGCAGGAAGCCTGGGACGTGGATCATCCACCGAAACGGCCTGCGGCTGGATAACCGCCTGGAAAACCTTGAGGTGATCACGCCGAAGGAGGGCGGCAGACGGTACGGCACCTCCGCACGGCGGAAACCCGTGGTGAAGATCGACCGGCGGGGCGAGGTGGTGGAGAACTACCGGTCCGCCGCGGAGGCGGCCAAGAAGAATCATGTTGGACAGTCCTCGGTTTCGGCACGGTGCCGCGAGGAGGTCCCGACAGAGAAAGAATTTGACATGCTGGGAGGCTTTACCTTCCGGTATGAGACGTAAAAGGAGAAACCTATGGGCAAGCAGCATCTATCCCGCGATGAACGGCTGATACAGCAGGGTCGGCTGAAGGGTACGCGGGAGTGCATGGACATGGTGGCGATGGTGCTGATGGACAAGTGCGGCTGGCATGTGCAGGAGGAGACGGCGGACTGCCGTGACACGCAGAGCATTGCGTATCTTTACGAGTGTCTGACGCATACCGCACAGGAGATCAACGAGGGCCGTATCCGGCGGCGGCATATCAAGGATATGCTCAAGGAGGAGTACGGCGTGGTGTTTGGGGAGTAGGACATGCGGCATTTAGGAGATATCACAAAGATCAACGGCGCAGAGATCGAGCCGGTATGGTGCATCACCGGCGGAAGCCCGTGCCAGGATCTTTCCATCGCTGGTAAGCGGGCAGGGCTTGCCGGTGCGCGAAGCGGCCTTTTCATGGAGCAGGTGCGCATCGTGAAAGAAATGAGAGCGGAGGACATACGCAATGGACGGACAGGTAACATGGTCAGACCTCGGTTTCTCGTGTGGGAAAATGTCTGCTTTGCTGGGAACACACTGGTGGCAACCAGAGGCGGATATAAGCGAATAGACCAGATCGCTGTGGGTGACGAGGTGAAGACCCACACAGGGAAGTACCGCCCTGTGGCAAAGACCATGCGGACGCGAAATCAAGCGGTCGTAAGGTTGAATGTTAGTGGAGCGGAGGACATTATCTGCACTCCCAACCATCCATTGTACGTCATAGAAAAAGAATATGCGGACGTAGAAAGAAAATGGGGACGCAGTTTTACCGAGCCGCGATGGGAGGCTGCCGGAAACCTGAACAACAGGTGCATGGTGGCGTACAAGTTGGATGTGCCGACACTGCCGGAGAACTTCATCACGGAAGACGAAGCATGGGCGCTGGGGCGCTACATAGCAGACGGCAGCGTGGATCTGAACCGAGGGACACCGCGCATATTTATCAGCGTTGGCAACGCCAAGTTGGATGAGGCAAGGGAGCATCTGCACCGTCTGCCCTATGAGATACACGAAAACGCACCCCACGCCACGGTGACCAACATGGTATTTACCTCACAGGAGTTTTATAACCTTGTGGCTAGTGTGGGTAAGGGCGCAGGGAACAAGTGTGTGCCGCCTTTTGTGTTCGATTTGCCCACCGCATTACAGCGGTGTGTGCTGGAAGGGTATATCAGCGGTGACGGATATATTCGGAAGCGCGGGAAAGGCACAGAACTGTGTTGCAGCACCGCCAGCCGGGAGCTGGCCTACGGCGTTGCCCGGATGATTCGGAATGTGTACCAAGTGGGGGCGAATATATCCGTGAACAAGCCGAAAGACGGTACGATAGAAGGACGCGCCATCAAGGCGAACTACCCTTGCTATTGTGTGACGGCGTCGCTGACAAACAAAGTGAGTACCAGCGTATGCAAGGATGGCTTCATGTGGCAGATGGTCAAGAGCGTGGAGCCGTGCAGGGAGAAGGTAGACGTCTATAATCTGAGCGTTTGGGAGGATAACACCTATGGAGCAAATGACGTTGTGGCCCACAACTGCGGAGCCTTTAGCAGCAACAAAGGACAGGACTTCGCAGCCGTCCTTGAAGAAATCATCAAAATCGTCGAGCCGGAAGCCCCCAGTATTGAAGTGCCTGAAAAAGGCTGGCCTAGTTGGGGGGGCTACCACGATGAAGTGGGAGGACGATGGAGCGTGGTGTGGCGCACTCATGACGCGCAATACTGGGGAAAAACCATCCGAGACAGCCGTACAGGAAATGTGCTCCAAATGGGGACCCCACAGCGTCGCAGAAGAATCTCGGTTGTCGCAGATTTTGGAGGAGACGCCGCATCCGAAATACTCTTTGAGCGAGAAAGCCTGCCTGGGCATCCTGCGGAGAGCGGAGAGACGGGGGAAGGACTTGCCGAAACTGCTGAAATCGGTGTTAATTCGGCAGTCAGGGACTGTATGACGGCTTGGGATTGTCAAAGCAAGCGCATTTTTGACACAAACGGGAAATCTCCCACGCTTCAAGGCGGTGTTGGCGGCGGGGTGAACAATCCGGCTATCTTTGCGGCCATTCCCATAAACGACAAAGCCACCCGCTGGCAGGGCGGAGGAGAGAGCCGCAACCACGACGGCAGCGGCAACGGGCTTGGTGTGGGCAAAGAGGGTGACCCATCGCCCACGCTGACCGCCGGCGACCGGCACGGCGTGATGTGTATGACACCGTGGGATACACAGAGTGCGAGAGTATATGATCAGGATGGTGTGTGGCACAGCCTGAACGCCAACGAAAACGGAGGTATGGCGCGTGATAGTGTTCTGTGCGCTGGGTTCAAACTGGGCAACAGCGAACAGGCGCGAAGCATCGGCTATCAGGAGGAGCTGTCCCCTACACTGAACGCTGAGTGTGGCGGAAATAAACCTGCGGTGGTTGCACCGTCGGTGGCGCTGGACATGACACACGCCTGCGACGTGATCCGCGAGTGCGGGGAGCAAGTACCGGCGTTGCAGGCACGAATGGGGACAGGCGGCAATCAGGTGCCGCTTACATACCAAGAGGTGACAGGTACGCTTTCCCCCGGCGCTCATGCCGGGAGCTATAACGGGCAGGACGCCTACAACGATATGCTTGTGTGCGGGGCAACACCGGATGTGGCACATGCGCTGCGAGCAAGGCCAAACTGCGCATATCGGGAGGATGCGGAGACATACCCGGTGACGAACATGGTGGTGCGCAGGGTGACCCCGCTGGAATGTACCCGATTGCAGGGTTATCCGGACGGATGGGTTGACATCGGCGACTGGACGGACGAGAAGGGCAAGAAGCACAAGGAAGCAGACAGTCCCAAGTATAAGGCATTGGGCAACTCCATCGCCTTGCCTTTCTGGCAGTGGATGATCGACCGCATGGCAAAGTATCTGCCGGAGGACGCGACGCTGGGGAGCTTATTTGATGGCATCGGAGGCTTTCCGCTGTGCTTTGAAAGGACACACGGGAAAGGTTCCGCCCGTTGGGCAAGCGAGATAGAGCCGTTTCCCATTGCGGTGACGAAAATGCGGTTTGGGGAGGAGTGAGAACATGACACGAGAAGGGCAAACCGCCTTGTGGGAAGATGCGAAAGAGCTTCCGCTGAAGTGCTGCCGGGTTTGCCGGTTTTGCGCAGAACTGAAAACACCTTATGAAAGATCTGACGGCGCTGTGATTTTCGGATATTGCTTTTCTGAGGGTGACAAGGATTACTCGCCCAACATGGGAAAGGGCCTTGCGATATTTCTTCCTCTGGACTGCGGAGCTGGGTGTAAGAAATTCAAGAAACGGAGGACGGAAACATGACAAGAGAAGAGATCGTGATGGCGCTGCGGTGCTGTGCATCAAATGGGGCAAATTCTTGCGCATATTGCAAGGAATGCCCGGCGGATGGAGAAGATTGTGAAACCATAGTGCAGTTTGCCGCCGCCGACCTGATCAAGAACCAGCAGCGGGAGATAGAAGCGCTGCGGCAGGCCAACGAGGGGCTGCGGTATAACTTGACGGAAGCCCAGCGGCGGGGTGAGGGCACCCCGCCCTACGAAGCGGGCACCGATGGGCCGGACGATAACGAAATCTGCCGGGCGGCGCTGGAAACCTTTGGCGCTGGGCTGCAGGTGATGATGGCCATTGAGGAAATGAGCGAGCTGACAAAGGAGCTTTGCAAAAACGGCAGAGGGCAGGAGAACACCACCCACATTACAGAGGAGATCGCCGACGTGGAGATCATGCTTTGCCAGATGGTGATGCTGTTCGACTGCGCGGGACAGGTGGAGACATTCCGCCGGTACAAGCTGGAACGGCTGGCGGGGCGGATTGAGGAGGCAAAGGAGGAAAAACATGGAACGACTGACGTTTGAGGGGAACTTCTGCGATATCGCGCAATGCCGGGAGCTTCCGTGCCCGTATAACGGCGCGTGCTCGGCGCGGAAGGTGTGGGAGCGTCACGCCGACTATGAGGACACGGGGCTGACGCTGGGAGACATCAAGGAATTGCTTGACGTGGCTGTGTCGAAAACAAACAAGGTTTTGCGGCTTAAAGAAGAGTTGCACACCATAAAGAACGAGCTATGCCAATACTGTGGGAAGTACAAACAAGCACACGAGGGCACCTGTGACGGGTGCAGATGGAGGGATATGTAATGGACGCTGTGAAGTTTATTGAGGAACGCAACAGGATGTGCAAATCGTTTGATAAGTGTTCTTACGGTTGCCCTGCCTGGGATGGTTCGTGCAAACTTGAAACTGGAACATATCTCAAATGTGAAGCAGAGAAGGAGGTTAAAATCGTCGAGCAATGGTCTGCCGCACACCCGCGCAAAACACGGCAGAGCGTGTTTCTGGAGCAGTGGCCGAACGCTAAAGTTGATGCAAACGGCGTATTAGAAATTTGCCCAGTAAAGCTAGACATGAATCAAGATTGTTTGGTTTCGCAAGGCGGTCACCTGAGTTGCGCAGATTGCTGCGACAGGTTCTGGAGAAAGGCGGTGGAGCGATGAACAGCAAGCGAACTATCATGGAATTAGCCAACGACGTTATCCGATACCTGAACGCCTGTGCCGACGAGGACTTTGTGGAAGGCGTTTTGGAGAGGATCAACGACGGCGTGGAGTTTGGCGAGGACGAGATCCAGGAGGTGGAGTGATGCCGGAATACATTGAGAAAGACCGCGTGATCGAATGGTTTCGCCCGTATGGTCACACGGAAGATGGCATCCCATACTATGGCCTTGTGACTGATATCCGCGAAATGGCCGCCGCTGATGTGGAGCAGGTGACACGGTGCAAGGACTGCTTCCAGTCGGTGGTGATTGGAGAGGTTCTGCACTGCACCTATTGGAACAAGGACACGGACGAAAACGGCTATTGCCACGAGGGAGGATAAGTGATGGCGGAATATATCGACAGAGAGAAGATCAACGAGATCGCATTTACCGATGCCGTTCTGGTGAAGGGCGAAGTAAGGGCGGAGCGGATCGCCCTGCTGCGGGAGATCGACGAGATCCCCGCAGCGAATGTGAGAAAGGTGGTGCTTTGCAAGGATTGCAAGCACTGTGGAACATATGAAAATGGCCGGTGGTTGTGGTGTACGATAAGTGATAGCAACAGATATGTGAGCGAGGACTTTTTCTGTGCTGATGGCGAAAGGCTGGACGGTGAAGATGACAATGCCTGAATACATCAAACTTGATGACGCTATGGCGGCTGTGCATAGGGAGATCGGTGTAAATACCAGTGTGGCACAGATGTACATGCTCAAGCGCATTGCCATTGACCTCAAGGCAAAGGCCACATCCAACGTGAGGGACGTCATCCGAGCGCATTGGATCGAGGAGGACGGCGTTCAGACATGCTCCAACTGCGGAGAAGAACACGAATGGGACGAATACCGGGCATCGTACTGCGACTGCTGCGGGGCTGAGATGAACGGAGGCGTAGACAATGGCTGAACTGAAAGACTTGGTGGGGGAGCTGCTTTCTTTGAACGCGGAAAACCTTGCACAGAGGTGCATCGACAACAGCGATGTGGAATGGTGCCTTGGTGAGTTGATGGACATGCTTACGGCGGACATGGAAGCCGTGACGCGGTGTAAGGACTGCAAGCATTATGACAGAGACCAATGTTATCATCCGAGACACGAGAGACACCAGCAGGCTATTCCTCAATTTCCGGATGATTATTGCAGCTATGGAGAGAAAAAACATGAATAGGCTGAGAGAGTGGATGATCCGCAAGCTGGGCGGATGCCTGATAGAGGATGTGCTCAAAGAGCCGCAGCACGGCCCTGTGTTGATGTGCCCTGTGACCATGGCGGCGACGATGACGGCGACGCGGCGGATAGAGGACGACGGGATGGCATTTGACTCGCTCAGGCTGGAAGCCGCGAAGGAGGGGACCAGAATGGACCTTGTGCGGGAGGCGGAACGGCTGGGCGCTTTTGTGGAGAGCGTGGAGAAATATGCCGGGAAAAGCTATGTAAAGACAGAACTGACGGTGATGGTGCCGCAGGGCAGAGAGGTGAGGACGGAATGACAAGCGAGACGCTGTTTGGACTGATGGCCGGGGTGTGCGCGGCGGTGGTGTTGGTGCTGTGTTTCTGGTTCCGGGTGTATGAGACCACGGTGGGAACCGTATGCTGCGGCGTGATCGCCTTTATCGGACTGGTGTGCCTTTACCTGGCGACGGACGGGAGAAAGGGGAAACGGAAGTGAAAAGGCGGGTGAAAAGCGACCTGACGCGGCCCCACAAGCTGCCGCCCCACCCCTGCGCCAAGTGCCCAAGGTGTACGATACCCAGCATGACGGGGTGCGGCGCGTGGCTGATGTGGTACCGGAAGGTATGGCCCATTGTGACGGGAAGGAGGGCGCGGGATGGACGGATTCCCTGAAAGGCTGCGGAAGCTGCGGGAAGGAAAACGGATGAAACGGTGCGTGCTGGCGGAGCTATGCGGACTGAGCAAGCACCAGATACGCCGGTATGAGGAAGGGACGGCGGAGCCGAGGGTGTCATCCCTTGTGGCTATGGCGGAGCATTTCGGCGTGACGGTGGATTACTTATTGGGGAGAGAGGAAAAGCAGGGGTGATGGGAAAGGTATACTTGGCTCCCTCTGAGAGAGGGCTATCACCGCAAGGTGACTGGGGGAGAGAATTTGAGATTTTAATTCTCTCCCTCCGTCACGGCTTACGCCGCGACACCTCCCTCTCAGAGGGAGGCAACGGCTGTCGAGGACGCCAGCCCCTACGAAACGGTACAAGAAATCCATGACCACAGAAAATTTTGCAAAAGGGACTTATAAGTACCTCAGACGTTTCAATAATTGCGAAAATGATACTTGTAGGAGTGCAACACTCCGCAGGTATCATTTTTTTGCGAAAGGAACGGTCAGATGGCGGAGATGGAACCGATGACGGCGGAAAAGCAGCAGGCGTATTTCAACCTGCTGGAGACGGAGGTGGGGGAAAGCCTTGCCTACTTCTACTGCTGCATCAAGTTTGATAAGCCTTTTGACATGAAGGCCATCCCCGCCAAGAGCGCCAGCGAGAAGTGGACCAGCTACTGCGAGAAGCTGGAAAAGAAGGGGCTGGCCCGGACAAAGGGCGGCGGGGAATACGGCTTTTTGGACGGGCTGACGGATATCAACAGGATATTCGGATCCAACCTGGAAAAGGGCGAATTCAGCAAGGCCGTTGACTTGGAAAAGAGCGCCAGAGACGGCAGAAACGGCACGAAGCGGCAGGTGGCCGACTGGGGCGAGGGCAGCGGCAAGATGCCCTACACCAGCGAGGACTACAACGAGTTCGACCGCATTTATAACGCGCTGTGCGCCGACTTTGGCGGCGAGGACAACGTGAGCGCCAAGCAGCAGCTGATCCTGCGGAACGTGGCGAAGTGGACCAAGCAGATGAACGACGCGGCGGAGCTGGGCCAGATCGACAAGGCCAAGAAGCTAAGCAGCATGATCCAGGAGAACCTGGCGTCGGAAAACCTGCGAAAGAAGGACACCAAGCCGGTGGAGGACTTGCGGCTGGACGGCATTGTGGACCGGCTGGAAAAGGCCGGACTGATGAAGAACGGCAAGCGGTGCACGCCGGATGAAGCGTTTCGCCTGATCTTCGGCAGGCCGTGCCAATACGCTTACACAGCGGACGCAGCGGAAAAAATGCTGCTGGCAATTATCAACCAGGCGCGGATCAACGATGGTCTTGCAGAATTGACGGAGCTGCCGCAGGGCGTGCAGCTGGCGGATGACGATTTGGGCGAGTTCGCGGAGGAACCAAACGAGGCGGAGCAGGAAGCCTATGAAAACATGGGACTGCTGCGCAAGCACAAGAAGTGATTAAAATCCGGGACAGCGGAGTAGCTACCGTTTCCCTCCCCATACGGGGGATTACCGGCTTTTAATAGAAAGTCTGTATGGGGGACGAAAATGGAAAGAAAATACTTTGTTTACCGGCATGTTACGCCGGAAGGATTGATCTATGTGGGAGCGACTTCCTTCAAAAAGCCGGAAAAGCGGTGGGGAAACGGAAGGTGCTACCAAGCCAACAAGCGGTTTACAGACGCGGTGAACCGGTTCGGATGGAGCAACATAAAGCATGAGATATTGGCGAAGGA
>OQVL01003135.1_pt1 | contig 10125 bp, 11 predicted proteins | sample 1691501 | NCBI WGS metagenome assembly OQVL01 (sample SAMN03418253, study PRJEB22391) | human gut metagenome | biome: human-gut; feature: organic feature; material: feces | host: Homo sapiens | place: Tanzania | collected 2013-01
TTAAGTTATCACTATTATCAAAATATGTTTTATTATTAATTTGTTCATTATAAAAACCAAGTACATCAATTTCAACTCTCTTTTTAAAAAAATTAATCCATGCCAAGTTTCTTTTTAGGCCACCACCATATGCAGGATAAGGCAAAAATTTTGTTAAATATAGAATTTTCATTTTTCATTCTCCTTTAGCAAATAAACGTCAGATAATTTATCAATCTTTCCAACGATTATTTTACCATTACAATTTATACAGTATATATCATCTAAATCATTAATTATTATTTCTTTATCATCACTATAAACAAAATTATTAATACAATTATTAAAAGTCACATTGCCACGCTTATAATTTTTTTTGCCTTCATCAAGTAAATATTTTTTTAATGAACGCCATGTTCCTAAATCATCCCATTGAAAATCAACTGGCATAACGTATATATTGTTTGATTTTTCCATTATTGCATAATCAATAGAAATATTTTTACACTTATTATATTTCATTTGCGTATCAGTAGTATTGTTAACAATATTATTGATTATATCAAAATCCTTTTTATTATTTTTTTTAAATTCGTTTAATATAAAATTGGAATTAAAAATATAGATTCCACTATTCCATAGATATTTTTTTGAATCATAATACTTCTTGGCAAGCTCATAATTTGGCTTTTCTACAAACGAATTTGCTTTAAAAAAACCATAATTATCACACGCATCCATATCAGTATTAATATAACCATAACCAGTTTCAATTCTATTAGGAATAATACCAAATGTTAATATTCTATCTTTATTTTGTTTCAATTCTCCCTCAGCATTTTCTAGTTTTTTTATAAATTCAGATTCATTTAATATTAAATGATCTGATGGCACGATAATCAAATTAAAATTAGACTTTATCTGTTTATATATATACAAAACAGATAACAAAATACTTGGAGCAGTATTTTTTGATAGAGGTTCAATAATAATATTTTTTGTATTAACTTCAGTGATTTGGTCAAATATATATTTTGAATATTCATCAGTTGTTGAAAAATATATATCATCCTTACTAGCATACTTGCTCATTCTTTCATAAGTATGTTGCAACATAGTTTTATCATCTAACACTGCTTGAAATTGTTTAGGCTTTTCCGCACAAGACTTTGGCCATAAACGTTTTCCAGCTCCGCCACACATTATTAAAACTTTCATATTCTACTCCTACCTTTATTCTTCCTTTGAAAAATCAAAGTATAAATTGTTTTTGCAAAACATTTTATATCTAAATGAAAAGAAATATTTTTTGCATAATAATATTCTAATTGTATTCTCTCATTGTAAGTTGTAAATGGGGTTGCATTACAAGCCCACCATCCGGTTATACCTGGTTTTAATTTCAAGATAGTTTGTTTATACTTTCCATATTTTTGTAATTCATCAATAACAACTGGTCTTGGTCCAATAATTGACATATCTCCTTTTAATACATTAATTAATTGTGGTAATTCGTCCAGCGAATAATAGCGTAAAACTTTTCCTATTTTAGTAACTCTTGGATCTTCTTTTAATTTATAATTTTCATACCATTCATTTCTTATCTTATTATCTTTTAACATTGTAAGCAATAGATTTTCAGAATCATTTTTCATAGTTCTAAATTTGATTATTTTAAATACCTTTCCGTGCTGTCCAACTCTTTTTTGAAAATAGAAAGCAGGGCCACTATCTTCAAATCTAATTAATAGCATAATAATAAATAGAAAAGGTAAAAATATTATTAACAACAAAAATGCAATTATCTTATCAAAAAAATATTTTATTCTTAAATACATCTCTACCCCACTTTAAGTCAACCCTTCAAAAACTAACTTTATTATATTTGTTTTGTTGTAATATGTCAAATAAAATTTCACAACATTTATTTTTATTTTTTAACATTTTTCAATATCATCGTATCCATACATATCTGTATTTGAATTAAAATAAATTAAAAAATTCAATATTTTTATTCTGTAATAGAATCGATTCTACTATATAATATTTCTAAATTATTAATTTTATAATTTCCTTTTATTTCTATTTCTTCCCACTTATATTCAGGTAACTGCAACATATTTTTAATCTTTTTTGATGAATCTGGTAATATTGGCGCTATTAAATTAGAAATATTAGCTATCATATAAAGACAAGTATATGTAGTTTTATTAAATTTATCTAGATTCTCTTTAACTTGTACCCATGGTTCTTTACTATCATAATATTTATTAGCAGTAGATATATAATCAATTATTTGAGTTACTGCATTTCTAAATTCTCCATCTTCAATATATTTACCTATTAATTCATAATTATTTTTTGTGATACTTTTTATATTTTCATCAATTTCAGATTCTTTAATAACACCATCAAATTTCTTATTAACAAACGAAAGATTTCTATTTACAAAATTGCCTAACATTCCAACTAAAAATTTATTATGTATTTGTACTATATCAGATAAAGAACAATTTATATCATTTGTTTCTGGTCCTTTAAATGTAAAATAAAATCTTATAGTATCACTATTAAACTTTTCTAACAATTCATTTGCAGTTATTAAATTACCTTTAGATTTACTCATCTTTTCATTGTTTAAGTTAACATATGCAGATGATATTATATAATCAGGTAGATTATAATTATTTTTTAAAGCACATATTATTGCAGGATATATTGTAGTATGAAATGGAATATTATCTTTTCCATGAACATAATAACTTCTTAATTTTTTATTATCTTTTGACATAAACTTATCAAAATAAATACCTCTTTTAAGAGCAACCTCATACCCAACTGATAAATATCCAAGTACCGCTTCAATCCATACATATATTCTTTTGTCTTCATATCCTTTTATTGGTACAGGAACTCCCCAATCAATTTGTCTTGTTGCAGCCCTATCGATAAGACCCATATCAATATATTTTTGTGCCTCTCCAACTGCATTTTTTCTCCATTTGCTTTTATTCTTATCAATTAATTCTTGTAATTCTTTTTCAAAAGCAGTTAATTTAAAATATAAATGTTTATTTTTCTTTAATGTTGTTTCAGTATTACAAATCTTACAATGTTTATTAAGTACTTCATTATTATTTAATGACTTAGTACAAACATCGCATTGATCTCCATTACTTTCACCACCACAATAAGGACATTTCCCTACTATTTCTCTGTCGGATAAGAATTTGTTACAATTATCACAATAATCTTGTAATTCTTCTTTCTCATAGATATAACCATTATCATACATTCTTTTAAATTGATTTTGAACATATTTACTATGACTCTCTGTCATTGTATTAGAATACATATCATATTCAAAATCTAGACGATTAAAAGTTTTAACAAATTCATTATGATAATGTGTTGCTATCTCCTTTGGTGTTACATTTTCTTTTCTTGCTCTTTCCGTAATAGGTGTACCATGACAATCAGAACCTGAAACATATATAACATTATCACCTTTTCCTCTATAATATTTTGCTAAAATGTCTCCAGGTAATAAAGCAGCCAAATGTCCAATATGCAAATAATAATTAGCATAAGGCCAAGCCCCACCTATAAAAATATCTCTTTTTTCCATATCGAGAAATCTCCTTTCATATATTAAAAAAGCGGCAAGTCGGCCAAAAGGCTCAAACTTGTCGCTCAGTGTCAGAACAGTTAATGCAGCATATAAAACCAAAGAAATTAAAGCAAATTTCATTTGAAGTAGATTTAGTAATTGCTTTTCTAGTTTTATCTTGCATAAACCCTCCGAAAAAAATAATATTGAAATTAATTTTACTATCAATATTTTTACATGTCAACACTTTTTCTAAAAAAATATAAAAATAATTTTTATTTTATTTTCCTGCCTACACTTATAAACCATTTACCTATGCTAGTATTCATAAAGGTTTCTATTTTACTAAATGTTCTATTTTGCTTTGCTTTATATAACGGATCACATACTATAAAGCTATTATCATCATAATCTATAAGTAATATCGCATGATAAGTATTATTTATTTCTCCTGCTAATATAACTAAGTTGTCATCTTTTAATTCTTGTTTTAAAGTATCGATATTTATATCCATTCCATTTATAACTATGGCTCCATTATCTTTTGCATATTTTAAATATTCTTTATATTCATCTACTGCATATTTAAAATCATCTTGATTAATCACTTCTTTATCATTAACAAATAATTCTTCATATTCATGAAAAATTTTAGTTTTTAGTCCCTTCTTTGCCATATAAAATGCTAAAGCTGAAAATGGAGTCCCACTCATATATTTTGAACCATATATTCTATACAGCCTTCTTTCATCATACCAATTTGCTTTTGGAATGATTTTAAAATATTCCAAAACCATCATCATACATGCAATGGCACAAGTATCGCCTTTTTGCTTATATGGCCTTACATCATCTTTCATAATAGTTACCTTTCTAAGGAAATCTTATTTCAAATCTTTTCAATATAAATATTTTATATTCTTGTATTAATACCACTTCATATTAAAACAATAATACCCTTTTATCTAATTAAAGTCAATCAAAAGAAAAAAACTGCCTAAGCAGTTTTATATTCAATATGGTGTCCTCGGCACGATTCGAACGTGTGACCGACGGCTTAGAAGGCCGTTGCTCTATCCAGCTGAGCTACGAGGACAACTTGAAATTACTAATAAAGTATACAACATTATTTAGTATTTTTCAAGTATTTTTAATTATTTTTTGTAATAGTTGCTATGTTATTTTTATCTTTAGTACTAAAAACTACTTCTTTAACATTATAATTATCAAAAATAGACTGCGCTATAGCATACTTAACTTCTTCTAAAACAACTGACTTTTCTTTATCTAAAATAAATTCATTAAATATTAAATTCATCTTATCATCAGTCACTTCATGACTAACAACTTCCAAATTATTAGGTATATAACTATTTAAATTATATTGTGCATTAACTATACTTTTTAACTCTTCTATAATTATATCAATCTTTTCACTAGTAGTATTCATAACCTTAGTAATTGGTACTAAATATTCAATATCATCATAACTTTTATTAAAATAAACAGTGGTCTTTGTTATATTATTCAAACTATCTAAATCATACTTTTTATTTATACCATAACCTCTATTTAATGGATAAGGTATTTCTTTATTACTTTTAGGAAGAATTTTAAGCGGTTCTTTATTAATTGATAAGTAGATATTATCTATACCATTAATATCTGTTATTGTATAAATAATACTCTCTATCATTAATTCTTCATTATACTTACTTACATTTAATATATCCTTTGAAAAATCAATATATATATTATTCTTATCTACTTTTATACTATTAACTTTTGTATTCTTTGGTATTATAGGACTAAAACTATTAAGTTCATCACTTCCATTAATAAGAATATCTAACTTTTTATTTACTAAATCAACTATATTATCATAACTTGCATACTCTATCATTCTACCTAAATAATAATCTTTATCCATTAAATACACTACTACTTCTTTCTTATTGCCTATACTTTTATCTATTTTAACTTCACTTTCTGGAGTACTCGGTACTAAATAAAACATTAAAAGCAAGAAAAGAGAAACAGATGTTACACATATCTTATTTATTGTATATTTCTTTATCATACTAAATATTATTCTCTATATATAAAAAAATGACTTTAAAAGTCATTTTTTATAATGTTATTTCTCCTAACTTCAAAAGTTCAATAACAGCTCCAGCTCTTCCCTTACATCCAAGTTTTTGCATAGCATTAGATACATGATTCCTTACTGTTTTTTCACTTATTCCTAAAATGGTTGCTATCTCTTTAGTTGTTTTATTTTGAACTAATAACTCAAAAACAGCCTTTTCTCTTTTAGTTAGTATATTTCCTGTCATATTAACCCTCTCTTTAACATATATTTTATTCACTATCCTAAAGTAATGTATGAATAATTATAAAATATGTGAAAGAAAAAAGCCTATTTATGACTCAAACTTAATAGTTATATTTTTCTTTTCTTTAAATTCCTCTTGTATACTTCTCATTATTTTATTGGCAAGTTCACTATTATGTTCACTAGATGATATAGTAACTTTAATATTATCATTATTTATTTCAACAAAAGATTTAATCTTAAAATCATTTAATATTTTATCTTCAAGATATGTTTCTTTTCCTTTTGCTAAATTTAATAATTGTAATTCTTCAAAAGCACTATTTTTCTCTTCACTAGTTAAAGATGATGATGTTAATTTATCTTGAAGTTCACTCATAGTAGTCTCTATCTTCTCATTTCTTTTAACTCTTAATGCCACTAACTTATCATTTTCACTTATTTTAACATCTATTTTTTTATTTACCTCTTTAGTTTTATTATCACTAAATATTTCACTTGGAAGTGTTATATAGTAAATACCCAACACTAATATTAAAGAAAACAAAGTTAAAAACCATAAATTCTTTCTATTTATCATATTTCACCTCTATTATATATTATTAAAAAGAAATGAAAATTATAACAAGAAAAAAACACTATTTATAATAGTTTAGTGTTTTCTCAATTATTCTTCTAATATCTCTTTCATTAAATGGCTTAGTAAGTAAATCAACAACTGGATAATTAAATACATTCTTAACTGAATCAGCAGTATCATTACCAGTTATTATAGACACAGGCATCTTATAGAATAAATTATTTTTTTGAAAATAATCTAATACTTCAAATCCATTAACATTTGGCATATTTAGATCAAGTAAACAACATTTTATTCTATCAGCATTACCACCATTAATTATTTCAATAGCTTTAGCGCCATCATTAGCAATATATACATCATACTTATTATCAAATATTTTTTTAATAAAGTTAGCAACAAGATTAGAGTCATCAATAACTAATATTGCCTCATCTTTAACTACGCTTGTCATATCTTCCATAATGTCTTCAGTAGTATCCATACCTAAATATTGTTTAGATATTTTAATAATTCTTTTGGCTTCATTTAATAATGTTTGATAATTATTGTAGATGTACATTAAATCATTAGCTTTTGCTTTTAATTCAAATTGATAAGATAAATCAGCTAAAGTTGTAAAACCTAAATAACTTGCATCACTTTTAAGTGAATGAACTTCATTAGCATAGTTTTGTAAATCAGCTGTTTCTCTATATCTTTTTAAATTAGCAAGTTTAGCATCTACTAATTGTAAAAAGTCTCTTAAAGTCGCATCATACATTTCCATATCACCAAAAAGTTCTAAACTTTTACTTACATTTACACCATTATTAGTTAATAAATTAACATCATTCATATTATCACTCTACCCTTGATTTAATTATACCATATATTAACAAGAGTTCAAGTTTTTTTACACTCAAAATGTTAATTTAATGTCATTGTAAGTGGCTTTTCATCACTATTTATATAATTCTTAATTGTATTAACATTATAACAGAATATTATAACGTCTTCATCTCCAAGAATATATGTAATACCTGCTTCATCACATAAGTATTTTAGTAATGAATAGTTAACATTCTTAACAGACTTCTTACATTTAGCAATACCGGTAAAATAGCTTGATTTTACCTCTTCTAATAAACTTTTTGATATATCCTCAAATAAAGACATTGTATTTGCTCTTATAAGTTGTAATCCATAATTATCATTAGTCATTACATTATGCAATAAATAATTTTTAAAATTAGAATTATTTTTATCAGTTAACTTTTCAAGATCATATTTAAAATATAATCTAAATAATCCCCTTCCATCATCAACAAAGAAGTCAAAAGATAATTCTATATCATCCTTTTTACATAACTCATTTAATAAACCTAAATCTATATTATTTGATAAACAAATATTTTCATAATCAATATATTTTCTATCCTCATTAAATAACATACATGCATCATATTTTCTAGCTAATATTGACTTTGTTTCTTCATATAATCTAATTGTTTTAGTATTACTTGACTCCTCACTTTTATTCTCTTCCAATGCTTTAATTTGCTCTAAAAAACTCATTATTATCTCCCCTTTCATGTGGCTTTATATTATAACATAGTTTATTCAAAAAATAAAGAAGTATTAATTCAAATACTTCTTCATAACTCTATTTAGTTCTAATTGTTCAATTGGTTTAGCAAGGTAATCATCAAATCCTTCGCTTAGATATTGTTCTCTCATCCCAGTAATTGCATTAGCTGTTAATATTACTACCGGTGTATTAAATCCTTCTATTTCTTTTAGTTTAACAAATGTTTCTCCACCAGTCATTTTAGGCATCATATCATCTAATAATATTAAATCATATTTACCTGCATTAACTTTATCTAAACATTCTTGTCCTGACATAACACTTTCTATTGTTACATTATATTTTGCAAGTAACCTTTCTGCTACTTTTATATTAAGTAAGTTATCATCTACTACAAGAACTTTCTTTCCATGAGCATCTATTATTTGTTCTGTTTGTACAGGCTTCTTATTTTTAGCTTTTTCTAATTCTTCTCCTTTAAGAATCTTTTGATCTACTCTTATTGTAAATTTACTTCCTGAACCATATTCACTTTGAACATTAATATTTCCATGCATTAACTCAACTAGTTTTTTAGTAATTGCAAGTCCAAGTCCAGTTCCTTCTACTGAAGTTTCTTTTTCTACTCCCAATCTATCAAACTTACTAAATAATTTATCTATATTCTCTTTTTTAATACCAATACCTGAATCTTGTACTGTTATTACTAATTTAACTTTATCTTCTTTAATTTTACCTGATATATTAAGCATCATGTATCCAGAATTAGTATATTTAACTGCATTTGTTAATAAATTTATTATTACTTGCTTTAAACGAGTCGCATCTCCATATAAATATTCAGGTATATTTTTATCATATGAATATTTAAAGTCAAGAGGTTTGTCTCCTAATCTAGCCTTTGTTAATAACACAAGTTCATCAAACATATCCCTAAAATTATATGGTGTCTCTATTATCTCTAGTTTATTAGCCTCTATTTTAGATATATCTAATATACCATTTACAAGTTCAAGTAAGTTTTCACTTGCCATCACTATATTTCTAACATCACCTTTAGCAGAATCATTTATATCTTCTTCTAAAAGTCCATTACTAAATCCCATGATTGCATTCAAAGGTGTTCTTATTTCATGTGACATACTACTTAAGAACTCACTTTTAGCACGATTTGCCTTTACTGCTTGTTCTTTTGCTACCTCTAATTGTTTTATCATTTTAACATCAGGGTTCTCAATAGTATGATACATAATAAATGCAATAAATATCAAAACCGGGTTAACAATATAATTCATCGATGGATTTATTACTTGTATTATTAACTCTAAAATTCCTCCAACTATTAGTAAATACAAAGGAATATATTTTTTGTTTTTTGCTTTCTTTGGATTCTTTATTAGACAAGCAATCTGTACTAGAAAGCCTACTGCAAACGCTAAATATGTATATATTACTGCTAAACCAGTCGCAATAGCGCCTTCCGAAGATATTTCTACACTTAAAGGCAAAAGAGTAATAAGTAAAATACTAATAAGAATCCCATAATAATACTTTTTAATAATTTTCTTTATTTTCTTCATCTCCCGTTTGCAAAAGTTCGTCTAATATATACGCGAAATTTGAAGGCATTTTTTTTCTAATTTTTGAACGAGTATATTTACTTGTCACAACTTTGCAAATTCTTATAAGTCTATAAATCGTTATTCTGCACCAATCGTTAAAATCTTTTTCGCTTGATTTTTGATTTATAAGATTTTTAGTATCAACGATTAATATTTGAAGTTCCACTCTATCATGTTCTGGCAAAGTATTTTTAAATAACAATTCAATTTTTTCTCTTATAACTCCCGAAGAAGTTCCAAGCAAATATTCAAAACCTTCCGATTCTCCATGTATATCGCTTAAAAAATATTCCGTGCCTTTTGGAAGTTGAGAGATTGCTTTTAAGTTTATTATTTCAACCGAAGCATCGTCTATAGTCGGGTAATTTTTTGAAAGAAGTTCCAAATAATCTTTATCTTTTAAATTTTTGTTCATCATAAAATTCTCCT
>OQVL01003136.1_pt1 | contig 10124 bp, 13 predicted proteins | sample 1691501 | NCBI WGS metagenome assembly OQVL01 (sample SAMN03418253, study PRJEB22391) | human gut metagenome | biome: human-gut; feature: organic feature; material: feces | host: Homo sapiens | place: Tanzania | collected 2013-01
AAGGCTTCAAGTGCAAGAGACTTTGCTTCTTCCTTGGTCTCGGCAAAAACCAGAAATGTCCGTGTACCCCAGGTACCGATTCCAACCGAAAACTTGGTGCCTTTGTAGGCCTTGCCTACGGCAATCGCTGCGGCGTTTTTTGCTTTCCATTCTTCGCTGTCCATCCAAGTGGTGTATTCATATACTCTTGTCATTGTTTTGTCCTCCGTTTGTTTTGTTGTGTGTATATTCGCTCTAAAGCGGATATATATCAAGTCATATCGGAGATATAAACTACACAAAGATCTAAGAAGGAAGTTGTGTGCATTATCGCTGAATGCTGTAAGGAATTGCATCACTTATCTTCCCGTTTCTGTCCATCGCGAAAAGCAGAGGAACCTTTCAGATTTTTAAGCAGTGTCTTTCTTTCCGACTTGTATTCGTTCCCGATAAATCCCAATCGAAGCAGGAAGCATCTGAAGGCATAGCGCTCGTTTTCCACTTCACGCTCGGAAGCGGTTACCCGCTTCATATCTCTTGAAAGAGCTGCCAGTCTTGTGATAAACACGCTGACGGCTCTGATCATTTCCGGGTCAGGCAGCGTATCGAACCAAGGAAAACAAACCACATCGTCCTTGATTTCAACATCTAGATTACTTGCACCGGTCGCCTTCTTAATTAGCGATGCCTTGCCGGCAATCATTTTCTCCATCAGTCCTAGTTCAAAATCCGAAATACTGCTCTTGGGAATTTGAATGCACAGACCTTCTTCAACAGGTTCGCTCTTGTCCGGCTCGATGCTTTCTATCTGAAAGTCTTCTGCTGCGAAGCCTGCATCAGCAAGTCTCTTCACCAAGAGCTTTGCCGCTGAAACGTCAGTGCTCTCAGCCCACTGTAAGGTACCTTCCTTGGTGATGGTGTAGCCGGCAACCATGTAGGCGCAGGACGGGACTTTTTTGTAGATTGCCTTTTCACCAGTGATATTCTCAATAGCCTTAACCAGTGCTTTTCTGGCCGGACCGGTCAAGTTGTACTTAACTTCCATAATGAAGCCTCCTTTGATTTGGTATACACATGTTCGCTCTAAAGCGCAGATATATCAAGCAAATTCGGCAGTATAAATATGACAAATCTACATCCGTTTATTCGTGATAATTATACCTATTCAAGCTGAGCCAGTCGTTCTTTTAGCGCATTAAAAAATGCTCTGCTTCTGAGAGAGGTATTGCCGGCTTGCAGCCATTCCTCTTCAAAATCAAAGCGTCTTTCTAGTTCCAGAACAGAATAATCCGCTCGGAACTTTCGCCACGTCATGCTATCCCACTTTTTCAATTGTTCCCACAGTGCCGGAAAATGCCGATAGAGCTCCCGCAGTTCTGACAAAGACTGCAGTGGGCAACACCAACAAGATACGCGGTTGAAATAGTTATATAGGCCAGACCAATCATAGCCGCGTTTTTTACAGTACTGAAGGCAATCTTCCTCTGTCATTTTCCAATTGACCAATGGAGCTCGCATATTATCGCGCAGGTTGCACTTGCGTTCCAACCGGTAGTCTTCGTCTGCTGCTATTCCCACATATTCGATAATGTCATACGAAGCTTTGAGCTTGTCAAAGAACCGCTCTCTAGGGCGGTTTTTCAAAATCTGAGTACACCATCGCGTTTTCGGACCTGCCCAACTGTACCCGACACAGTTCAAACCGTAACGCTGTGCAAAAAGGGAGCTCTTTTTTCGTTCAACCGGGTGTACTGCAAAATAATATTCAAAGTTCTTTTCAGGATGGAGCCGAACAATCTTCCTGCCAATTTTCTTTTCGACTTTATCAATATGGTCGTACATTTCCGGAAACTCCAGCCCGGTATCACAGAACAAGATGACATCCACACGCATGCCTTCCTCCAGCATACGAAGCAGCATAGCTGTTGAGTCTTTGCCGCCGGAAAAAGAAACAACATGGAGCTTAGGCTTCATCTGTAATCTCCTCCAACCCAGAATACTTGTATTCCTTACCGTTCCGCAGAACGCTGACCTTCTCATCCGTGCCGGCCAGCTCGATGTATCTGCGAACAATGACGTCGCAGAACTTCTCGTCCAGTTCAATGGTGCAGCAGATTCGGTCGGTCTGCTCACAGGCGATGAGTGTGGAGCCAGAGCCGCCGAAGGGGTCGAGAACCACGGAGTTTGCCATAGAGCTGTTTTGGATGGGATAGACCAGAAGCGGGATAGGCTTCATAGTGGGATGATCGCCGTTCTTCTTGGGCTTGTCGAACTCCCAGATGGTGGACTCCTTTCGTCCCGTGTACCACTGGTGCTTGCCTTTCTTCTTCCAGCCGTAAAGGCACGGCTCGTGCTGCCACTGATACGGGGAGCGTCCCAGCACCAAGGATTGCTTTTTCCAGATACAGCAGCCGGAAAGGTAGAAACCGGCAGCATCAAATGCTTTTCGGAAGTTCAGCCCCTCGGTGTCGGCGTGGAACACATAAATGGACGCATCGTCCGCCATGACCTTCTCCATATTGGAAAAGGCATCGAAGAGGAAGTCGAAAAACTTCTCCGATGCCATGTTGTCGTTTTTGATTTTCCCGGCGCTGCCCTCGTAGTTCACGTTGTAGGGCGGGTCGGTGATGACAAGGTTCGCCTTGCGGCTGTCCATGAGGGCGGTGAAGGTTTCCTCTTTGGTGCTATCACCGCAGATGAGCCGATGCTGTCCCAGTGTCCAGATGTCTCCAGCCTTCGTGAAGGTCGGCTTTTGCAATTCGGCATCCACATCGAAATTGTCATCTTCGGCTTCAATGCCGTCATCGAATAACTTCGACAGTTCCTTTTCATCAAAGCCGGTGAGAAGCGGGTCAAAGTCCGCTGCCTGCAAAGACTCAATTTCCACACGCAGGAGTTCTTCATCCCAGCCTGCGTCCATCGCCATGCGGTTGTCCGCAATGATGTACGCTTTCTTTTGTGCTTCGGTGAGATGGTCGGCAAAGACGCACGGCACCTCATTGATGCCTTCCTCCTTGGCAGCAAGAATACGACCGTGACCGGCAATGACGCCATAGTCACGGTCGATGATAACAGGATTGATGAAGCCAAACTCACGGAGAGAAGAGCGGAGCTTGTTGATCTGCTCCGGCGAGTGAGTACGCGCATTGTTTACATAGGGCACCAGCTTCGTGATGGGGACGAGCTGCATTTCAGTTGTTGTTTTCATCAGACCTGCCTCCATTCCACAAATTTCTCGAAGCAGCCGGCAGAATCCTGATGGACCGAATTTACTTTTTCGAACATTATAAGCACCTTCCTATTGAAGTTTTTCGTAATCTTGGTATAATTGAGGTGGGTCGATGTCTACTCCTTCCCGATCCACCAGACCAAGGGTCCGTAAGGACAACAGCAAACGAGAAAGAATGTACCAAAGGAAGGAGAGTGCATATGAGTAACTTTTTAACGAAAATCACGGAATTGTTTCGGTACACAAAAACCTACAAACTTTCAACCGCAACCTTAAAAACGCCAATCATTGATTTCTCGTTTGCACCTTCGACTATTCTGCAGCCTTCATATGAAGGCTGCTTTTTTATCCATTTCTCGCACGGAGCAGGCGCTCCATCAGATCGTCCTGCGGCGTTGACTCGCCGTATTCCGTGCTGCAGTTTTCTTTCACGATCTGGAATATCTCATTCCAAAGTCGAACCGCTTGGTTCATGTAGTTGATGCCGATGTTGATAAACGGGGACGGAATCGGCTTTCCCGTGGTTGGGTGCTTGGAGAGAAAACCCATGCGGTTGGTCATTTCCTCGCACTGCACCCATCTGGCAGAACACATGGCGTATCGTTCCAAAAGCTGCGGTGACACCTTTGCGGCGCATCCGATGCCTTTGAGCCACTGCCAGGTTTCCGTGTAAATTTCCTGTGCCTGCAGGACGCTGCCGTCCCGCTGCTCGGCCGAAAGAAAATCATGGGGCTTTGGCATTTGAGTACCCTCGAGTTCTGGAATATCCAGCACCTCAAGTTTTCTGCCGCCGGGATTACCGTTTTCGGCTTTGTCCTTGACTGCGGATTTCTTTCTTCCCGCACAGGGTCTTGCGCCGCCGCGCCCACCTGTGTTATTCGATTTTGTGGGCATCTGAGTTCACCTTCCTTAATTACCCTTTTGATTTCGCCTTTTTTGCGCGTTTGACCCCAGCACCGTTATTCCGGTCGGGCTTTGCCAGAGATTCAGACCGCCCCTGGGGTCATTGCTTGTGCCAACGATCACCGCGCTGCGCGTGTATTTTGCTGTGACAACTCTTGCAGAGCGCAATCAAATTATTTCTATCGTGCGTTCCTCCTTCAGACAGAGGAATCTTATGATGGACCTCATCCACCGGCACAATGATTCCATTCTTATAGCACTGTTCGCAGAACGGATGCGTTTTCACGTAACTATCTCTAATACGTTTCCAAACTCTTCCGTACCTACGGCGTACAGCCGGATCACGGTCGTACTTCTCGTAACGGGCATTCTCTTGCTTCTGATGCTTTTCACAGTAACGGCCGTCGGTTAATTCCGGACACCCTGGGTAGGAACAAGGCTTCTTCGGTTTCCTCGGCATATGCATCACCTCCATGTGATGGACATAAAGAAAGCCTCGCAGGAACTTGGTGACTCCCGCAAGGCCGTTCTCTATTCTGCTTTCTGCATGATAACTATATCATAGGGCAATAGTGGCTTTCTATGGTTTTTACTGGCGCGTTTCATCTACATCTAACAATTCCTGTACCTCTTCAAGTGCCTTACCATGGAGCCGATATAACCAACGGATGTCATAATCCATAGCCGCCGCAATCTTTTCCCAGGATTGGAAGCACAGATAGCGCTTTTCCAAAATCGTCTGATACTCTCGGCAGGATACCGATTTCACCAGGTGCATGATGTCCGTTTTTAGATCAACCAAGGTATCAATATCGCGGTTAATCTCATTCTGTAGATCAACGATCTTTACCACGGTATCTGCCATGGTTGATGTACTGCTGCTGGGGTTATGAGGCATACCGCTCAAAACTGCGGTGGCCTTTGTCGCCAAGTCATTCAGTTGACCTAGCTGCTGAATCTTTGCATTTATGGATTGATCCAGGTACTTAGCCTGGGACAGATAATCTTTTGCATTCATCATTTTTCCTCCTTATAATTCAGCCTTGACCGCAGCAATCAGCGCTTCTTGGGTATTCTTCTTCTCGGTCAGCGCTTTCAGAATTCGTTCATCAACGGTGTCCTTCGCAACAATGTGCTGAATCACAACCGTACTTGCTGTTTGGCCCTGTCTCCACAGTCGGGCGTTGGTCTGCTGATACAATTCCAGTGACCATGTCAGTCCGAACCAGACCAAGGTGCTGCCGCCTTCCTGAAGGTTAAGCCCGTGGCCAGCTGAAGCGGGGTGGATCAAGCCAACAGCGAACTCACCGCGGTTCCACAGTTCAATGCTGCCGGGAGAGGAGATTCTTGCATAGCTGACCTTCAACGCCTCAAGCCGCTCGGTAATTCTCTGCAGGTCATGTTGAAACCAATACGCTACAAGAATCGGTTTGCCGGCAGCCGCTTCGATAATATCCTCCATCGCATCCAACTTCCGATCATGTACGGTAATAACATTCTTTTCCTCAGTGTAAATAGCTCCATTGGCCAGCTGGGACAGCTTGCCGGAAAGGGATGCGGCATTGGCTGCAGTAATCTCTTCATCGGGCAGCTGCAGCACCATCTCCTGTTTCAGAGCATCATACTTTTCGCGCTCCTCTTCAGAGAGGTACACTGGATATTCGCTTTCGATACGCTGCGGCATTGCCAGAAGGTCTGCTGCCTTCATCGAAATGGTGATGTCAGAAATCTTATCGTAAATTTGTTCTTCGGCACCGGGCAGAGGTTTATAGCTGAAAATGATCTGGGCATTACGCTTGTCCGGCACAAAATACTTGGTTCGATATTGGGTGATGTACCTGCCAAGGCGCTCACCCATATCCAGCAGACGGAACTCTGCCCACAGATCCATCAGACCATTGCTGCTGGGAGTGCCGGTTAACGCAATGATGCGTTTTACCTTAGGACGAACCTTCATAAGCGCCTTAAAGCGTTTTGACTGGTGATTTTTAAAGCTGGAAAGCTCGTCGATCACCACGGTGTCAAAATCAAATTTATATCCGCTCTGCTCCACCAGCCATAGGACCATCTCGCGGTTAATCACATAGAGGTCTGCCTGTTTTGCTAAGGCCGCTTTTCGTTCCTCAGCATTTCCCACCACCACGGATACCGTCAAGTCCTGCAGGTGATCCCATTTCTGCAGCTCTGCCGGCCATGTATTTCTAGCAACACGCAAAGGTGCAATAATCAACACCTTATGCACTTCAAAGCGATCAAACAGCAAATCCTGCAGTGCGGTCAGAGTAATGCTTGTTTTTCCCAAGCCCATATCCAACAGGACTGCCGATATCGGGTGTGTTTCTATATACTCGATTGCGTACTGTTGGTACTCATGTGGTCTGTATTTCATCAATGATTTCTCCAATCTTGTCTATGTCATCCAGCACATACACCTTGAAGCCCAGCTTCCGAAGAATGCGATGTCTGGCTTTCTGCAGTTGTCTTGGCTTTTGCCCGGGAGCTTTTAACTCCACAAAGGCAAACTTCCCATTAGGCAGTAAGGCCAGCCGGTCGGGCATCCCATCATATCCAGGAGATACGAACTTCGGACAGATACCGCCGCGCTTTTTTACTGCCAAAGCAAACTGCCTTTCTATCTCACGTTCACGCATGCAAGTCCTCCCATCAAAAATTGTGGTGCAGGTTGCGCAGGTCGTGTACATAACCTTATGTAGAAAGAATTTCTTGAAAATCTCTATACGCGTATTACAGTAAATGACCTGCATGACCTGCACCTCAGTTACTCAAGAAAATCCCCAACCTTGACCTGCACACCCTGTACCCACATGCCGGATTTCTTCTTTTTGCGAGAGAAGCCTGCCTTCTCCAGTGCCGCATAGAAATCCGTGGTACTGCGCGTATATTCTCCTGTACGCAGGCAGTAGCTGCGATACTCCTGATAAAGCTCGCCGCTTTTCTGCTCCAGCCCGTCACCAATTTCGCAGCATTCCATAAAGAACTGTCCCAGCCAGTCATTCTGACCACGATATTCATTGATGGCATCCTGCACCACCGGCGGGAGAGGGATCTTGAATTCATGACGGATGGCTTTCTGGGCACCCTCCACAATCCAGCTCATGATGTAGGGGCCAGCATTCTGAAACAGGTAATCTGAGTAATTCTTAATATCACTGCTGCCTTCGATCTTTGCATGGAACGGAATGACGATCAATCTGCGCCAGGTACCTTCATCAGAGGCACCGACCTTCGGCAGATGGTTTGTGTACAGGACAACAGTATGTGACGGAACAAAACCAAACGGATCCTTGAACTTCTTCTCGGCATACACAACATCAGTGGAACAAAGCTGCTTCAGTACCGAAGTGGACAGGCGCATGCCTTCCTCCAACTCAGCTGCGATAATCAGACGTTTGCCTTTGAGTTCTGCCATTTCTGGCTTTACGTTTCTACGGCACCCGACTGTCAATGTATCTGCGGACATATTGCCGGCATAGGTTCCCAACACTCTGCTGATGGTATTCCAGAAGGTACTCTTGCCATTACGACCCTCGCCATAGGCAATAATCAATGCTTCCAAATACACCTTGCCAACAGCAGCCATGCCGATGATTTCCTGAACATAGTCGATCAGCGCTTGGTCATGACAGAAGAACAGGTTCAGCGCATCCTCCCAGATTCTTTTGCCGTCATCCCCGATAGAGCAGCTGGTAATCTTCGTAATCAGATCTTCTGGATTGTGCTCCTGCACCCCTGAAAGACCTTTTTCCAAATTGATGGTGGAGTCTGGCGTGTTCAGCAGGAACTCGTTCTGATCCAGGTCATTGATATCAATGGCAACCATAGGCTTAGCCGCACTCAGGGTATTGGCAATGTTACGGAAGTTGCGGTAACGCATCACAAACTTGTAATAGGTCTGCGCCCCAAGAAGTGCGAATAGCAGCCCCATTTTATCTGCTGGAACGGCCTTCTGCAATTGCTTACCGCCGGCTTTCACGGTTGCCTCGTCTATGCCGACAGAAACCAACGCATCCATACAACGCTGAACCTCATCCATAGCATCTTGCAGCTGCAGATCCAGAAATTCTTCAACTGCTCCCACAGAGGCCTGTCTATTTTCACGCCAGCAGGTACCGTCATAACGGAGATACTCTGTAGCATCGGTATATCTGAGCTCGTCACCATATTCACGAATGAGGACTTTTGCTTCGCCAATATCTGAGTAGTCATCAGGCTTCAGACTGGCACCGGCGAAGTCGGCATTGTATTCATCCGGGTAGATATATCCGTTTTGCTGCTCCACCTTCTTATAAAACTTCACAGCGCTGCCCCAAATGGCAGCAAGCTCCTCATCATCCAGCGGAGGATCACAGCGTTTTGCATGCTCTAGAAAGGCTTCATGGGCTTTGTCGGTATTACCATAGCGCTTCAGCACGCGACCGGCAAAGCGGCTCATAGTGTTGTTGCGGCAGCCGGCGGCGATCACTTTATTATCAGAAGGATTCTCTTTGCTATTTGCGCAAGGCGCAATTTCCTCATCAATAGTGATCCACCCATCATGCCAAACAACCTCACCGGTATCCGCGCCATAAATAAAGCGTGCCGCATCCAGAGCGTTGTCATCGAAGAAAGGATATGCCGCATGGATGGCTTTTTTCAGATTGGCGTATTGCTCTGCATTGCGGACTTCACTGATCAGGAAATACACATGACCGCGAGGACGAGGACCGAAGTTTTCCTTATTTAAGTAGTTATGACGGCTCGGTGCCCAGGCAAAGGCGATGTCTGGCATCAGCTCATCGAGCTTGTCCGCATCAATCCACTCAGTTGCATTCTCGGTGTGGTCATTGTCCACATCCATCACTACCACATTGGAAACGCGGAAATTATCAATACTGCGATAGTGATCTGCGTACTCTGCGCAGACATGATCAAACTTTACTGTCTCTGCCAGTCCCGCTCCGGATGTAATCTCCCTGCGGGTTGGGTACAGGCAGTTTTTTGCGTTGCCGACACAATTGCCGGTATAAATAACGAACTTCATTCTAATACCTCCCGCATCTCTTCTGTAAAATAACGGATTGTCATGCGACGTTTCTTCGCTTTAGCATTCCTTCGCGGAACCGCGCCAGGCCCATACCTTATTTGTTCGTTCATAGGCGAACCTCCTTTATCAGTCTTGAGAGCCTAGATGCTCTCTCTAACTGTCCCATGACAGAAGTCCACCATTTGAACGGAGGAAAAAGCAATTATTTTTCCGTTCATTTCTCCCGGAACTGTCATGGGACTAGTGAAGACACAAAAGAAAGCGGCCTGAACAGAGAACTTCAAAATTCTCCGTTCAAACCGCACGAAAGTGTCATGGGACTGATAGAGAGGCAGGAAGCCCCTCGGAAAGGATGGTGACTGATATGCAGACAGCACCTGTCACAGATACTGTGCTTCACAGTGATCAGCAATCCGGCGAGGAACTCGCTGATACCCTGACAGCAATCAGTGTCGTAGCCAATCGCCTGGCCAAGAAGTTGAGATCGACTCCTGCCCAGGAAACATCAGATAAGGAAGGAGGAACCGATCATGGGAAAGATGAATGAATTGAGCCAGGTAATCACTGAGCTCAGAGATTGCGGAAACGCCCTGATGAACATTGCAGATTCTCTGCAGGAGATCTTTTCTGCGCCAGCCAATGAGCCTGCTGTGGAAGCTGCTGTTCAGAAAGAGCACGAGAAAAAAGAAGCTTCCGCTCCTGCAAAACCAGCGCTTACCTTTATTGATGTGCGCAAGGTTCTGGCACAGAGGTCCAGAGCTGGACATACCGCAGAGGTCAAAGCACTGCTTCAAAAGTACGGTGCAGACAAGCTCTCAGAGCTTTCGGAAAGCCACTATGCTGCTGTTGTCGCGGAAGTGGAGGTGCTGTAATGCCAGGTCAACACGCACTGCTGTCACCATCTTCTGCCCATCGCTGGCTCAACTGCCCGCCTTCCGCAAAGCTATGTGCAGCACAGGAAGATACCAC
>OQVL01003137.1_pt1 | contig 10123 bp, 9 predicted proteins | sample 1691501 | NCBI WGS metagenome assembly OQVL01 (sample SAMN03418253, study PRJEB22391) | human gut metagenome | biome: human-gut; feature: organic feature; material: feces | host: Homo sapiens | place: Tanzania | collected 2013-01
TGAAGATTTTTCACCTCAAAGAACATTTCAAACAATTCAAAACAGCTTCTAAGACCTATTGGATTCTTATAAATTTATAACTAAATTGCGCATAGCTAAAACCATTTATAAAAAAACATACTAAGTAATTAAATAATGCTTTACATAAACACACATATAACTACTTAACCTCATTTTAATAAATTACGACTATGAACCACATTATCAAACTTTTCATGTCACTGACGTGCGTCTGCGCGGTTTCCTGCGCTAAGGACAGTTTTGAATTAGCCCAAAGCGGGAAGGAGGATGGGAGCTCCGTCCTGGGCGCAGAAAATCAAGTGGCTACAAAAAGTGCGATAACGGATGTTACCTCCACGGTCAAAAGTCGAAAGGTCTTGGCAAGTGACGTGCCTACCATTCTTAAAAACCTGCTTGGCATAAATGAGGTACGGAGCAGCAAGCGCTATTCGCTCAACACCATCCAGAAAAACGGAAATCCGATGCTTCATATTGTCAACTATGACGAGGGAGGCTGGGCGATCATCGCCGGAAACGAAAGGGAGAAGAATCAGATTCTTGCCATGAGCGATGTCGGACATTTCGATCCTGACAACATCACAAATTCCAATGTGGCGTTCTGGTTCGCGATGCAACTCGAAGAAATGAAGAATGTCGAATTTGAGGATGACGTAGTGGCTAATATGAATGACAACGGTGATGTGTCAGTAAATTCAATTCCGCCATTCGATGATGAATATGTTTGGGTAAGGCTTCCGTTGGAACCGATAGTGACGACAACCCTTCACTCTGAAGTAGGGCATCTTTTGACAACAAAATGGGGGCAGGAATATCCATGGAATTACAAGTGCCCAGCATTCGGCAGCCAAAAGGCCCCAACAGGCTGTGTGGCCGTAGCTGTGGCGCAATTACTGTACTACTACCATTTCCACCTGGGCGTTCCAAGCGGTCTCTACCATAGCATCGTTCCGACATTCATCCTAAATGGCAATTATTACACATCAAGTGTGACAAGATCCGATTACCATGCCAACTCAAGCAGATGGGAAGAAATGGCTAAGACATACCGCTCGCAATGTGCTTCTACCGATTATGTCGGAGATCTAATGATTGATATTGGAGAAAGAGTGGGCATAAAATATGGCGAGGATGGCAGTGGGGCCGCATTTGACGATTACAAAAATGTATTCTCATTGTATGGACTTTCAAGTAATGCCATTGATTATAATTCAGACAAACTCATATCCTCTCTGAATGACAATAAACCAGTATTAATCTCCTCAAGAAGAGAAAAATTGAAAGCGGTACAATCAGAAAGAAAAAAAGATACAGAAGGGCATTCGTGGGTGATTGATGGCTACAAACGTTACTGCACAATAACAGACAGGCCATACAAATGGGTCATCATGCCCCCTGATTCGTTATCATTTTACAACAACATAAACTATGACTATGTGCTCACTGTTGAAGAGAAGGAATGGCGCTTTCCAGATGTGTACGAAAATCAGATTGATCATTCGTATTCGTACAGATACGATTATTATCTAAAAATGAATTGGGGATACAATGGTTTATATGATAACAATGACTATGATATAGGATCATATTCTTGGATAACTGATGGAAATCCATTCTGTGAGAAAACAAAGATGATTTATGATTTCAAACCAAGTAACTAATAAACCGCATGATGAAAAATAAACTATATCTTATACTATTGATAATACTGGGGATACTGCCCTCCTGCATTGAGTACGTCAACATGGACAGCAGGGAGGAGATGCCGGTGGTGGTGAACTGTGTGCTGACGAGGGACACGGTGCAGACGCTGAGGCTTTATCGGATGAGAGTGCTGTCTGAGACCGGGAATGTTCCGGTCGAAGGTGCGACTGTTTTTTTGCAGGGGAAGGACAATAACGGAAAATTCCAGACCGTGGCAGAGTTCCATCGGACGGAAGGGATCAACTGGGAAGTTAAGTTCCAGCCGGAGTACGACACCGACTATGGCCTGCTTATCAAAGTTCCAGGGAAAGAGGACATCACTGCCACGACACGATTCCCGGAGGATCTGCGACTTATTCAATGCTGCTGCGGAGCAATTACAGCAGGAGAAGTGATTAGGGATGACAATGGCAATCAGTATATTTATCACGATTATGGAATGTACACTGCGGAAATTAGAAAAGGAAAGTATTACGATGAATATTTCGACAGATATTACATGATCAAAAACGAGGATGGAACACCTTTCAAGGCATATCTTGATGTATCGGAGAACCCATGCAAGATTTGGGTCTTCTCCCACACTGACACGACTTATGTCAGTCCTGGCAATGAATCCATAACAACTATTAACGAAGGATTTTTTCAATTCTCTGGATCAAGGCAACCTCTTTCAAAGTATGTCGCAACCAATCATTCAGGAGCAGACAGGTTCAACATCGCTCCCGGGAGAATTGCTGATCTGCATTATTGGAATCGTCCAAACATACCATCTGAAATCATAAGAACAAATTATAGCCAATGGTGTCTTTACTTATGTCCAGAGATTCCTATATTCAAAGGATTTGTAAGAATCGATCATCCTGCTAATTATCGCAACGGGTTAAATATTAATGATTTAAAAAACAGTTATCTGTATTCTGACAGAAGCTTCTTCATCGCAGGAGACTACTCCGACAACTACAACTCATATCCGAGAGAGGAAAACAAATACCTCTTGCATAGCAATCAATCATTCCTTAACGAGGTCCACTTCGTTTCTGAAGAGTATGATGCTTACCTGCGGGCTCTGTATGCCAAATTCCAGAATAAAAATGATTTTGTGCTTTTATCTTACGACTACGACAATGTCTATTCCAACATCAAAGGAGGCACAGGTATCTTCGGAGCCGACAACATCACATGGGATATGGTAGAGACTGTACATAGACTTGCTTATCGTACGGTTAACTGGGAGAGACTTTGCCCGGATGCCCCACGAAAAACAGACTAATCCTCCGCAAGATTATGAGCATCAAACAATATAAATCATTCACAACCATAGTGATCTGTCTTGTCACATGCATTCAGGGCCACGCCCAGCATGAAAAGATCGATACACTCGACGCCGCCAGCATCTCGGCTGACAAAAAAGTTGTCAGGACCGGAGAACGCATCATCAGGCCCGCCGAGTTCCTTGGCATCACAAGCGCGGTCGGTGCCGGAGACGTGATCAAATTCATCCAGACTCTGCCGGGAATCTCCACAGGAGCGGAAGGCTCGTCAGCGATCTATGTACGAGGCGGCAACATCGGCAGCAACCTCATCACATTGGACGGAGTGCCGGTCTATGGAAGCAGCCACCTGCTGGGATTCACATCGGCATATTCACCGGACATCGTGTCAGAGACTTTGTTCCAAGTCGGAGGATTCACTTCCGAAGAGGGCAACTTAACAGCATCGCACATCAGCGTCACGAGCAAGGACGGGGACTTCAACAAGTTCTCCGGCAAGGTGTCCGTCAGCAATTTTCTTCAGGGAGGAAGTATCTCCACCCCATTGATAAAGGACAAACTGTCATTCATCGGCTCACTCAGGATCAGTCCGATCGGGGCTGAACTCTCAGCCGTGAAAAGGATGACAGAAGCCCTCGACAGTGTCAGCGGGATCAAGGCAACATCCTACGATGCCTACGGCAAACTGAAATGGAAGGTCAACCGCAGGCAAAGTCTCTCGCTCAGCGTCTTCAACAGTCTGGACTCCTACGGCTACAGGTACGGTGCCGACTCCGACGAAAGGATGAGATGGGGCAACATGATCTCCACCCTCGGCCACGAGTTCTCCCCGGATGGCAATCTCTTCCTACGCAGCAGCCTCTCCTACAACAGTTTCACAAACTATCAGGCGATGCGCAAGACCTTGGGAGGAGAGGACAACAGCCTCGGAATGCGCAGCTCGCTGGACGAACTGACCCTCCAGTCAACGGCATGCAAAACCTCAGGAAGCGGAACATCGCTTCAAGGCGGGGTAAAGGCCAGACTGGCTCGCTTCAATCCCGGGTCATCCAGTGCCTACACGGATGCACTCATGAAGCCTGTCTGTCCCGCAAGCGAGTCAGACATTGTCAGAACACTTTTGGTTACCGTTCATGGCCAAGTCGAGAAAGGGAAGGAGAGCCTGTATCTGATCAGGGCTGCGGGGAGGCTCAACATGTTCCGCTCCTGGAGACTCCAAGACCACAGCAGTGACAAGACCTATCTCACACCGGAAGCAAGCCTGCTCGGTCGGGTTAACCTTTCCAAATGGATGGGAGTCGAAGCGACAGCGGACTGGACGGCGCAGCATTACCACACGCTTGAGGGAATCCCCATCGGTTGGTCTCTGGACATGACCGTACCGTCGGACATCAAACTTGCCCCGGAAAGGGCTCTGCAAGGCTATGCGGGAATATTCATGACTAAAGGGAACCACCGTCTCACACTCGGCGGCTACTACAAGACGATGTCTGGTCTCATCTACTTCGCCGACGCCACCCAGATCTTCAGCTCAGCGGCTGCCGGATGGAGACACGGCATCAAAACCGGCAAAGGCCTTTCAAGAGGCATCGAGACGCTTTATGAATATGATTCCGAACGCCTCCGCGGACGTCTCGCCTACACACTCTCCAAGACGGACAGAACCTTTGAGGAGGTCAACAATGGTGTCACGTTCCCTGCGAAGTTCGACAGAAGGCACATTCTAAACATCACCGCCGAATATGTCATTTCTAAACAGGAGCGCCGTGAGTTCGGCGTGAACACCTTCTTCACCTACCAGTCCGGACATTGGGCTACGGTACCTGAAGGACAATATTCAGGAAGCCTGATCCACGGAAGCCACGAAATCACGATAGACTATTTCACCACGATCCACAACCGCCAGATGCCGGCCTTCATCCGCTGGGACATCGGGGCGTTCCTCCGTTACGGAATCGGCACAAGACATCCGGGAACCCTCAATGTCGGCATCTACAATGTCCTCAACCGCCACAACGCCTACAGCATCACTTACGACACCAATGAGCGTACCTGGAAACAGATGAGCCTCTTCCCGATCATGCCAAGTCTCAGCTGGACGATGTCATTCTGACAACAATGGGAGGACTGTGGAACCGTGGCACCTAACAATCTGATTATCACGTAACAAAGCAATGTCCTTATGCAGACAATAGCACCAGAACATTGCTTTTTACATTCATCTTCAAGCACTTAAGTGCCACGACATACCACATTTTAGATCGGCAGCGTCTTCTGACGAAGCCAAGAAGCGACCTCTGGAGTGAGACGCGGGGAAAGGGTGCGGAAAACGCGCTCGTTGTAGGCGTTGAGCCAGTCAATCTCGGAGCGGTCGAGAAGACCCTTGACAAGGATTGAGGTGTCGAAGTGGCAGAGAGTCAACGGCTCAAATCGCAGCCAGTGACCGAAATCATTCACTCCGGCATCAACGCAAAGGATCAGGTTCTCGTGACGGACGCCGAACTTGCCTTCCCGGTATATTCCCGGCTCATCGCTCGTGATCATGCCAGGGATCAAGGCCTGACGGTTGAAGTTCTGACGGATGTCCTGCGGACCTTCGTGGACATTGAGATAGAATCCGACACCGTGGCCGGTTCCATGGCCGAAATCGCGCATCGCGTTCCAAAGCGGCTCACGGGCCAGGACATCCAGCTGGCAACCGGCAGTTCCTTTAGGGAAAACGGCCTTAGACAATGCAATATGGCCTTTCAAGACCAGAGTATAGTCCTCCTTCTCCAGCTGGGAGCAAGGCCCAAGCGGAACAGTCCTGGTGATGTCTGTGGTACCGAACAGAAACTGTCCACCGGAATCGCACAGGTAAAGCCCTTCGGCGTAGAGTTCAGCGGAGCCTTCCTCGGGAGTGATGTAATGAGGTAAGGCGGCGTTCGGACCGTAGGCGGAAATCGTCTCGAAACTCTCGCCACGGAACCCTTCGATCTCCGAGCGGAACTGGTGCAGTTTCAGCGAGGCTTCATATTCATTGACAGCATCGCCTGCCTCGATGGAGGTTTGCAGCCAGTGAAGGAAACGCTCCACTGCGATGCCATCCTCAAGGTGGGCCTCCTTCATTCCGGCAACCTCAACATCGTTCTTGACCGATTTGCGAAGTCCGACCGGGGACGTGCCGAAGACGATGGACTGGTCTTTAAGAATACTGCACAGATTGTAGTTCAAAGTCGCAGGATCAACGAACAGAGTCCTGATGTAACTGCCGTCCACAAGGTTTGAGAGTGCAGCCGGTTGGTGAGAGGCGCGGGTGTGGTTTTGTATGAAGCTCTCCCGGAGCCGCGCACCGAAAGGGAACCCCGGTAGGCTGCGCTGGGCGCCGCCCATTACAGCGGCAGGGTGTCCTTGGCACCCATAAGGCTGCCGCCTGCGAGGGCGGAGCGAAGTAAGGTGGTACCACGCAGGCGTTTTTCGCTTTCGTCCTTATGCCGAAGTGCAGGGGCGGGGGCGTTTTTTTATACCCTTTCCCGCACAAATCCCGTAAAAAATTGTGTAGAGAAAGGAAGTATCGTAAATGCTTGAAACCATCAGCAGTATCAATTCTACCGTCAATGGCATCGTGTGGGGTGTGCCCGCCATGGTGCTCATCTTCGGCGTGGGTCTGTACCTCAGTATCCGCACCGGTTTCCTCCAGTTCCGCAAGTTCGGCACCGTGTGGCAGAATACCATCGGTAAGCTGTTCCATCGCTCCACCGAGGCTGGTCACGGCGCCGTCACCCCTTTTCAGGCGGTCTGCACCGCCTTGGCACCGCCCTTCTGCTTGGCGCTGATGGCCACGCAGCCTGCATCGGCGGCGCGGAAGTATCTGATCCACTCCTCTGTCACAGCAGGATCGGCCAGATCTGCCTTGTTCAGCACATAGAGCTTGGGCTTGCGGGCCGTAATGCGCTCCACCTCGGGGTTCAGGCTGGAAAGCGGGATGCGGGCATCCAGCAGCACCAGACTGGCATCCACATGCTGGATCTCCGTCTCCATCATCCGCAGGGTCTTGGTCATGTGGCCGGGGAACCATTGGATGTTATATTGATTTGCAAAGCGGGTATCGTTGTTCATTTTACCACCCCAAAATCCGAAAAGGGCAAAAAGCAGAGCAGCACTTTGCCCAGAATATCGCGTTCATCAATGCAGCCCACATAGGACGAGCGGCTGTCCAGCGAGGCGTTGCGGTTATCGCCCATCACAAACACCGTGCCCTCCGGCACCGTGTACGGGAACGTTACGTCATAGCCAAGATAGGTCGGTTCAGCGATATAGGCTTCCTGCAGCACTTCCCCGTTCACCGAGACCGTGCCAGCCTGATAATCAATGTTCACCACATCGCCACCCTTGGCAATGACACGCTTGACCAGCGCCTCGTTCAGGTCATAGTAAGGACTGTCCGTCGTCATACTGAACACGATAATGTCTCCCGGTTCCGGCTCGCCGACCGAGGTCGTGATTAGCATCTGCCCATTCTCCAGCGTTTTGCGCATGGAGCTGCCGTCCACGCGGCACAGGCGGAACAGCATCGTGAACACCACCAGCACTGCCGCCACAGAGAAAGCGAATATTTCCAGGTAATCCAGCAGGGAACCAATGACGTTCTGCCCCGGCTTTCCCGCGCCGTTTTCTGCGTCGGGCGGCACATCGGGCGCTACTCCGGTACTCTCGGCAGCGGGATCGCCGACCGATTCATCCGTCACACCGTCCGCATCCCCGTCAGCGGGCGTAACCGCCCCGGCTTCTGCGGGCAGTGCCGTTTCCTCCGGACTGTCGTTTCCCCGGATATCCTCATTGGATTCTCCGAGACCTGTCTCCTGTTTTTCTTCCATCCGTCACACCTCCGCCCCGCAGACAGCGGGGATTCGTTACTCCGTGTTATTATAGCATATTCTTCACGCGGTGACAACAGGAAAAAGCAAATTCACGAAAATTTTATAATAAACCGGGTGCCCGCGCTTGCAATGCGGTGGAAAATATGCTATACTGAAACAAGAGATTGGATCGTTTCCGGGCAGGCCGGTACGGTCACGCCAAAGGAGGATGCCAGTATGAACAGCATGGACAAGGATAATCCGCCGTTTCCGCCGGATGGGCAGGGGAAAGACGCCCCGGCGACCCGGCGCGCCTCGACCGGAAAACTGCGCCGTCGCATTCTGATCGTGCTTGCCTGCATGGTCGTCTTTACCGCGGTCGCAATCCCGCTTGTGAACTATATCGAACGGGAGGATACGCCGGAGGTCATGACTTTTCCGGACGCAAAGTACAATTTCGCGGAGCCGGACTACGATTACGATATCATGAAGGATAAGGACTACCTGAGCCTGAACCGCGTTGTGATGTACGAAAATCCGGCACAGAACTTTTCGACATCGCTGGATTCCGGCAACATGGAGGAGTTCGGCGAGGCGGTTACGGTTCTGTACAACATGATCCGGCGCATCATTCAGGGCGATACGGACGGATACAACCGCCTGTTCACGAATGCATACCGCAAGGCGAACGGTGAGCAGGAACGGTTCGCCATGCAGCAGCTGTATGATATCGTTCTGACCCGAAGTAATACCGAACAGGTTACCGAAAACGGGGCTATCGTCACCTACCAGACATTCTATGTGCGGTATAAGATACGCCTGAACAACGGCACCTTCCGAACGGACATTGGGGACGACGAATGCCGTCCGCAGATCGTGGTGCTGTGCAACCGTGATGACGGAAAAATGCTGATTGACAGGTTTGACAAGGTATACTTGTCGCAGAACAAGCACTGAACCTGTCAGGGAAAGGGGAAACCATGAAACGAAGATATTCGCTTTTTCTGCTCTCTTTTACATTGCTTGCCGCGGTGCTGCTGCCGCTGACGGTGCACGCAGACATGGGACCGAAGCCATCGGTACGTGTGCACTTTGAGAATCTGAGCGGGGAAGTGTGCTACGGTACGCTTCTGTCGCAGGAATCCAGCTCCGGACCGCACTCGGTCTGGGACGGCAACGAGGATCATATCTACGGCGTTCGGGATGACGACATGGAGATATGGCGTGCTTTTGCGGGGTACCAAGACACAGACGGATTCTACTTCCTTAGGCAGATGTGGAAGGTCGGCACCGACGGGGAACTCGTGTGGAGCTACTTTCCCCCGCAGACTTTCAAGGTGCTGCTCTACTATCCGGAAAGCGGCAGGTTCGCGGTCAGCGGCAAGTGCGAACGGTATGCCTTTGACAGCTATTTCACGATTGATATGGCGGGGGAGCGGATGAGCATGGCGGTTCCGGACGGAAGCGACGGTCTCCCGGCCGTGCGGCGGTCGTACCCATTGGGGAAGGAGATACTGTTATGGTCTGTCCGATTCCTGCTTACGGTCGCGGCGGAGATAGCGGTCGCCCTGCTGTTCGGCATACGCGGAAAAAAGCCGTTGCTCTTTTTGCTCGCCGTCAATGCGGTGACGCAGGTGTTGCTGAACCTTTCCCTGAATCTTTTCAACGTGCGTCCCAGCGACTTGCTTTACTGCTTGGTGTATTTCCTGCTGGAGCTGGCTGTTTTCGCTTTGGAAGCGGTGCTGTACTGCTACCTGCTGCGGCGTTTGACCGACAAGCCCCGGCGCAACCGGTACTACATTCTGTACGCACTGGTAGCCAATGCGGCGTCCTTCTGCATAGGGCTTTTGATTTCCCCCATGCTGCCGTCGGTCTTTTGAAATATACAAACCCAAGGCGGACCGCCGTCACCTCCTCCCTCAACAACGTCGGACCGGGGCTTTCCCTTGTCGGACCGACACGCAATTTCGCGTTGTTTTCAACCGCTTCCAAAGTAGTACTGATATTCGATATGCTTGCCGGGCGTCTGGAGCTGTTCCCGATGCTGGTGCTTTTTGCGCCGGGAATGTGGCGGCTTCCGGCAAGGAGAGTGGATCGGAAAGAGCCTGGCCTTGATATCTGAGTCCGGCAGCGGTGCAGGATTGCTTTTTTTTACAAAATTTATTATAATTGTAAATTATAATGTGCGAAGTGGGTGATGTTTATGGCGGATATTACAACAGAACAACTGGAAGAACTGGAAAATGAAGTGATTCCGAAAGCAGACAATATAAAGACGATGAAGGAGTT
>OQVL01003142.1_pt1 | contig 10115 bp, 11 predicted proteins | sample 1691501 | NCBI WGS metagenome assembly OQVL01 (sample SAMN03418253, study PRJEB22391) | human gut metagenome | biome: human-gut; feature: organic feature; material: feces | host: Homo sapiens | place: Tanzania | collected 2013-01
CATTATATTTTTCAAGATTATCTGACCATGTTGTAAGTGTATTCTTCTGTGGGCTGCGTGGGTAACCAGAGTAGTCACAACCAGGTGTGAGACTCTCCTGACCAGACTTCTTGATACAGTCAGATTCTGGATCGAAGCCATCGTAGCCAGTAATGGTGAACACGTTATACATTGTGCAGTAGAAGCGGAGGCTGTTAATGCCCAACTTCTTAACGAAGTTCTTAGGCAATGTGTAGCCAAGAGACAAGGTGTTCAAACGGAGGAATGAAGCATCCTCGATAGCCCAGTCTGTAAGAATCATCTGCTTTGTATAAGGTGACCAGAGAGTAGTATTCTTGTTCATAGCCTCGAGCTTCACAGGGTCGTTGCAGAGTGTACCATCCTCGTTGAGGTTAGTCCAACGCTTGCCATCGCCCATGATGTCGAGCATGTTACGATACTGATACTTACCAGTCATTGTACCTTCAATCTTGTTGGCATTGTAGATGTCGTTGCCTACGCTGAAGTTGAAGTTTGCGCTGAGGTCGAAGCCATAAGCACGTGCGTTGATAGAGAAACCACCTGTGAAGTCTGGGTTTACATTACCAATGATGCACTTGTCTTCGTCGCCGATAGTACCATTAGCTGTACCATCTTCGCCTGGCATATCCTGAATCTTCATAGAACCTGGACGAAGTGTACCAACTACAGCTGTAGCATCAGCTACACCATCCTTGAGTTCCCAAAGACCAGTCTTCTCGTTGTAGCCCTTGAAGTCGCTAACCTCATAGCGGCCTGCGCTACGATAACCGCGAATCTGACCTACCTGACCGCCTACAGCGATTACGTACTCATTACCGATTTCTGAAGAAGCCCAGCGTGTTTCAGCACCAAACTCCTGCATACCACCGAGCGACTTGATCTTACCCTTGTTGAAACCAATGTTGCCAGAGAAGTCGATGCCCCAATCTTTCTTGTTTACGGCATGCCATGTCAATGTAGCCTCAAAACCCTTGTTCTCTGTCTCACCCATGTTACGATACTGTGAGGTATAACCTGTACCGCTTACAGGGAACTTGATAAGAAGGTCCTTAGTGGTGTTGATATATCCTTCAACCGAACCGCTCAACTTACCATCAAATACGGTGAAGTCAAGACCGAGGTTACGTGTGATAGTAGTTTCCCACTTCAAGTTAGGGTTAGCCATTGTTGAAGATGGTGCCCACATTGTGTTGAAACCATTAACCCAAAGAGTAGGGTCGCCAGTTACAGCCTGATACTCCTGTGTGATCTGACCTACACGAGTATTCTCAACCTTTAAGTTTACACGCTCAACTGGTGTGTAAATCGCATCAACTGCGATCTCATCGATTGCTTTTCCTTCTTTGTCTGCTTTGTCTGCGCCTACATATCCGCGTCCGTTTGTGATTGTAAGCTCCATATCCAGTAGTCATTCACTTTCTGATAACACAGACTGTCGAAGTCTTTCTCTGCGTTTTGCCTGCACCATTCGCGTATTTCGTCAACTAACGCTTTCCCCTCTGCTTCTTCCAGTTCTCTCAGGTCAGCCTGATAATCCACAGGCTTGATGTAGTAACCAACGCCGTATTCCTCCAGACCCTCTGCCCAGTTGGGATGACTTTTTTCAAATTGGTCTTGATAATCGTCAAGCAGGACAGATGATATCAAATGATCTGCTGCAAACGAAAGCGTGCCGCTTAGTTCTTTCACTTCGCCGCCGGCGCTTAGCTCTGCATGGAAGCCGTAGGAATCAGCCTCTAAATCATTCTGAATATCCAATGTGGAAATTGTCCACTTGTTTCCCGCGCCGAGAAAAGCTGCATCAAGCTTCCACATGGTTCGCTCGACAAGCAATTGATTGAGACACTCATCAGTGAGGTATGCGGATACGCCGCTGTAATATGTTGTCAAAGCATCCTTCAAAACAGCTTCGTCAGTAAAAAGCTCCGAATTGTTTTGAAGATTTGCCATCAGTTCATCATTTCTTCCGTTACTGTTAATCGTAAAGAGTTCCGTCAGAAAACGATCTGCCAGCTCCTTATTTTGGGAATCGCTGTCCTTAAAAGCGCACCCTGTAAACATTGCAGCGCTTAATCCAGCACATAAAAGCAGAACGAATATTGTTCTTTTTGTTTTTTTCATGATTATACCTCACTTTCTTTTACCCTTCTATAAATAAAGACGGTAAAACCCGCAAAGTGCAACAGAATTTTTTTATTTTTCGGCAGATTTTTAAATTCATCCATGCTTTGTCGAGTTTTCTTTATTAAGAAGGAGCACATCGTCCGACATGCTCCTTGGTTTTCTTACTTATTTACAGTTTTGGAAAGCACTTTTGATACTGTGCCTGCTGCGATAAAGTTTACGGCCGCTTCAACAACTCCGTTTACTCCAACAAATGCAACGAGGAACGGCCAAATGGCGTTCGTCGGCAGACTTTCTCCTGCCATTGTGGATATGAATGTATCGTTGCTCCAGAAGAACACGATGATGCACGTCATGAAGAAAAGCGTATTCAGCAGTGCTGTGGCAAGCGATGCGATGAAATACGATGCCGTCTTCATTTTTCCGGTACTGTGTAATGCCCTGAAGAGGAGGCCCGAAAGCCATCCGCACAGTACTCTCGGAACGATGCAGGTTATGAATGTTGCAACCGGATTCAGTCCGAGAAGCAGCACCCCAAAACCGGATGCACCAAAGCACTGAATGAAACTTGTAACCCCGAAGATTCCTCCGAGAATCGCTCCGACCGCCGGCCCGAGGATAATGGCTCCGATTGCCACCGGCAGAACCATGAATGTAATCTCAATCGGACCTGCCTTGAGGTATCCCAGTGGTGTGTACGCGAAAATCAGCATAATTGCAACAAGTATGGCCATTTGTACCATCTTCTGTGTCCGCGTATTGATGTTTTTTTCCATTTGAAAACTCCTTTTCCGCTGTCGCCCCGCTGCCTGCGGGTGCAACGCTTACTTAAAAATATTTTTATAATACAGGATTCTGAGCCCTTCAAGGGTCAAATCCGGTACATACCGTATAGAGGTTTCGCAAAGCGGCAGAATTGTATCCGCAAGTCCGCCCGTTGCAATAACATGCAAGTCATCGGTGAGAAGCTCATCGCTTATTTTACGGAAAAATCCGTCCATCATGAGTGCATGTCCGTTCAAAACGCCGGAATTCATAGATTCCCGGCTGTTTTTGCCTATCAGCCTCTTCGGCATGGCAATGGATACGTCCGGAAGTTCGGATGCCTGCATCGACAGTGCATCAAGCGACACTCTGACTCCCGGTGCTATGATAACGCCGGTAAGCGTGTTTTTTGCATCGATGACAGTGAGCGTAGTGGCAGTACCGAAGTCGATAATCATAAGCGGCCCGTCATCGCTTCCCAGAGCCGAAACCGCATTTGCGACGATATCCGCCCCAAGCTCCGTCTGGCTGTCGATTTTAATATTGAGCCCGGTTTTAATTCCCGGTCCGACTTCGAGCGTTCGGATTCCGAACAGCGACCGGATTGCAGATGAAACCGCAATCGTAATCGGCGGGACTACCGAAGAGAGAATGCTTCCGGTTATGTTCTTTGTATCAACGCCGTTCAGAAGAAAAATTCCCTGAAACAGAACTGCATATTCATCCGCACTCTTGGCTCTGTCCGTAGAAATTTTGCTCTTCATTATGAGTGAATCGTCTTCTGCGAAAACGCCTATGTCTATGCTCGAATTTCCGATGTCAACCGCAAGCAGCATGTTTTTTCCTCCTATGCTCTCGGATGTGTCCTGTCATACACATCTTTAATTCTGTTTTTTACAACTGTCAAATATGCCTGGGTAGCCGAGATATCCTCGTGCCCCATAAGTTCCTGCAGGGATTTCACATCCGCTCCGTTCTGAAGCATATGTACCGCAAACGAATTTCGGAGCACCTGCGGTGTGAGGCTTATCGAAAGCTCCGCGGCTTTGCCGTACTCTTTCAGCACCTTCCAAAGTCCCTGCCTGGTTATCGGCTTTCCTGCATAATTGACAAATAAGATGTCCGTTTCGTTGTCTTTGAGCAAAACGGGTCTGGCGGTGAGGCAGTAATCCTCAAGCACACTTCTGCAAATCTTACCCATCGGTATGATTCTCGCCTTGCCGCTTTGCGGTGAGCATTTGACAAAACCCATCCGGAGGTTTAAATCATCCTCCTGCATTTCTATGAGCTCGCTCGCACGGATTCCCGTTGCATATAAAAGCTCCAGAATTGCCCTATCCCGTATTCCTTTCGGAGTTTTGTCGGGCATTTTCATGAGCTTGTCTATCTCTTCAACACTTATGTATTCAATTTCTTTCTTATCAACCTGCGGCGACTTGATGCCTTCTGCGGGATTTTCGTCAATCTTCCCGAGTTTCTGAAGATAATGATAGAACGCCCGCAGAGAAGCGAGTTTTCTGTTCAATGTTGCCTTTGACATATCCTGAGCTCTGAGTTTCATCAAATATGCCAAAAGTTCGGTGGTTGTAACCTCTTCAGGCTTATATGTTCCCCTGTCGTTTATAAAAATCTCAAAATTCCGAATATCTCTTATGTACGCTTTTTTCGTGTTCTCAGACATGTTTCTTTCGCTCGAAAGGTAGTCTGCATAATCCTGATAATTCATCCTTCTGCTTCTCCTTGCCCGATAAGTGAGTACCTTAAAGTATAATACTTATCCGACGCAATTTCAACGAAAAAATAATTTTTTTGTCGAATTATGTAAACCCTTTCGTGCATGAAACTCCGTCACGACCGTATATTGTTTATGAGGTCATAAGCTATGAAGATAAATTACAAAATTTTTTGGGTTTTCCTGTTTATAATTGCGGTGGGAATCTGCACCGGTTCCTTTTTTGAAACGGGCATGACGGATGGTTCGAAGTCCGGATTTTTTGATGCTTTAATTTCGTTTTTCCATGTGGCAGAGGCAGGCGGCGGAGATGTCGAGAACTTTTCCTCCGAAAATTTTCTTTCGGCACTCGGTTCATTCCTGCCCGTGCTCTTAATCGGGTATGTTTCGGCGTTTCTGCCGATCCTGCTTCCGCTTATCCCACTGTACATTTTCACACGCGGAGTATCCGTAGGCTTTTCCGCGGCCGCAATTCTTGAGGCTTTCGGTCTGAAAGGTACCGCCTACATTCTTATCACGCTCATGCCGCCGCATTTCATACAGTTGCCGGTTTTCTGCTTTCTCGGCATACTTTCCTTTCAAACCGGCCTTGCGACGCTTTCTTATCTGTTTTCAAGCCGTCGAAGATCCGCTGCTTCACGCAGCGCCAGAAAAGCTTTGCAGTCCGATATACGAAAGTACTCCATATTTTATTCTGCAGGGGGCGCTTTAATCGTTATTTCCTGCCTGCTTCAAGCTTTCCTTCTTCAAGCAGGTTCTTGACCGTCATAATGGCTATGATTGTCTTTGCATCCTGAACATCTCCGTCCATCACCATCTTGTGAAGTCTGTTTATCTCATATTCTTCTATGTCGATGGCTTCGTTTTCATCAAAATTCGTCTCTCCCGGGGTGAGATCGGTGCATAAGTACAGATACAGAATTTCTTCGGAATATCCAACCGACGGGTAAAACTGCATAAGGAATTTTATTTTTCCGGCCGTATATCCGGTTTCTTCCTTCAATTCACGCTTTGCTGCTGCCTCTGCAGATTCGCCGGGGTCGATTTTTCCTGCCGGAACTTCGAGCATTACCCTGCCTGCGGGTTTGCGATACTGCCTTACCATGACGAGCTTTCCCTCGCTTGTTACGGCAGCAAGCACCGCTCCGCCGTTATGCTCAATGATTTCGCGCATGGATGTCCCGTTCTGCACTGTAACTTCGTCGCGTCTGAGGTTAATGATGGCACCTTCGTATATTCTTTCACTTTTAATGGTTTTCTCTTCAAATGTCATAGCTTTCCTCCAAAATTTCGTTCTGCGGTAATATTAGCATATTTCAAGGCAAAAGAAAAGAGCCCGCATCGGGGAGAGTATTATCACCCGCGTGCGGACTCCTGTTTTATCGAATTATCGAGGCTCAACAATAAGCTTTATTGCGGTCCTTTCCTCTCCTTCTATTTCGATGTCGGTAAATGCCGGAACGCACACAAGGTCGATTCCGCTTGGAGCCACAAATCCTCTTGCAATCGCTACCGATTTGATTGCCTGGTTCAGTGCTCCGGCTCCGATTGCCTGTATCTCGGCTCCGCCCTTTTCTCTCAAAACACCTGCCAGTGCCCCTGCTACCGAATTCGGGTTTGATTTCGCTGATACTTTTAAAATTTCCATTGCTTATCCTCCTGTGAAATTTCTTTTATTGATGTAATACACACTGCCCTCTCAGGCCGTTTTATCGATTATACCTTATTTTTGCCATGCATTTCCAAAAATTTATCGACAAATTCTTCAAGAATTCGTAAAAAAATAAGTTTTTTCACATTTTTTTCACAGAAACACTTGCATTTTTTCATTTTTTTATCTATAATAAGAGCGTGGTTATCCCCCCTGATAACCTCATAATCTCAAATCCAAAATACCCCTTTTGAACAAAGTAGACTGCTCCCCTGCAGTCTATTTTGTTTTAAGGCGTGAATCAAGAAAGGGATTTTGACATGGAAATATACGATTACACGCATCAGAGTGAATATTTTAACTCCAAAATTTTGCAGCGGTATTTAGGCGGCATGCGTCTTGGCGTCTTTGATATTGAAACTCTCGGGCTGTATCCCAAATACAATCCGATGATACTTGCCGGAATCATGGGAATCGAACCCGACGGAAGTTGTCATGTCCGCCAGCTCTTTGCGGAGACAAGTAAGGCGGATGAGGAACGCTTGCTGCTTGCGGAGCTTGAAAACGAACTTTCAAATTTTGACTGTATTCTGACCTATAACGGCAGATACTTCGATATCCCCTATGTGTACGAACGGGCGTCGAAACTCGGCTTTGATGACTATTGCATCCAACCGTTCAATCTTGATCTGCTTCTGTTCCTGCGGCATTACAGCAGTCTTCGCGATACCATCGGCAGTCTCAAGCAGAAGAATGTAGAACGCTATATGGGGCTTGCCCCGGCTCGCGACGATGAAATCTCGGGCGGGGAAAGTGTTCTGCTCTACAAAGAGTTTGAGAAATGCCGCGATGAAATACAAAAGGACGCCTTGCGTGAAAAAATACTTCTTCACAACCATGATGACCTTCTTCAGCTTTATAAGATTTTTCCGGTGATTCTGCAGACGGATATCCACGCTGCGATGAACCGGCTTGGCTTTCCGATTAAAGGTGAAAACGGATGGCCGAACCTTCATATTGACAGCATGAAAGTCGCTGCAAACGCCCTGACGGTGCAGGGACACTATTGCGGAAGCGAAGTGCTTTCTTTTTGCTCCTACAGCACACCTGAAAGGCCCTATAACTGTACTTTCAGAGCTGACGGCAGTTTTCTCGTCGAGCTTGCCGCACGCGGCATGAAAGCGCAGCTTACCAACCCGCTTGCCATCAATGAGCTTACGCAGGCGCTGCTTGTCCGCTTCATGCGTGACAATCCGCTGAACGCCTGATACTGTTATTTAAAAAAGAACCCCCACACCATCAGTGCTGCCTGCAGGATGAGAATTGCGGGCACGCCGATGGTGAATTTTTTATGCTTTGTTTTGTGTCTGAAAGCGTTCATTCCGAGCAGCGCGCCTACGGAGCCTCCGATTGCCGCAAGTCCCAGAAGCGTTGATTCTTTCGTTCGCCACGCGCCTTTTTCCGCCTTTCGTTTATCGATTCCGAATGCAAAAAACATAATAAGATTGATTGCAATTAAATAATAAAGAAAATATTTCATAGCTTTCTCCTTTTTTCCTATTGTATTTTACTAAAAAATGCAGATGATAGCAAGGAGGTGATAAAAATGAAACCAACACTTGCGACGCTCGAGGGCGTGGATCTCAGCGCAATTACGGAAGCTGAGGAAAAAATCAACAAAGGTCACAAGGAAAAAATCGCTTTGGTGGCGTATGTGACACTTTAATCGTTATGGCAGGCATTTGTGAAAAACGAGTGCCTGTTTTTTTCGCCTGTTTGCCGTCTTTTCAAAATTTTGCTATAATACTTTCAAAAAAGTGTAACCTGCCCGCCCGAAACGGTGCTTATCAGGGTGAAGGCCTTCAATACAAAATGAGAGGAGATGATTTTTTAGGCAAAATGGAGCTGATTGAGCCTACCTATGACGGCCGGTTTAACGGATAAATCGCATTCTTAATTGGCAAAAGCCGCTTCCCTCGCGTGGGAGCGGCTTTTGTGTGCCTTATTATTCTTTCACAAACGATTGGATTAAATATCGTCCGTCCTTTTCTTTGAGGGTCAATACGTTCCGGCTTCCGTCTTTGCGAGGAGCGCCGTACAGCTTCACTATGCCGTCCTTCTTTGTTCCCCTTTCCGGTTCAAATGTCCATCCTCCGGCATCGCTGGTAAAGTTTACGAATCGGTCAATTTCTTTTACATAAATGCTGTCCCAATATTCCTGCGTATTGTTTGCCTTTATCTCATCCAGACCGATACCGGTGTAATACTCAAGCCCTTCATTGATAATCTCAGGCTTATACAGCCGTACAGGTGCAGGTGAGGTATCAACAGTAATTCCCTGCTCCCGATATTCCCGCCAAAACTCGGAAGCCTCAAGCTTTTTCTTGAGTTCCGGCGTCCACTCAAGAAAGGCGTCAAACTGTGGATAGTACTGAAGGAACTTTTTAAAATCCAGTTTTTCCGGGCTGCTGTATTTGCTCGAAAAGAAGCAATACATCGTGTTTGTGTTGTAATTTAATCCACCGAATCCGCCATACGGACTGTATCCATAGAATTTGTTGTCAAGATTCACGACAACTTCCTCTGACAGTTCGCCATCCGGTGCGACAAGCAGTTCCGTCCAGTCCTCCTTGCTCAATGCATACTCTTTTCCCTGAAAAATAGTGCTGCATTCTTTTGTAATTTCTCCCGATGCCAGTTCCTGCGTAAAGGTCTTGGTAATTCGATAAATTCCCGTTGGAAGCATTCCATAGTCCCCGCGGAGCGAAATATATTGTCCTGCCGACTCGCCCGCTTTCAGTTCATATTGGTTCTGCTCATCCTCCGTATCCGGCGAATCAATAGGCTCCAGCATCTCCCAGTTTGATGCGTCATCTTCGTAAAGAATCCGGGCATGACCGTCTCTGCTTGAAATCTCCGTATTTCCTGTATATCGCTCTACACGATACTTATCATCATACCGCAGGGTTTCATTGTACTCGCTCCTGCCTGTGTTTCTGATGTGAAGATAAACCTCATCCATAAGTCCCCCGCTTGCGCCCAAGTCCATATGCAGATTTGTTTGATAATATTCCTGCAATAGGCTGCCCATTTGCGGGCAGGTAAGCCAGTGTCCGTTGATTCTGTTTTCTTCGTAAGATTCTTCGGTATACTTTGCGATGTAGTAAAGACCTCTGCCCTCACCCATATCGCCGCGGAGCTCAAGTTTTTCTCCATTTTTGAGCCGCAGTGCCAATGTATCTGTATATTCGCCGTCAGCACTGTCCGCAGTCTCCGCAAAATCTTCTTTCTCCAAAGTCCCGAAAAGATCTAAAAGCTTCTGTATTTCTTCTTTCTCACCGATTCCGATGATTTCCGTTTCCTTTTGATACAGGTACATATATACCACATCGTCTGCCTTGAGGCTCGAAAAATATTTTTGGCACAGCCCTGCATCCGTCCTTGGGTTTGTAATCAGCGAAGCACAGGCCGCAATCAGTGCCAAAACCGCAATGACTGCAATCCATGTCTTCGGCTTCTTGAAAGCCGCCAGTGCCTTTACCCTTGCGCTCACTTCCTTCTCTCCACCAATAAAGGATGTCGTGCCGAGGATGAATCGCTCCGTCCCCGCCGCTGCTCTCACCAAAGTCTCGGCATAGCCCTTCTTGTCTCCTGTCTTTCGCACCGCATCATAGTCGCAGTAAACCTCCATGTCGCGTCTGAATCTGCGGAATGCAAGCCAAATCAATGGGTTCCACCAAAATGCGGCAAGGAAAAATGCCGAAACCAAATTATAGATTAAATCGCCATGTGCAAGGTGCGTCAGTTCATGTGCCAGCACCC
>OQVL01003143.1_pt1 | contig 10115 bp, 7 predicted proteins | sample 1691501 | NCBI WGS metagenome assembly OQVL01 (sample SAMN03418253, study PRJEB22391) | human gut metagenome | biome: human-gut; feature: organic feature; material: feces | host: Homo sapiens | place: Tanzania | collected 2013-01
GAAATTCCCGTTATCGTCAATATAAAAGGGGCGGCGGGCCAGCCGGGAGAGATGACGGGAATGATCGTATATTCGGATGACAGGATCCTGGGAGATATCACCAGCAACAGTGTCATGGGGATCTTTGGCAAATGTAACGATAAAGCACTGGCACTGGGAACAGAAGAAGCCTTGCCCATCGGACTGAAACAGGAGATCCAGAGAGGCGCAGCACAGATCCTATGCACTGTAGATGGCACCACCAGATATTATGATATTGAGATCACAGACATTCATCTGGATCATGACAATGTGAACCGCGGCATTGAACTAAAAGTCACCGATCCGGAGTTGCTGACCGTAACCGGCGGCATCGTCCAGGGGATGAGCGGCAGTCCCATTCTGCAAAACGGCAAGCTGGTGGGCGCCGTGACCCATGTGATGATCAATGATCCCGCTCAGGGCTACGGCATTTTCGCGGAGAATATGCTGACCCGGGCCGGATAAGGGGTGAACAGAGATGAGATCGATTTTGATCCGGGATACCACCCGGGAACAGCGCGAACAGATCGTCCGGCAAGGCTTGGCCGCCTGCGGCAGCAGCTGTGAGGGCTGCAATGGCTGCGACAATCTGGGTGGAGGCTCGATCGATTCCTTTTATGAGCCATATATAAATGGAGAGAAGGAGCTTCGCGAGCTGAATGAGGAGTACAGAAGCAACTCTGGAATGGTACATTAGGTGACGCCATGAGACCACCTGAGATAGGAAACTCTACATAAGTCATATACAACACACTGTTATGATACAAAAGTAGTTGTTGATAATAGAAAAATATGCTAACATAAAAATAGTAGTTTTCGAATGTATGTTCGATATGGTATGCTATATACTGTATATACATTTGAGACTGCTATTTTTTAGCGCGGAAAGAGAGTTAGATGGAGGATAGGATATGTATCTTGTTATAGACGTAGGTGGAACATTTATAAAGCATTGTGTGATGGACAGAGATGCAGAGATTATGGAGAAGAACAAGGTTCCGACTCCCGGAAGATTTGGGAATGGTTTAGATAATATACAGCAGGGACTCGATGCATTTCTTGACGTAATTCAGGGCATATATGATGACTATAAGATAAAATATGATATACAGGGAATAGCTATTTCACTTCCTGGACAGGTGGATGTGGATAACGGAATCTGTTATGCCGGCGGAGCGTTGCCATACCTTGACAAAGCACATGTAGGCGAGCTTGTAAGCGAGAGATGCGATGGACTTAAGGTGGCTCTTGAGAACGATGGCAAATGTGCCGCATTGTCGGAGATATGGCAGGGAAATGCAAAGGACTACAACAGTGCTGTTGTATTGGTATTTGGCACAGGTGTCGGTGGAGGAATAGTCATAGACAGAAAGATACTTCACGGCAGAGGCATGGTTGCCGGCGAGATGTCGTACCTGTTCGAGGATGTGAACAGGGACAATATAGACAAACTTGTACCGCTTGAGGCGAATCTCAAGAATACAAAGAATCATGTAAAGCTTCCGGACAACATTATGTGGACGATGCAGGCGTCGGTTGGAGCTCTCAGAAGAGATGTTGCGGCAGCCAGGGGCATGAAGGAGGATGATGTGACTGGCGAGATGATATATGAGTGGGAAGCTGAAGGCGATGAGGCTGTCATAGGTGTACTTGAGGACTGGTATCTGAACATCGCGAAGCACTGCATGAATATACATGTCATTCTTGCACCGGACATCATACTCCTTGGAGGTGGAATCAGTGCGGAACCGAGGTTCATACAGGGCGTGAAGAAGTACGTGGATAAGCTTGCAAAATTTTCAGTGATCTATAATGAGATGCAGGTTGGACTGTGCAAATTTGGCAACGATTCCAATCTCATAGGAGCACTATTCAACTATCTTCAGAAGTATGAGGGTGCCCACTAGATACGAAAACGGAAATTATATCAGGATGAAACACAATGACGGAAAAGAGACGGACATCAGAATGAGCGCAGAAAAGGGTAAAGAAAGAAGCATAGAAAAAAGCAAAGAAATGAATACAGAAAAGAACACCGATCATAGAAGTAAATCGCACGAGATGGATATGTTAAATGGTTCACTGGCGCTTAAGATGCTTATATTTGCCATGCCGCTAGCGGCCAGCAGTATATTGCAGCAGCTTTTCAATTCAGCTGATGTGGCTGTGGCAGGAAGATTTGCAGGAAGCGATGCACTGGCAGCAGTTGGAAGTAATGCCGCAGTCGTTGCTCTGTTTGTGAATGTATTTGTAGGACTTTCTGTCGGTGTGAATGTTCTTGTGGCGCATTATATAGGTCAGAATAAGAAAGATTCAATAAGCAAATGTGTGCATACCAGCGTGAAGTTCTCCATTATATGCGGAATAACTATACTTGTGGCTGGAATGTTTGTGGCAAGACCTATACTTGAGGCTATTGATACTCCTGTCAAGGTGCTTGACCAGGCTGTGCTGTACCTTAGAATTTATTTCGTAGGTATGCCTTTTATCATACTGTATAATTTTGGAGCTGCTGTGCTCAGAGCGATAGGAGATACGCGGAGACCTCTTTATTGTCTTATAGTGTCGGGCGTGCTCAACGTTATCCTCAATCTATTCTTTGTGTGCGTGTGCAAGCTTGGAGTTGCAGGTGTTGGCATGGCAACGGTCATATCAAATGTTGTCAGTACGGGAATAGTCATGTATATATTGATGCATGAGGAAGGTCCACTCAGACTCGATATAAAGAATATACGAATAGATAAAGTGTGCTTGGGAAAGATACTCAGGATAGGAGCTCCATCAGCGATACAGACGGCAGTTTTCTCATTGTCAAATGTGCTGATACAGGGTGGAATCAACAGCTTTGGTCCTGATGCTGTGGCAGGCTCATCCACGGGTCTTAATTTTGAATATTTTGCATATTTTGTCATATCAGCATACGCACAGGCAGCAGTGACATTTGTGAGCCAGAATTATGGTGCAGGTGAGAAGGAGAGATGCAGAAAAGCTCTCAGGATTGCCATGTTAGAGGGCATGCTTATGACGGCTGTGTTCAGCAGTGTCATGATGCTTTCAGGGGATTTTCTTGTGAGATTTTATACAACAGATACAGAGGTTATAAAGTATGCACTTATAAGAATGAAGCATGTCATGCTCCTTGAGGCGATGACTGGAACATATGAGATGACAGCTGCGGCACTCAGAGGCCTTGGCAGATCCATGCTGCCGGCTATTATAACAGTTGTGGGTTCAGTAGTGTTCAGGATCATATGGATATATACGGTGTTTGCGCGATATCATTCTTTTGGCATGCTTTTGAACGTGTATATAGTTTCATGGATAATAACAGGTACGGCGATGATAATCGCATACATGCTTGTGTCGAGAAAACTGCTTGGGCATACACGGGCCGGCGGGAAGGGTGCTGAGACGGCTGCTGTATAGTATGTGACCCAAGGCACATAAGCATCAGAAAGAGAAGATTAAGACTGAGCATGAAGTGACAGGGGGATTGGCTGTGGATAGGGATAAGAAAGATAGAACGTATATTGCGATAGATCTGAAATCTTTCTTTGCATCGGTTGAATGTGTTGAGCGCGGACTTGATCCGTTGACCACCAATCTGGTTGTGGCAGATGCGTCGAGAACAGAGAAGACTATATGCCTTGCTGTTTCCCCGTCGCTGAAGAGCTATGGTATACCTGGAAGAGCAAGACTGTTCGAGGTGGTGCAGAGGCTTAAGGAGGTCAATGCCAGCAGGAGAACACTTTCACCCGGTGGAAACTTTTCCGGGGAGAGCTGCGATTCTAATGAGCTTGCGGAGCATAATGAATTTGCGGTTTCGTATATAGCCGCTCCGCCACGTATGGCATATTACATGAAGTACAGTACGGATATATATAACATCTATCTGAAGTATGTAGCGCCAGAGGATATGCATGTGTATTCCATAGATGAGGTGTTCATGGATGTGACGGATTATCTTGGGATATATAAGATGAGTCCGCACGATCTTGCCATGACGATCATACAGGATGTGCTTGCACAGACCGGTATAACAGCAACAGCAGGGATAGGAACGAACCTCTACCTGTGTAAGATAGCGATGGATGTTGAGGCAAAGCATATAGCCCCGGATAAGGATGGAGTCAGGATAGCAAGTCTTGATGAAATGTCGTACAGACAGAAGCTGTGGAATCACAGACCGCTCACAGATTTCTGGAGAGTGGGAAAAGGATATGCGAGAAAACTTGAGAGTCATGGACTTTATACAATGGGTGATATCGCCAGATGCTCACTGGGACATGACGATGAGTATTACAACGAAGATCTGCTGTACAGATTATTTGGTATAAATGCAGAGCTGCTCATAGATCATGCATGGGGTTGGGAGCCTTGTACCATTGCAGATATCAAGGCTTACAAGCCGGAGAGGAACAGCATAGGTTCAGGACAGGTGTTGTCATGCCCATACGAATATGAAAAAGCCAGACTTATTATCCGTGAGATGACGGATCTGCTTGTGCTGGATCTTGTGGATAAGAATGTCAAGACAGATCAGATGGTCATAACAGTGGGGTATGATATAGATAATCTCAAAAAGAACGCCGTGGGAGCAAAATTTTCCGGAGAGATACAGACAGATATGTATGGGAGGAAGATACCGAAAAGTGCCCATGGAACGGTGAATCTTGGAGAGTATACATCATCTACACAGGTCATCATGGATGCGGTGACTGGATTGTTTGAAGAGATCGTAGATCCTTTATTGTATGTCAGAAGGATATATGTCACGGCGAACAATATCATATCGAATACTGCGGCACATGAGAAACAGTCATCAAGGCAGCTCAGTCTGTTTGATGATTTTGGAGACGGGGCAGCAGAGACGGAGAAAAAGCAGCAGGATATGAAGCGGGAGCAGAGCATGCAGAAAGCGATGATAGAGCTCAAGAAGAAATTTGGCAAAAATGCAGTCCTTAAGGGAATGAATCTTGAGGAGGGCGGTACGACGATAGAGAGGAACGGACAGATAGGCGGTCACAAGGCTTAGGAGGGGCTTATGGAAGATAATTACGATGACATAATACAGCTTCCACATCACGTGTCCTCTGTTCATCCGCACATGTCTATACATGACAGAGCAGCACAGTTTGCCCCGTTTGCCGCACTCACAGGACATGGAGCAGCCATAGCGGAGACTGCAAGGCTCACCGATGAGAAGTTGGAGCTGGATGAGAGTCAGAAAATGGTTCTTGATCAGAAACTGTTGAATATAATGCATAATGCAGACAAAAAATGTGTGAGTATAGAGTATTTTGTAAAGGATGACAGAAAAGCCGGTGGAAGATACGAACATGTGTCGGGATATATACGCAATGTTGACGTATATGGGAAAAAGATAGTTATGGAAGACAGAACCGAGATACCGATAGATGATATATATGATTTAGATATTGATCAGAATGGAGATGTATATTTGCATGAATAGAGAGCCTATGGTGATAGCACACAGAGGAGCGAGTGCCCTTGCGCCTCATGAGAATACACTTGAAGCATTTCAGATAGCTATAGATCTGAAGGCGGATATGGCGGAGTTCGATGTGAGGAAAACCAGTGATAATATACTCATAGTATTTCATGATGGAACTATAGACGGCAGAAAGATAGGAGATATGACATACAACAGGATCAACGATATTGCATCAAAAGAAGGCTACAGAGTGCCTACGCTTGACGAAGTCCTGGAACTCTGCAGCGGAAAGATATGTCTTGATATAGAATTAAAGGAGAGCGGATACGAGAGGCGTGTCATAGATCTTGTCAAGGGGAGATTTGGATACGGTGAGTTCTCGATAAAATCCTTCAAGGACAAAGTGTCGTACAATGTGAAGACCATAGACCCGAGGATAAAGACCGGACTGCTCGTCGGTAAGAAAAAGGCTAAGCTCGGTGTCAGATTGAATGAGTATTTTCCTGAGAGAAGAATGAGACGGTGTAAAGCGGATTTTATATCGCCGAATTATCTTCTCTGCACGAAGGAATTTGTGAAGAGAATGAAGCGCAAGCACATACCGGTATATGTGTGGACTGTGAATGATCCACACTGGATGAGACGTATGTGCAGACTGGGCGTAGATGCGGTGATAACAGACCGCCCGGATATAATGCGTTGAAAGACCTAGAAATATTTGTTATATTATTCTATAGGTGGAGGAGTTGTACATAGGAGGATAATATGAGTAAAGTACTATACTTTGATTATGCGGCATTCTGCGTGTTTACTCTTATCATGGTCTCAGTCATCATGAAGAAGATGACCAGAGGCAAATTAAACAGGCAGTTTCAAATTGTTCTGGCTATTACAATGGTTGCCACAGTGTTTGATATAGGCGCCATCGCATTTGACAATATGGGTGAAAGACATGTAGTCACCCAATACATATTCCATACGGGATATCTCTTTTTCCATGTCGTTTCATCGGCTATGTATGCCATTTATGTGGTGAACATAGTGGATGCCATACATATATTCAGAGGTAAAGTGAAGAGTTTCATACTGGTGCTGCCAACGTTGCTGTGCATGATCATGCTCGGAGTTAATTTTTTCACTCCGTGTGTATTCAGTATAGGCGGACAGGGAGAGTACAGAAGAGAGTTTTTCATGACATTTCTGTATGTTGCCGGAATATTTTATATGATTCTGGGCTTCATAGTTGTTAAGAGATACCACAGGAGACTTACAAGAGGAAGATTTGTATCAACCATAGCGATATTCCCATTGGTTGTTGTTGCGGCCGTATTTCAGATGTTTAACCCGGATATTCCGATTGAGATGTTTGCAAATGCGATTGGATTACTGTTCGTTGCGTTGCTGATACAGAGTCCGGAGCAGGTTATAAGCAGTGTCACGGGCCTGAACAAGATCACAAGATACATGGACGACGTGAGAAATTCTCTGGATAATGGTCTTGATATAACGGTAGTTATGATAACTATGGAGAATGACAAGACTCTTCGCGGGATTCTGGGAGTTGAGGAATATCATAAGCTGCTCAGGGAGATCTCTGAAGACTTTTTAGAGTGGAGCAGACCATACGGATATGATGTTGAGTGGTATTATCTGGGAAACGGAATGTTCAGATGTGTCATGAACCAGCGTATCAAGGATCAGGCTGAGGATTTTGCGGAGCGGATAAATGAGAAGCTGAAGAAGGGATATAAGTATAATGATATGTTTATAAATCTATTGCCGATAATATGTATCACCAGATGTCCTCAGGATATAGAGGATGTTGACAGTGTGATGCGGTTTGGTGATGAGCTTGCTGAGCACGAGTATACAGGCCGTGTTCTCTATGCCAGAGATATCTATAACAAGGAAAGATATGATCTGATGCGGGACATGGACATGATACTTGAGAATGCATTTGCCGAGAACAGGTTTGAGGTTTACTATCAGCCGATATACAGCATAGATTCTGGAAAATATAACAGTGCTGAGGCACTTCTGAGATTAAATGATGGTATGTATGGATACATTTCGCCGGAGATATTTATCCCTGCTGCGGAGGAGAATGGAATGATCCATAAGATAGGTAAGTTCGTTCTTGAAGAGGTGTGCCGTTTCATAGCTGGAGAGAAATTCAAGAATCTCGGACTGGAATATGTTGAGGTGAATCTGTCGGTCATCCAGTGCATGAGCAGTGAGTTATCAGAAGATGTGCTGGCAGTGATGGAGCGTTACGGAGTCAGCAATGAGCAGATAAATCTTGAGATTACTGAGACTGCGGCTGCCTATGCTCAGACGACAATGATGGACAATATCAACAGTCTCACAGATGATGGTATTGCATTCTCACTTGACGATTTTGGAACGGGTTATTCCAATATGAAGAGGATAGCTTCCATGCCGTTTGCGATAGTTAAGCTGGACAAGACATTTGCGGATATAGACACAGATGACAAGATGATGAAGGTTGTCAAGAACACCATAAGCATGGTTAAGGATATGAATATGAAGATCGTAGTGGAAGGCGTGGAGACGGAGGAATCCCTCAGGGAGTTCAGCAATCTTGGAGTGGATTACATTCAGGGCTATTATTTCTCGAGACCATTGCCACAGGATAAGTTCATATCAGAGGTGAAGAGAGTTAACCAGGGCTAAGAGAAAGGACGGCGTATGACAGATATAGAGAACCGGGTCGTTGATGAGGTAGAGAAGGTCGTAAAGGGAAAAAGAGATATAATAATCAAGGTCTATGCTGCCATACTTGCGGGTGGACATATACTGCTTGAGGATATCCCGGGTGTGGGCAAGACCACTCTTGCAACGGCATTTGCCAGAACTCTGGATATGAAATATAACAGAGTCCAGTTTACACCGGATGTTCTGCCGAGTGACATAATGGGATTTTCCATGTACAATGCAAAAAGCGGTGAGTTTGAGTACAGAGAGGGTTCAGCGTTCTGTAATCTGTTCCTTGCGGATGAGATAAACCGAACATCGCCTAAGACTCAGTCGGCACTCCTTGAGATCATGGAGGAAAAACATGTGACAGTCGATGCTGTTACAAGGAAACTTCCACAGCCTTTCACGGTCATGGCAACCCAGAATCCGGTTGGTTCGTCGGGAACGCAGATGCTTCCGGAGTCCCAGCTTGACAGATTCATGGTGAGACTTTCCATGGGATACCCATCCCACGAGGCTGCGGTGCAGATACTTAAAGGTCAGGAATTTGTACCTATGGACAGTGTAGAGAGAATAGTGACGAGAGATGAACTGATAGGTCTTCAGGATAAGGCGAGAACTCTGAGTGTGCATGATTCAATATTTGATTACATAGTGACTCTGGTTGAGGCTACCAGGGAGAGTGAGCTCTTCTCGATGGGAGCAAGTCCGCGAGGTGCAAATGCACTTCTGCGGATGAGCAGAGCAATGGCGGTGCTCTCTGGAAGAGAGTATGTTGTGCCGGGAGACATAGCAGATGTGTTCAACGACGTGCTTGGGCACAGGGTAAAGCTTGCAGCCCGTGCCAGAGCTAATGGAATGACTGTCGCAGAGGCTCTGGATGAAGTGAGAAGTCAGGTTAAGGTTCCAAGAACTTAGAGCGGAGAACATAAGAGATATAAGTAAAGGAGGATCAGCGGATGAAGTACGCATGGCATGTATTCAAATACATTCTCGTGTTTGTTATAAATCTGTTGATCCTTCTTTTTGTGCATTCATATTTTAATTTCATAGTTATGATACTGATGATAGTTCTGCCGGTCGTGTCAATAGTATGCGCCTTTGTGCTTTCAAGGCATTTGACTGTAAAGTTTGGCGGCGGGGAGCAGAACCTTACGGTGGACTCGCCATTTCTCGTATCGGTTGTGCTCGACAACAGCAGCATTATTCCGAATATGAACACAGAGATAGAGATAAGCATGGAGAATGATCTTTTCCATACAAATGGCAGGCATACGCTGTGCATACCTGCATATTCGCGCAGTGCGAATGTGGTGGACTACCAGATCGCCCAGTCGTATGTAGGTGCACTGGAGGTGAAAGCGGACAGAATATGCGTTACTGACTGGCTTGGATTTGTGAGAATAAAGAGCAAATGCAACTCGGTAAAAGAGTACAAGGTTTTCCCTTCCGGAAAGGTTGATGTGGAGGCAGATATGACCGCGGTTTCACAGGGGATGAACGAGGCTGAGGAGAGCCGGAAAAAAGGTCATGATTTCTCCGAGGTTGTGGATGTGAGAGAATACCAGCCGGGGGATAAGCTTCAGAATATACATTGGAAGCTGTCAGCAAAAAAAGACGTGCTGATGGTAAAGGACAGAGAGAGCATGTCGTCAAGCCAGCTCATGATATTGGTAGAGCTTGCCGATGATGAGACACATATATTGAATGATGTACTGAAATCCGCCTACGGCATGGCTGTAAGTCTGTTGGATGAACAACTGCCGTTTACATTCTATTACTGGAGTGGCGCGCAGGGCGATATAGTCAGGACTTCGATAGACAGCAGGGATGATCTCGCTGAATGGATGGAGAAGATCTTTTATGAGCAGGCGTATGCAGATTTTGGCTATGGGTTATCGATGCTTGAGAAGAATCTGGA
>OQVL01003145.1_pt1 | contig 10114 bp, 7 predicted proteins | sample 1691501 | NCBI WGS metagenome assembly OQVL01 (sample SAMN03418253, study PRJEB22391) | human gut metagenome | biome: human-gut; feature: organic feature; material: feces | host: Homo sapiens | place: Tanzania | collected 2013-01
ATTACGAAGGGCACCTCTTGTGGCTTGCGACGGTGTTCGGGGTCAAGTTCGTAGTAGCTCTGGCCCCAGAATATCACGTAGTAGAGACGGAACATGTAGAAAGCGGTCATACCGGCAACCAGTGTCATGAAGTAGCCCATGAAGGGAGAGAACTGGAAGCAGGCGGTGATGATTTCATCTTTAGAGAAGAAGCCTGCAAAGGGAGGGATACCGGCGATGGCCAGACATCCGATGAGGAAGCAGGCATTGGTAATGGGCATATACTTGTGCAGACCTCCCATATACTCCTTGAAGTTGCTGCCGATAATCACGATGATGGCACCGGAGCAGAGGAAGAGCAGGGCCTTGAACATGGCGTGGGTAAAGAGGTGGAACATACCGGCCATATAACCCAGACCACCCTCGTGGTTGTCGATGGCGGTACATACGCCAAGGGCTACCAGCATATAGGCTATCTGAGAGATGGTCGAGAAGGCCAGACCACGCTTGATGTCGCGCTGACAGCAGGCTACGGCTGCGGCATAGAATGCGGTGAAGGCAGCGATGTAGGCCACATAGTGCAGGGCATTGGGGGCGTAGTTCACCCAGATGGGGAACAGGCTGGCCACCTGATATACACCAGCCACAACCATGGTGGCGGCGTGGATGAGCGCTGACACGGGTGTGGGGCCTTCCATAGCGTCGGGCAACCAGATGTGCAGCGGGAACATGGCACTCTTACCGGCACCACCGATAAACATCAGGAACAGGGCGGTAGGCAGGACGGCTGCTGCACCATGCAACTTCAACACCAGGTCATGGTCGTTAGCCAGGTCGTAGTTGAACGTGCCTACATAGAAGCTGTAGATGAGAATACCGATGAGGAACTCTATACCTCCTATACCGAGAAGGCTGTGCTTGCCTTTGAGCATCAATATGCCCGAAAGCACAATAACCACCAACGCACCGGCAAAGATGTCCGAGAACCATGTCCACGCCTTACCCGGGTTGTAGTGCAATTTGCTGAGGCTACCCAGTATAGGGCGTTTCTTCACCTGCTCCAATACAGCGTTACCCGTGGAGAGATTGACCACCAGGTTGCTATTGCCCTTCAGGAAGACTTTGAGCGTGTTCGCATCGGGGAAGTAGTGCTGTATCTCTTGCCCCGAGACGCCACACGCGGAGAGCCATGCGTCAATCTGTGCTTGGTCGGTAGCCGCTTGCGTGGCGGGCGTGAATTGGTACTCGGTGCGGGTGATAGAGTACTGGCTGTTGAACGAGTTCTTATGGTTGAGGGCTATGCCGCTGATGGCGTACACCAAGAGCATACCAGCAAAGACATAACTTAGTTCGCGGTGCGCGATACGGCACCATTTGCGGAAACGTGTTCCGCGGGAAAGGGGTTGTTCCATATAATGAATAGTTAATGTATCATCTATACCTGACTCGACACGGAATCATTCATACGTGGTAAAATCTGCGACAAACGGAGCCTCAATGGTGCCGATTATTTTATCCTCTACGAAAAGAAAAGCATCTTTCTCCACATAGATGTATTGCCGACTGGCGTTGTAGTAGCGCAGCGTGATTTGCACATTCTCTGACTCGCCGGTAGGGTGCAGCACCGCAAGGAAGTAGTATGGTTGCCCCAATACCCACTGAATGGACGCTGTGCCGCAGCACTCATCACCGTGAAAGGCAGCAACAAGGTCTGTGGTATCGGCATACTGTATCAGATGTTCGGGAAGCCTGCCCGTGATGGTCATACCGCTTTCGACATCGGATGTATGGGATAGCACCCACTGCGGACGCTCGTGTTGCGGAACAGGTTCGGGCTTCGGCTTGCAACACGTTATGCACAATGCCAGAAATGGCATGGATAGGATTAGAAACCGTTTCATTCCACTATTGCTTGATTAGTTTAAGAGTATAAATATCACTATTGATGCCTATTCGGGCAGTGTACACGCCTGCCGGCAGCGATGCCGTATGACTCCACCTGTAGGTGCAACCATATCTATCAGGTATAAAGTCAGCACTATGCACCATTTGTCCGGTAGCAGTATAGATGCCTATGGTGACACGGGCACCCGATGCGGCAGGGACATAGAAATCCACATAGTCAGTGAACGGTGAGGGAGTGGCTATGGGCTGTGCTTGGTCGAATGAGATACGGAAAGGTTTCTCTATTGTACCGACGACGGCATCTGTCTCATAAGAGAGCAGAGATGCCGTGGCAGCAACAGGCTGTGCATTCTGCTCCACCGAGAACCGTATGGCTTCGCGCTGTTCGGCACCGATAGTAAGGAAGAATATCGGCACCGAATCGGTGAAGTAAGGAGTGGCTCGACCTACCAACCGACTGCCCATATACGCCGACAGCGTGGTGGATTCGTCCACAGGCAAATCGGCATCAATGACAGCCAGGACAGACATATTGTCCGGTGCGGTATGGCAGAACACAGGCATATCTGTCTGTCCGTTAGCATGGACGGCATAGCGCACGGGAGTTGTCTGTTGGGCATCGTTGAAGTCAAAGAAGGTGAGGGTGCACGTATCGGCACTTTGGCGGCGTAGCATATAGCCTTCTCCTTGTTGCATATAGGTGAGATTTCCCTCCCACTTGCCTGCTGCCGAGAAAACGGCGAAACGTGTTCTGTTCTTGATAATATCGCCGACCTGAGCCTTGTCGTGATAGTCAGCCAAGGCCTCAGCGAGAGGCAGATTCCTATTCAGCAGGTACGGCACCTTGTTCCACCCGCGCACCAGTGTGAGTGTGCGCGAAGCATCAGTGGTGAGGGGTGCACCGGTTACTTCTAAAGACAAGTCTCGGGCTACATATATCTTGTAAAAATCCTTGTACCATATATTGCGAAGAGTACCGTACCACCCTGCTGTGGTATCGGTGGCATAATGGTATTGAACATAATATATCTCCCATGGTGTCTTGATGACATCGCCTTCTGTCCAATCCGCCTGTGTGAAGAGAAGATTGAGGTCATTGCGGTAGGTCGGATTGAGATGGAAGGCTGTCCAGTTCCACCCCTGTGCGAGACGCACCTGCTGCACTTTCTTGTTGGAGGAAATGAAGCGAACAGGGGCTTGCGGGGGACAGCCGTGGCATGCATAGTTGCTGAACCGGATTCGTTTTGACGGGTCCAAGATAGTGATTTTTCCTGTAGATGCCTGCCAAAGCCTAAACTGCACATCGGCTCCGCTCTTGCCTTGCCGCGGGAGCATGGCAGAGTCGCCGTAGATAGTCAGATAGACATAATTGGCAAGGGTGGCATCGTCGTAGGTGATGTGTGTCGTGCCGACACAGCGGTCGTTGATGAAAGCGGCAATGATGTCGTTGGTGTCGGTGTCGTAGATAGTGTCGGTTCCGTTTGCCAACAACACCTGCCCGATAAGCGACATAGACATCGGCAAATCCTCGTTGTCGTCCGTCCACGGGCAGATAGATTCCACCCTGACGGTTAGCAAGAGCCGCTCGAATAGGTCTTGGTCGTCCTGGAGGTAGATGTATTCGGTATGCTCGCCTACGTTCAGCCCCTCTGCCACAGTGAAACGGATAGTTTGCGAAGCCTGCGGTGCCAGACTGCCCGAGGCGGGTACGGCTGTGAGATCTTCCTTACTGTTCGCAATGTAGAGGACCTCAACGGCAACCGTATGCTCAACCCGATGTCGTGGACGGTATATGTCGATCGCAATCAACTGCGCTGGTCGGAAAGCGAGAAGACCATCTCCACCACGCTCAACAGCGACACCGCTTTCGACCTTACTATCACAAACACCGGCGGCACCACACGGCATCGGAGAGAATGAGCCGTTGCTTCTTATCCACCACTTCGCCGTTGGCATCGCGGAAGATACGTGCATTGTACGGCGAGTAGCGCAGTTCGAGACGTCCGTTGTCTGAGAGTTGCTGTGCACAGAAAGGTAAGTAGGCGATAAGTCCCATCTCTTCACCCGACGGAGCCATATTGTGGAAGTTCTGAATACTGCTGTTGGGCAGCGATTGCTCGTAGAGAACCAAGTGGTCGATGTGTCCGGAGAAAGCGTATCGGGGTTGTGCGATACGATTGCCAAGGGTGTCGGTGAGCGTCCAATGGCATGCCCCCAGCCACATCTCGTTGCCGGACATACTTCCGATACGGTCGGCAGCAAAGGTGGTGGTTTGCTTACCGTCCACAAACAGGTTGCCTATGTTGTAGGTGCGGTTGAGCGTATAGACCAATTGGTGCCATTGTCGGTCGGCATAGTGTCCGCGGGCGACGAACACCTGACTGCGGTGGCGCAATACGATATTGCCGTTCTGCAAGCCGAGGAACACTTTGCCTTCTGCATCGTCTTCCGTGGCAAGTCCGCCTCCTGTAGTGAACAGGGCTGCGGTGTCGGGCGTCTGCGTGTCGGTCTTGAACCACAGCATAAGGGTGAGGTCCTGGGTAGCAGAACGCGACAGCAGGTCGTGTGCCAGGCGGACACCATCGGTGCCGTCCAACCGCAGCGACATACCCTCTGGGAGTGTCCAAGAGGTGCCTTGCAAACGTAATACGGCTCCGTTGGCAAGGTCTTGGCACGTGGTGCCGAGACCCTCGTTCATCGGGTAGTATGCCATCAGTTCCTGCTCGTAGCCGGTGAGATGTTTCTTGTAGGTGAGCGCAAGTTCGTCCTGCTCCTGTGCTTTTGTCCAGAGGCGTGCCTCGAGCATATTGCCGTGGAACGGTTCCTCGCCGTCCGCGGTGTTGCCGAATAGCAGTGTACCATTACCCGTATAGCGTGGCAAGGTGGGCTGGTTGGGCAGAGTAATCTCTTTCGTGCCGGCAAAGAAACGCACCACGCCCGTGGTGTCGTAGGTCATAGCGCAGCGGGTGAAGTCCTGAACAGGCTCCATCTTCTCGGAGGTTACCGATACGTTACCCACCTCTGCACGGAGACAGTTGTCGGCTGTCAGCGAGAAACGTAATTTCTGCTTGGTGTCGCCGAGAGCGAAGATAGTCATAGCGCGCCCTTGCTCGGCAGGGCGGATGAGGGCTTCGATAGTGAAGGCGCGGTTGCTCATATTGCGGTGTACCGAGGTGCGGGCTACGCACGATTTCTCACCGCTGAAAGCAAGCGAAGTCGTCTGCGTGATGTCTAAGTTGTTGGTACCGCCCACTATCTCGAAGTTGGCATCCTCGTCCAGATAGTTGCCGGCAACCGGTTCGCTGAAACGGAGCGATAGCACATCTTTGACACTCAAGATGCCGTCAGCAGGTGTGGGCAGACCGAATACCTCGGGACGGCGTGTATCCTTGATACCGTGGAGTACCTCCGAAGAACGGGTGATGAACCCGTTCCCGTAGCGTGCGAAACTGATGGCACGCAGGTCGTAGTGCTGTTCCATAGGGTCGCGCTCGCCGTAGAAACGGATATTGTCAATCTTGCCATTCTCAATCATTGCCTTGTTGCCCGAAGCCTGTGCATCTCGGTGAGCAGCTGGTTCAGGGTCTGTTCGCGCTCATCGTGACCGCCGCCCAGACCTGCGCCGCGCTGACGACCCACGGCGTCGATCTCATCAATGAAGATGATGCAGGGCATGGTCTTTTTGGCCTTATCGAACAGATCGCGCACGCGGGATGCGCCCACGCCAACGTACATCTCCACAAAGTCAGAGCCGGAGATGGAGTAGAAAGGCACCCCGGCCTCGCCTGCACAGGCACGTGCCAGCAGGGTCTTACCGGTACCCGGAGGGCCTACCAGCAGCACGCCATGGGGGATGCGTGCACCCAGCGTATTGAACTTATCCGGGCTCTTGAGGAACTCCACAACTTCCTTGAGTTCCTCTTTTTCCTCGTCCTCACCGGCCACATCGGCAAAGGTAGCAGTCTTTTTGTTCTCGTGCTCGTCCTTCACCTTGGCCTTGCCCACGTTCATGATGCCGCCGCCACCGGCGCCGCCGCGCATCATGGAGAACAGCAGGAAACCTGTGCAGCCCAGCATAGCCAGATAGAACAAAATCTCCATCCAGGGGATGGTCTCCTTGGCGGGCACATAGTCGTACACCATGGGTGCATCGGGGTTGGCTGCATCGTACTGGGCGATGTAGTCCGACACATGGTCCACGAACATCCGGGCGTAGGGCAGCTTATAGCTGACCGTCTCGGTGCCGTCCTCGTTCTTCTTCACCCCGGTGGGGGCAGAGGAAGAGGAGGACAGCAGGCCGGAAAGCAGCCCGCCCGTGGACTGGGTGGTGGTCTGCTCGGCAGCATTGGGCAGCTCCTGTGCACCCTCCTTCAGGGTCATGGTGATCACGCCGGTGTTCAGATCCAGCGAGAATTTGGTGACCTGATTGCTCTCAAAATAGTGTACCACCGTGGAATATGCCATGGAGGAGCCGCTGGCGCTGCCGCCGGTGCCGCCCAGCACCGACCACACCATCAGCACGGCTGCCAGCACAATGGCGATCACCAGCGGATTGAAACGGGGTTTCTTCGGTTGCAAAAAAATCAACTCCAGTTCTGGATTTTTATAATGGACACGTTACTTCGTGTAGACCTCGGGCTTCAGCACGCCGACATAGGGCAGGTTGCGGTATTTTTCATCGTAGTCCAGACCATACCCCACCACGAACTCGTCCGGCACCTGAAAGCCCTCGTAATCCGGCTGGATGTCGGCCTTGCGGCGGCTGGGCTTATCAAGGATGGTGCAGATCTTAACGGAGTTCGGGTTGCGCATCTTGAGCATGGGCACAAGGTTGGACAGGGTGACGCCGGTGTCCAGAATGTCCTCCACGATCAGCACATCCTTGCCGGACAGATCGCCGTCCAGATCCTTGATGATCTTGACCAGACCGCTGGTCACGGTGTTGCTGCCGCCGTAGCTGGACACCACCATGAAGTCGATGCTGCAGGGGATGGTCACAGCCCGCATCAGGTCGGCCATAAAGACCACCGATCCCTTCAGGATGGACACCAGCACGAGGTTTTTGCCCTCGTAGTCCTTGCTGATGCGTGCACCCAGCTCCGCAACCTTGGCTTTCAGCTGTTCTTCCGAGACCAGAACGGTCTTGATGTCATCATTCATGCTCATGATGTTTCTCCTTTTTATCCCTTCAAGTTTTCTGTTCCATCTGCAGAATCAGCGTCGTGGTCTCATCCGGTGCAAGGCCCTCGGCAAAGCCGCTGCCGCACACCCAAAGCACCTCGCTGCCTGCTGCCAGCAGCGGCAGCGTGTCCCGCTGCTGCGCCGGGATGTCCGCTTCGTTCATCCATTTGCGCAGGCGGTTGTGCACCGCTCGCCCGGCGGGGCGGTAAACATCCCCCGGCTGGCGGGTGCGCAGAACAAGACCAGCATACAACGTAGTTATTCTAGCATAATCCGCCTGATTTTTTAAGTCTTTTTTATGAACGACTTGTATTTTTTCTTCAAAATCAGCCGTAAAAAGCTCTGCAGTCACCTTCCAGCCGCCTGCAAAGCCGTATTCTGCCTGTTTTTCCGGCACAAAAGGCCAGCTTTCGGGCTGCGGCGCGGTCTGCCGCTGCGGCAGCTCCGGCATTTCTTCCTGCCAGAAAAAACCTTTTCCGGCACAAAAGCGCACCCTGCCGGTCAGCTGCGCCGCGCCGCTGCCGCGCCGCACAAGGGCGCACAGCAGCTGCACATATTTTTCCTCTGCGTCCCGCAGGGGGGCCGTCAGCGAATGCATGGCTGCTTCCAGTACAGGCGCATCCGCAGCGGAAAGCGGGCCCAGCCGCCACACCCTGCAGGCTTCCGGGACCCTGACGCCGGCCTGAGTCCCATCCAGACGCGCGGCGGACAGCAGTTCCTGCGCTTTCCGGGCAAAGTAGGCATCCGCCCGGGCCGCTTTTTCGCAGAAGCGGGCAAGGTTTTCCACCGCTGCGCCGTTGGTGCTCTGCAGTGCAGGCAGCGCCGCACGGCGCACCCGGTTGCGGGCATAGGCATCGGTCTCGTTCGTCTCGTCCGTCACCCAGCGCTGCCCGGCTGCACGGCAGAAGCTTTCGGTATCCTGCCGGGTGAGGGGCAGCAGAGGCCGCAGATAAGGCCCGCGTCTGGGCCGGATGCCTGCTGCGCCGTGCAGCCCCGTGCCCCGGGCCAGACGCAGCAGCAGTGTCTCAGCCTGATCATTTGCAGTATGGGCTGTTGCAACGGCGTCTATCCCCTCTCTGCACAAACGCGCAAAGCAGGCATAGCGCAGGCGGCGGGCCCAGTCCTCCCCGGCATGTTCCGGCACAGGGCCAAGCTCTTCCGCATGGAACACCCGCAGCGGCACGCCCAGACGGGCGCATTCGGCACGCACAAAAGCTTCGTCCCGGTGGGCGCTCTCACCCCGCAGGCCATGGTTCACATGGCAGGCAGAAAGCTCAAACCCGAACTCCGGCTGCAGGGCCAGCAGGATGCGCAGCAGCGCCATGCTGTCTGCCCCGCCGGACACTGCCGCCGCCAAATGCAGCACATGCAGCGGGGCACCCGGGGTCAGCAGCGCTTCCTGCAGACAGTATTCCCGCACCCGGGCAAGGATCGTTTCGTTTTCCATCAGCGTTTGAAGTCCACATCCATAAAGCGGGTGTGGGCACCATCCCAGCCCAGCGGCACCGTGCTGGTCTCGCCGTGACGGTTCTTTGCCACGATGCACTCGGCGGTGTCGGCGTCCACCTCTGCACCGTCCGGGTTCTGGCTGGCATAGTAGGAATCGCGGTACAGGAACAGAACGCAGTCGGCGTCCTGCTCGATGGAGCCGGAATCGCGCAGGTCGGAAAGCTGGGGCCGGTGGCTGGAGTTGTTGCCCTGTTTTTCCACCGCACGGGACAGCTGGGAAAGTGCGATGATGGGCACATTCATTTCCTTTGCCATGATCTTGAGGTTTCGGGTGATGGAGCTGATCTCCTGCACGCGGTTCTCGCTGCGCTGGCCGGTGGTCATCAGCTGCAGATAGTCGATGACGATGAGGCCCACGTTCGGGCGGGTGGGGTCCTGATTCACCCGGCGGATCTTTGCCTTCATCTCGGTGATGGTGATGCCGGAGGTATCGTCCATATAGATGGGTGCATCGTGCAGCTTTTCGGTGGCAAGGGCCAGATACTCCCAGTCCTCTGCACGCAGAGCACCGGTGCGGAAGGCCTGACTGTCGATGCCGGCCTCAGCAGAAAGGATACGGTTGGTCAGCTGTTCCTTGGTCATTTCCAGACTGAAGATCGCCACCGGAACCTTTTGCTGCATGGCCACGCGGGTGGCGATGTTCAGCGCAAAGCTGGTCTTGCCCATACCGGGGCGGGCCGCAAGGATGATGAGGTCGCCGCGGCCAAGGCCGGTGAGCACCGTATCCAGCAGGCGGAACCCGGTGGGGATGCCCTTGTATTTATCCGCATCCGGGCCGCTGATCTTCTGCAGGTTGGTCAGGGTCTCCACCATGCTGGAGGAAAGCGGGGTCAGGGCGCTGGAATCCCGGCCGGAGCGGATCTCGTAGATGCGCTGCTCGGCGTTTTCCAGCAGCAGGTCGGCGTCCGGCTCATCCCCGGCGTCCTGCAGGATGTCCTTGGCAACGCCCATCAGCTGGCGCACCAGATATTTTTCCTGCACGATCTGGGCATAAGCCTTTACGTTGGAGATGCTGGGCACCGTTTCTGCCAGACCGGTCAGGTAGATCTTGGCCTCGTCTGCACTGGGGAACACGCCATCGGACACCACCGCATCCAGCAGGGTGACAAAGTCGATGGTCTGGTCGTTGGTGAACAGGCGCAGCATCTCGGTCCAGATCTGGGCATTCTGCCGGGTGTAGAACATTTCCGGCTTGATGATCTCCACCAGATCGGTCAGGGTATCGGGCTTGAGCAGCACCGCGCCCAGCACGCTCTGCTCTGCCTGCATATTGTAGGGCAGATTGATGCCCACGCTCTCCAGATTCAGTTCATTGGAATAACGTCGTTCGTTCGGCATAGTAGTTTGTCCTTATCCAAAATCCAAAGCATCCTGTAAAGCCAAAAAGCGCCCCCTGCTGTGAGGGGGCGCAAACGGCACACAGATCAGGCCTGTTCCACTTCCACCTGGATCTTGAAGGAAGCCACGACGCCAACGTACAGACGGACCTTGCCGTTGAACACACCGGCATCCTTGATGTCCTTGGTCTCCAGCTCGATCT
>OQVL01003146.1_pt1 | contig 10113 bp, 7 predicted proteins | sample 1691501 | NCBI WGS metagenome assembly OQVL01 (sample SAMN03418253, study PRJEB22391) | human gut metagenome | biome: human-gut; feature: organic feature; material: feces | host: Homo sapiens | place: Tanzania | collected 2013-01
TTTTCGCACGCAAATATCCCGACATGAAGTATCTGGCCTACTTCCAAGCTTTCTCCAACACCTACGCCCCACTTGACACGTTGCGCCGTCGCTACGAGGAGGCTCTCTCTCAGGATGGCGTGGTGGGCTTGATCATCGGCACGCGACCCGACTGTGTCGATGCTTCCTTGCTCAACTATCTTGAGAGACTGAAGCGACATTGCTTCCTTACGGTCGAGTATGGCATCGAGTCGGTGAGCGACACCACACTACTTCGCATTAACCGCGGTCATGATTTTGAATGTTCACGCCGCGCCGTCACAGCCACTCATGAACGTGGCATCCTGACTTGTGGCCACATCATCCTCGGCTTGCCTGGCGAGAAGGCAGAAGACAACATTCGTCAGGCCGCTACGGTGTCAGCCCTTCCTCTCGACATCCTTAAGCTTCACCAGCTGCAGATTATACGCGGCACGCAGCTGGCAGAGGAGTATGCTCGACAGCCGTTCAAGCTATACACGGCCGACGAGTATATTGATCTTGTCACGGCTTACATTGAGCACATAAGGGAGGATATCGTGCTGGAGCGATTCGTTAGCCAATCGCCTGCCGACTTGCTCATAGCCCCCAAATGGGGCCTTAAGAACCATGAGTTTACCAACCTTCTCGTCAATCACATGAGGGCTGTAGGAGCATATCAAGGGAAGAAGCTACTGTAGAAAGAAACGAGAAAAACTTTGAAAACGCGTTTCGCACAGGAGCTATCGGAGAGTAAAGCAAGAGACAGATAAGGTTCCACCGTCTCTTATTTTTCCTTGCCAAACAACTGGTCGATGGATGGTGTTGGTTTTTGACTCATAAACAAGTTGGCCTTGTCGATGTAGCTGCCATGGAAGACGGCACTACCCATTATCTTGTTTACCACCCAAAAGACCTTTCCAACGTGCTCGTCGCGCTCTTGCTGCGAGCAAGCATCGTGGTTACCAAGAGGATAGAGGCTGAGGATATAGAACCCCATAGCATCGGGCACAATATACTTGCGCTGCATCATGCTGCGTTGTTGCGGGGTATAATATTTCTTATAGAGAGGGTAATCGGAACCCAAATACTTGTCAAGACTTATACCTATGGAGCCGTTGCCTATGACGATGCTCTGGTCGAGAGCGCCAATCTGCGAATAGACAACCGGCACGCGCACACCAGGAATGAGCTTGCCGAGCTGCTTAAAGGCGTTGCGGAACTGTTTGTTTACATCGTTCATGCTCGCATACTGCACCTCCACATCGGCAATGAGCGCCTGAAGGACGGTGTCTTGATAGAACCTCAAAAACTTGTTGTTTATGTCGGGATCATTGACCTCACCCAGCTGCAACACGTCCTCAACAAGGGTGCGTGTCTCCATTGGGTAGTCAATATTCATCTGCTGAAGAGCTGAGAAATCGCCTGTGGTAAGGTAGCGGCTCTCCAAACGGTCGTAGCGTTGGACCTCCACTGGCTGTCCACCGTCACCATCGTCGCTGTTGGGCTTGATCTTTATCTCGCAGCCCGCAAGCAGAGTCAATGTCATCAGTATAAATATATAAACCTTACGCACTTTTTGATATCCTTTTTTGGTTAACTTACACTTGTCTAAACAATTTGTTTTCTCTTGTCTGGACGTTGAGGGTTACGCTGCAAACATCATGTTCGAGACTTGTGTGAGCTTTATTTTTTCATGTCTCGCTCATCATTATCAATGAACAAACCAATTAACAATTTACAAGGACAAAAGTACTAAAAATTATTTAAAGCTCCAAAGAAAAATCAAAAATTATTTAAATAAAATCATTGTATTTTCAAATTAACTTTATTTTTTTGAAAATTCAATGGATTTAACGTTTTAAAAGAACCAACCTTAATCAGAAATAAAACACCCTGCCAACACTCGAATATGGCATTTTTGCCATTTTGATATTTTCAAAGCTTTTTATACCTATTATATATATAGAGCATGTCAGCGTTTTTTACATAAAGCAAATAATCATTTTTTCTTTTACGCCATATAGATTGTAACGTGAGGAATGTTCTTAAAAAAGATGCTGAGAGACAAAAGAAGGATGCAACAGCACATGACCTAAGAGAAAAGAGCAAAAAAAAGACAAGAAAAAGAAAAGACGATAATCGCCTAAAAATCAGCAGATAAACAGCGATAGAAACAAGAGAAGAAATAAAAAAGTGAAAAAACATTTGAAAAAAGTCGGAAAAACATTTGGTGGTTTCGTAAAAAAGCTATACCTTTGCAAACGCAATTCAGAAATGAGGCTTTAGATAACAAATCTAACTTGCACCCTTAGCTCAGTTGGTAGAGCAACTGACTCTTAATCAGTGGGTCTAGGGTTCGAACCCCTAAGGGTGTACAAAAAAGAGAGACAATTCAGAAATGAGTTGTCTCTTTTTTGTTTTTACCACAAACCGACAACCGCAAGCTAAAAGCCCAAAAGACAAAAAAGAAAACGTAAGACAAAAGCAGACAAACCGAAATTTGCAAGCTGAAGAAAAGAAGATGAAAGCCAGAAGCAGAAGAAAGAGAAAATGAAAATAAAGGTTCTTTTATTTTGCATTGTCTCCAATTTGCATTACCTTTGCCACTTAATGAGACACGCCAGAACAATCATATTAACCGTCATGGCCTTTGTGAGCCTACAGCTTTTTGGCATCAGCGCCGACAAGCAGCGTTCTGCCCTGTTGGGCAGCGTGTTCGCATATCCGCAGAGCGTCGACACCACCGTGAGCGACACCACCTCGTTTTCATACATAAAATATCGCCTGTCGACAGACCGACGCAACTTCATTCTCCTTGCCGTGCCTACAATGTGGGCGGTGGCGCACAGCGGAGAGCGACACCATGTAGGAGAGGCCTACGACCGCATAGAGATGCAGAAAGACCGCATTGCCAAGGTAACACGCGTGTTGCAACGGAGCACGGTGCCACACAACCGCAAGACGTTGCCCACATTGGTGAAATATCTCACGCCCAACGTGTATGGACAGACACTCATAAGCGACTTCATTCTCTCTCCCTTCAACCGCCACAACCGCAGGTTCTACCGTTACCGCACCATATCCTTCTTCGATGGCACCACAACCATAACATTCCGCCCCAAGGTCAAGAGCACGCAGCTTGTGAGCGGCATGGCAACCGTTGACACCAGGACGGGAAAGATATTGACAGCTACGTTTAATGGCGAATACGACATGATCAACTTCTCGCTTTCTGTAAAGATGGGCACCAAAGGCGTTTCATCGCTCCTGCCACAGCAATGTGCGCTTGACGCACAGTTTAAATTTATAGGAAACAAGATAAGCTCGCGCTACGAATCAACCTTCGGCCTGCCGAAACTCCTTGCCGACAGTACGACCAACGCCAACGACACGCTCCTCCTTGACCGCGTGCGTCCCTACCCTCTTACACCTGGCGATGAGCGGATCTTTGCCCAGCATGAGGCGCGCGCACGCAAAGCAAGCAACGACACCACAGCCAACAAACGCGAGCGCGACAAAGCAAAGAAGATGTGGGATGCCGTAGGCGAGACGATGCTTGGACGCATAAGTTCCGATTTTGGCACCGAAAAGCGCGGCTCTTTACGCATAAACCCACTCCTCAACCCCCTTTATTTTGGCTATAGCGGCAAACGCGGCTTCACCTATAAGTTTGACGTGCGCATGAGCTATGTGTTCAACGACCTGCAACGCGTACAGATGCGCTTCAAGTCGGGATACTCGTTCAAGCAGCGGCAGTTTTATTTCACCATACCAGCCGTTTTCTACCTCAACTACAAGAAGAACCGTTACATAGAGGTAGAGTTTGGCAACGGCAACCATATAACCAACTCGCTCGTGGCAGACGCCATAAAGAGCGAGAAGGGCGACACGATAAACTGGGACCGCTTGCAACTCGACTATTTCCGCGACATGGAGCTTGACATGAAGCTTCATTACGATTTCTCGCCGAAGCTCGGCATAGAAGCAGGACTGGTGTTTCACCGCCGCACCGCCATCGACCGTCAGTCGTTTGCCGCTGTTGGCAAAAGTCCCCACTTTGTGTCATCGGCGCCACACCTCGGCATAGAATACAGACCTTTGGGCTATAGCGGCCCTGTGATTGCCGCTGACTATGAACGTAGCATAAAGGGACTCTTTGGTTCAACCATCGAATATGAGCGCTACGAGTTTGACGCCCAATACAAACGCCCGCTACCCAGCCTATCGAGCCTTCAAATGCGCTTAGGTACAGGTTTTTACACGCACAAGGGCAAAGAGTGGTATTTTCTCGACTACACCAACTTTCGCGAGAACAACATTCCTGGCGGATGGAATGACAGTTGGGCAAACTCGTTTGAGCTGCTGGGGCGAAATTGGTACAACGTGTCAAAATATTATGTGCGTGCCAACCTGACCTATGAGTCGCCCATTCTTCTTGCCGCATGGATCCCTTACGTCGGGCGTTACATCGAAAAGGAACGCATCTACATAAACACGTTGAGCGTGAGCCGCTTGCATCCTTATATAGAATACGGCTACGGCATATGCACCCGTCTGTTCTCCACAGGTCTGTTCGTGGGCCAGAAAAACGGACGCTTCGACGGCTTTGGTGTGCGCTTCGGCTTGGAACTCTTCAGACAATGGTGAGGATGAGCCAGAGAAAGAAAAATGAAAAACTTCGGTTGGCAAAGAAAATCTTTAAGATAAAAGTTACTACTTTAAGAAAAAATGTATAATTTTGCAACCAACTCGATATAATACTAATTTGTTATGGTTAAAATCACATTTCCAGACGGTTCTGTTCGTGAATATGAACAGGGCGTGACTGGCTTTCAAATCGCCGAGAGCATTTCACCGGCTCTCGCTCGCGACGTTGTATGTTGCGGTGTAAATGGTGAGACAGTAGAACTGAACCGCCCCATCAATGAGGACTCTACAATAGCCCTCTACAAGTTTGATGACGAGGAGGGAAAACACACATTCTGGCACACCTCAGCCCACCTGTTGGCAGAGGCCCTGCAGGAGCTCTATCCAGGCATACAGTTTGGCTTTGGACCCGCCGTTGAGAACGGCTTCTTCTATGACGTCATGCCTAAGAAAGGCGACGTGATCAGCGAGAACGATTTCCCAAAGATCGAGGCTAAGATGAAGGAGCTCGCCAAGAAGAACGAGCCCGTAGTGCGCAAAGAGGTTGCCAAAGCCGAGGCTCTGAAAGAGTTTAAGGCAGCAGGACAGGAATATAAGTGTGAGCACATTGAAGAAGATCTTGAAGACGGCACCATCACAACCTACACACAGGGAGCCTTCACCGACCTGTGCCGCGGTCCTCACCTCGTGAGCACCGGAGCAATAAAGGCTGTAAAGATAACAAGCGTTGCCGGCGCCTTCTGGCGTGGCGATGCCAAGCGCGACCAGATGACCCGTATCTACGGCATCTCGTTCCCCAAGAAGAAGATGCTCGATGAGCACCTCGCCATGATAGAAGAGGCAAAGAAGCGCGACCACCGCAAGATTGGCAAGGAGATGGAGCTGTTCATGTTCTCCGACCGTGTTGGTAAAGGTCTGCCCATCTGGTTGCCAAAGGGCACACAGCTGCGCCTGCGCCTGCAGGAGTTGCTCCGCTCTCTGCTCAAGCCATACAACTATCAGGAGGTCATAACACCAGGTATCGGCGGCAAGAGCCTCTACGTCACCTCAGGTCACTATGCCCACTATGGCAAGGACGCTTTCCAACCTATCCACACACCCGAGGAGGACGAGGAGTATATGCTCAAGCCAATGAACTGTCCTCACCATTGTGAGGTTTACGCACGCAAGCCACGCTCATATAAGGATCTACCATTGCGCATTGCCGAGTTTGGAACTGTATTCCGCTACGAGAAGAGCGGTGAGCTCCACGGTCTTACCCGTGTGCGCACGTTCACACAGGACGACGCCCACATCTTTGTGCGTCAGGATCAGGTTAAGAACGAGTTTGAGAACGTTATCGACGTTATCTTGAAGGTGTTCAAGATCTTCGGCTTCGAGAACTACGAGGCTCAGATTTCTCTGCACGACCCCAAGGACACCGAGAAATATATCGGTAGCCCCGAGATATGGGCTGAGAGCGAGAACGCCATTCGCGAGGCTTGCAAGGAGAAAGGTCTGGAGGCTCGTGAGGAGATTGGCGAAGCAGCCTTCTATGGTCCTAAGCTCGACTTTATGGTTAAGGACGCCATCGGACGCCGTTGGCAGCTCGGAACCATTCAAGTCGACTATAACCTGCCGCAGCGTTTCCGTCTTGAATACACAGCCGAGGACAACAGCAAAAAGACACCTGTGATGATTCACCGTGCACCCTTCGGTTCGCTTGAGCGCTTCACAGCCGTGCTCATAGAGCACACAGCCGGGCACTTCCCCTTGTGGCTCACACCTGATCAGGTGTCTATTCTGCCTATCTCTGAGAAGTATAACGACTATGCCCGCAAGGTAGCAGCCCAGCTCGATGCCGCTGGCGTGCGTGCTCTCATCGACGACCGCAACGAGAAGATTGGCCGCAAGATTCGTGACAACGAGCTCAAGCGTGTGCCTTACATGGTTGTGGTGGGTGAGAAAGAGGCTGCCGACGGCACCGTGGCCATGCGTAAGCAGGGTGGCGGCGAACAGGCCACCATGTCGGTTGCCGACTTTGCAAAGCGCATAAACGACGAGGTGGCTGCTCAGTTGGCTGCTGTTAACGAATAGAAAATAAATTCTTACACAAGAAATGAGGGGGAGACACAAGCTCACGGTTTTCACGACCAAGAGCATGTGCCTCCCCCTCTTTTGATTAATAAAATCTCCTCATTTACCCTTCTATTGTCTACTCGTCTGCCTGTCTACTCGTCAACTTGTCTACTCGTCAACTTACAATTAAAGTTTTTTGTGACCAAATGTTTGTGTATGTCGCAAAAAATGAGGAATTTTGCCTTTCGAATAAATTTGCATTAACATTCGGAACAAAAGAAACAGAACATACAAATGACAAAACCTCATATCCTCGCCCTTTCAAAACTCAACCCCTGTCTCGCATGGTTAGCGGCCTGCCTCTTATTTTTCACCTCTGTCTCAGCCCACGCCCAGATGCGCTGGAACCAAGCTTACCAACAGTATGTGGACCAATATAAAGATCTGGCAATAGAACAGATGCTTCGTTACAACATTCCGGCAAGCATAACGCTGGCACAAGGACTGTTTGAGAGCCGTGCCGGACAGAGCGTGCTCGCAACGCAAGGCAACAACCATTTTGGCATAAAATGTCACGGATGGGGAGGACGAACGATGTATCACGATGACGACGAGCGAGGCGAATGTTTCCGCGCCTATGAAAACGCATACCAAAGTTTTGAGGATCATAGCAAGTTTCTTGCACGCAACACACGCTACGCACGACTGTTTTCTTTAAAGAAGACTGATTATAAGGGATGGGCACGAGGGTTGAAAGCCTGTGGCTACGCCACAAATCCTCAGTATGCCAACAAGCTTATAGGCATAATTGAACTCTACAAGCTCAACAAGTTTGACCACGCCACAAGCTACGACAAGTTTATGGCCACGCACACAAGCAAGGACAAAGCTCTGCCAGGACAACGTCTGCACCCCATCAAGATATATAACGACAACTACTATCTTGTGGCTCGCCAGGGCGACACGTTCAAGAAGATCGGCAAGGAGGTGGGCATCTCTTATAGAGCCATCGCCAAGCACAACGAGCGCCATTGGAAAGACCGCATAGAGCCAAGCGACATTATTTATCTCAAGAAGAAACGTAAAAAGGCTATAAAAGCTTATAAGAACCGTCCGCACATCGTGAAAGACGGAGAGAGCATGTACAGCATAGCACAAACCTACGCCATACGTCTGAAGAGCCTCTACAAGAAAAACCATCTCTCACCCGACTATCAGATCAAGGTAGGCGACACGCTGAGGGTTTATTAGCCGTGAGGGGCTTGCGCAAGATTATGACCTGTCGGGGTCATGAGGCTTGAGCAAGCTCCATCAGCCGCGCTCTCTTTGCGCACTCTTTGCGCTCTCTCTGCGCCCTCTCTGCGACTTATTTGCATGCTCTTTATGTTCTCTTATAAGCACTCTTTTACGTTCTAAAAAAATATTTTGCTGCTGTTTTATACAAAATAACGGCAAAAAGGCTAATGTGTGAAAAATTATTTGTAATTTAGCACCCGAAAAAAATTTTTCCATACTAATTTTTTAAGGAACAAAAGATGAGACACAATTTTGTGACAATCGCCGACTTGAACAAGGACGAGATTATGTACCTTATTCAGATGGCAGCAGAATTTGAGAAACATCCCAACAGAGAACTTCTCAAAGGAAAAATAGTAGCAACCCTCTTTTATGAGCCCTCAACACGCACACGTCTCAGTTTTGAGACAGCTGCCAACCGGCTGGGAGCCAAGGTTATAGGCTTCAGTGATGCTAAAGCCTCAAGCGTGTCGAAAGGTGAGACGCTCAAAGACACCATTCTCATGGTGAGCAACTATGCCGATGTCATTGCCATGCGCCACTACATTGAGGGAGCTGCGCAATATGCAAGCGAGGTAGCACCTGTGCCCATCATCAACGCTGGCGACGGAGCACACATGCACCCGTCACAATGTCTCCTCGACCTCTACTCTATCTACAAGACACAAGGGACGCTTGAAAACCTCAACATCTACCTCGTAGGTGACCTCAAGTATGGACGTACAGTACACTCGCTTATAACGGCCATGCGACATTTTAACCCCACATTCCATTTTATTGCACCTAAAGAGTTGGCAATGCCCAACGAGTATAAGCTCTATTGCAAGGAGCATAACATAAAATATTTTGAACACACAGTATTCAACGACAAGGTCATTGCCGATGCCGACATTTTATATATGACGCGTGTTCAAAAAGAACGTTTCTCTGATCTTATGGAATATGAACGCGTAAAAAATGTCTACATTCTGAAACGCGCCATGCTGAAAAACGCTAAAGAGAACATGAAGATCATGCATCCACTGCCGCGTGTCAACGAGATTGCCTATGACGTAGACGACGATCCGCACGCCTACTACATTCAGCAGGCACAGAACGGTCTCTACGCACGCGAAGCCATCTTCTGCCATGTACTCGGCATAACGCTCGATGACATCAGAAATGACAAAACAATAATTGAAAGATAACACCCCAAAACAAACACACATAACACAATGAGCAAGAAAGAACGATTGGTCGCCGCCATTAAAAACGGCACCGTGATTGACCACATACCAGCAGAAAAAACTTATCAGGTGGCAACGCTGCTCAAGCTCGAAGAGCTCAGCTCACCCGTGACAATAGGTTACAACTATCCCTCAAAAAAAGTAGGATGCAAGGGCATTATAAAGGTGTCTGACAAATATTTTACCGACGAGGAGATCTCACGTCTCTCGGTCGTGGCACCTAAGATCGTGCTTAACATCATCAAAGACTATGAGGTTGTGGAAAAGAAAACCGTAGAAACACCTGACGAGTTGAGAGGCATCGTGAAATGTAACAACCCTAAGTGTATTACAAACAACGAGCCTATGCAGACCGTCTTCAACGTGGTCGACAAGACACACGGCATCTAAAACCCGGCCAGATCATTCCCCATGACAGCATACATCAGGAAATTCACACCACACACCAGATGGTAGCAGAATACCGCTATCTCGCCCACGACGAAGATCACCTTCCAGCTCTTCCACCATTCTTTGAGATTCCTTATCATGACGATCAGCGTCATCAGAAATACAAAAAACATGCCGTGCATATAGCCCCAGGAAAAGTTGGCATGCATCATGCGGAATCCTTTTTCATAGAAGATCAGGAACATTACTGTACCCATAAGATAATTCAGCCATGCAAACCAGTAATATCTGTTGGACTTTATATTTTTGAAATCAAATACCAGATTCAGGAAAAGTACGCCGATGGGCAATGCCATTCCCATGATAATACTTAAAGGAATGCTTTTGGAATAATTGCTCCATACTTTGGCAAAGCCGATGGCGATGCCTGTCTCCTCTCCCATGGCATTCGTCCCGGTGAAAATTCCGGAAAACTGGTACAGCAAGGCAATTCCCG
>OQVL01003147.1_pt1 | contig 10113 bp, 4 predicted proteins | sample 1691501 | NCBI WGS metagenome assembly OQVL01 (sample SAMN03418253, study PRJEB22391) | human gut metagenome | biome: human-gut; feature: organic feature; material: feces | host: Homo sapiens | place: Tanzania | collected 2013-01
ACATCGTCGAATTGCTTGTAGCTTACGCTTTGCGCAAGCAGGTCGCGGATGTTGGCTTTTATCTCAAGGTGGTCGCCAAACTTCTTCGATATCGATAGGTCGACAACATCGCGTGGCATTTCGTAGCTATCTGGTACACGAGCATTGTCTTCGCTTGCTGATGAACCTTCGCTACGACCAACTCCGATAATGCGCTTTCCTATGCGATTGTAGAGTAATGATACTACCAGCTGTTGTTGTTCGTTGTTATAGAAGAGGCCTGCATTGATCAGATATGGCGATTGTCCCTGCATAGGACGATTCTCGTTGCGTGAGCCTTTAGCAAAGTTTACTCGCGAGTGGATGAGAGCACCATTTAGTGAGAGCGAGAAATTGCGCAATCCGATGAAGTCGAGACTCTTACGAATGTCTAACTCTACACCATAGTTGTTGGCACTTTTTGCATTCTCGTATGAGTAAATCAAGTTTGTTCCTCCTGCCACGGTATATGTCCATTCTATAGGGTTGTCGAAACGTTTGTAGAATGCAGCAAGAGTTATCTGTTCGTTCTTCGAAGTATATAGCTCGTAGCGTAAGTCGATGTTATGAATGTAGCATGACTTGAGGTCTACGTTGCCCTGTACATGCGAAGCAAGGTCGAAATCATAGTATACCGAAGGCGATACTTCGCGGAACTCTGGTCGGTTTACAGATTTACCATAGGTGAGTCTAACTTGATTCTTGTCGTTGATTCTATATACCGTGTTGATTGATGGGAAGAGGTCGCGACTGCGATAATAACGACTATGGTGACTTTCTACGTCGTCGCGCAGATTTGTTACAAGCTCCATTTGGTTGTATTCAAATCTGAGTCCGGCATATATGTTAAGTTGTCCGAATGGTAGAGAAGCTGCCATGTAGCCTGCGCCCAATAGGTTGTTGCCGTTATAATTGTTGCGCATGCATTGTTCCTCCAAGAGATATAGCTTGTCGTCGCCAAAGTAGTCGGGATTAGATAGAAGCTCTGTCATATCCATTTTGCGGAAGTCGGCAGGAAGCGTGTTCTCTTCCATATCCCAAGAGTATATAAATTGTCGGGTTGTATATTTACGAGTGCGATATTCGCCATATCCACCAATCTTGAGTGAAGGCTCAAAGGAACCGAATTTGAAGTCGTGTTTCTCGTTGAAGTTAGCTGACATGATATGCTCGTCGAGCTTGGTAAACTCACGATTTATCTCGTTGCCCGCGGTAAGAATCATTGTTCCATGTTCCAAGGCATCATCAATGGTGTAGCGTTTGCGGTCAGGCATACGTCTGTTGGCATACGAATAACTGAGGTCCCATTCCAACAAGTCGTGAGGTAAGGTGTGTTTACCAGTTAGCTGAGTGTTGGTGGTGATGCGTGATCGATAATAATATTCTGCACCAATCTCGTTGTCCGATTGTGCGTTAACTCCCGAACGGTCTGTATATCTGTTGTTGTCTATGCGGTTGAAGATATTCTTCAATTCATATTTGTTGTTGCCCGATTTTGATAGCAAAGCGAGGTTGAGCAAAGCACCCAAGCGTTTGTTGTCGTTGTATTGGTTGTCTGTAGAGTGGCGCAGATAGTTGCTGCGGTCGTTGGTAATATCATAGACACCAAACAAGTTGTTTTGCATATCTTTGTATGTGCGAGTCTCTGATGTGAAATTCAAAGCTCCCACCATACCTACGCTCATGCCGTTGATGTGCCATTTATGACTCCAGTCGGCAGAAGCCTTTATGTCTGCAATAGGAGTTTTCGTTTTCACACGCCAATCGTTTAGCAGTCCGCTACCCAACAGGCCTACGTTGCCATCATTAGGAAACGAGCTGCTATGATCGGCATGCTTGAAATTGCGGAAGCAAGTGGCGTCATTCCAGTTGCCTCCTAATGAAAGAGAGAGAGAATTTCTTACAGGAATATCCTTGGTATTGATTTGTATAAAACCACCTGTGAAGTCAGCTGGATATTCAGCACAAGGCGACTTCACTATCACGAGGTTGTCGATTTGGCTACTTGGCAATATGTCGAACGAGAAAGCTCTCGAGTCAGCCTCAGAACTTGGCACAGCACCACCATTTATCCACACATTGTTATATCTTTGCGACAATCCCCTTACCATCACAAATTTGTCTTCGATAAGACTTACTCCAGGAATACGTCTTATCACCTCGCTGGCATTATTGTCTTGTGTGCGTTTTATTTCTTGAGCCGAGATGTTGTTCACCACTTGGTTGCTAACCCTTGCCATTTCCATCATAGCCATTTCGCTATTTTTGTTTGCCATGGCTGTTACGGTTACTTCGCCAAACTGCTGTTCGTCTGCTTCCATCTCCACCTTAAGGTCTTTAGCTGTGGCTGTAGCTATGTTTAGCTCAGCAGTTTTGTATCCTATATATTTAATAATAAGGTGTATGTTTCTTGTTGTTATCCCTTTGATAGCAAATTTGCCATCTATGTCTGTAGTTGTGCCCTTGTCGCCTGCCATCACGGTAGCTCCAATGAGCGGTTCTTGGTTGGCTTTGTCGACAACGATACCGCTAATGTCGGCAGCCTGTGCACATATTGTCGCCATTAGCGCCAATGTGAGCATTGCAATCAATCTTTTTACCTTGTTTCTTGTCATTATCATTACGTTTTGTTTACGGTTGCAAAGTTACGGCTACTATGTTACAGCCTTGCAACAATAATGATAATGAGCTGTTGCGAAGATGTTATATCTCTGTTTCTAGAATGTTACCTTGAAAATTGTTCCTGAGGGCTTGTTAGAGCTTACTTCGATACTTGCTCCAAGGCGCTCCAATATACTCTTCGAGAGAGCGAGGCCGATGCCCTTGCCTGATACAGAGCCTACATTCGATGCACGATAGAAAGGTTGGAAGATGTGCTTGAGGTCAGATTCTGGGATTCCGATGCCATGGTCTTCGATGATAAGATGAGGCTTGTCAATAGTGATTGTTACAGGATTACCACACGAATATTTCTTCGCGTTGCTTAATAAATTGTGAATGGCTATACGGAGCAATTCGACATCAGCATATACATGGAAATCGTTGATGATATTTAAGTTTATATCTTGGCTCTTGTCTTTAGTTATATCTTGTTTTTTATTGCGACTTGTATTTCCCAGGCATTCTATCTCTACAATCTTTGAAATACGAATCTGTTGCATCTTCGACTTATCGATTTTGCCACCCTTTGCATGCGAGAATTGTAATAGCTCGCGCATGATATTAATAATGCGGTTAGTTTCTTTAGATATGCGCTCAAGACTGTCGCGGTATTCGGCAGCATCGTGGTCTATCATTAGCGCCACTTCGCATTCGCCTTGAATGGCTGTTAATGGATTATTGATTTCGTGCGATGCGTTGTTTACAAACATCTTTTCGGCTTGATAGTCCATATCAATACGGTTGAACACACGCAAAGCATACAGACGGCTAATGATATAAAGCACGCCAGCTGAGAGCAACACCAAGGCTATGAGCCCCAATAGTAGCATTTTGTTTATATCGTCGATAAATGGATTTCGGCTTAACACAACAACCGCGAAAGTACCCGTATTGTCATAGTAAACGAAGGCGATACCCACTTCTTGTCGTTCCTCGAAGCGTATGGTCTGGTTTGCAAATAGTCGCTCTATTTCTCCTTGGTCGAGATATTCCATTAGCTGCTTCTTTGCTTCCGTGTGGTCGGCAAGGTTGATAAACATCTCTTTCGATGTAGGAATAGAGTTTTGTCGGCGTATCACCACGTTGCGATATTTCACGGGGTCGAGTTCATCTTCAGAGAATCGTTCTTCTGCAAGTGCATGCGCCTTTTCTTCAAGATAGTTGAAATAGATACTTTGAGTAAGGTTTGAGGTTACAAAAAAGAATATGAGAGCCGTGATAACAACCAATCCGATTGTTATCATAGAATAAATGAGCGATATCTTATTTCCTATCTTCATTTGGACTATTTTTTCAAGCAATATCCTGTGCCTACTACGGTTTGTATAATCTTGTGGTCGAAACCATCGTCAATCTTTTGGCGTAGATAGCGCACATATACATCCACGATGTTGGTATTGGTATCGAAATCCTTATCCCATACATCTTTTAGCAGTTGTCTGCGCGACAGTATCTCGCCCTCATGCTCCATCATATATTGCAGCAATCGATATTCCTTTATACTTAAGTCCCATTCCTTGTCGCCACGAAAAGCCTTATGCAAAGATGCCTCCAAGCGCAAGTCGCCACACGCCACGGTTGTATTTTCGTGCGAATATTCCGCTCTGCGAAGTAGAGCCTGAATACGAGCCAACAGCTCCATAAACTTAAATGGCTTTGCTATATATTCGTCGGCTCCTGCCTGTAATCCCATAACCACATCGTCGGTAGTGTCGAGGGCTGTAAGCATGAGCAGAGGTGTACGATATGCGTACATCTCTCTAAAACGGCGACACACCTCCAATCCCGACATTCCAGGCAAACGAATATCAAGCATAACGAGGTCGTAGCGATTGCCCTCTTCAAGCAGTCGCCACGCCTCTAATCCATTATCCACAACCGTCACGTCGTAGTCGAAATTCTTTAGTCCACGGCTCACGAAGTCGGAGATATTCTCTTCATCTTCAGCCATCAATATCTTCTTCATGCTGCAAAGATACTATTTTTTTGTTTATCTTTTTATATCTTCTTGATATTTACGCGCTTATACACCTTTTCTACTATAAGTGGGAATATGAATAGCGTGAAAGCTGTGGCACCAATAAGTCCGCCTATGATAACGATAGCCAAAGGGCGTTGGCTTTCGGAGCCTATGCCGTGGCTAAGAGCTGCAGGCAACAATCCAAGCGTAGCCATCATTGCCGTCATCAATACCGAGCGTATGCGCGAGTGAACACCCATCTCTACAGCTTCGGCAAGCGGATGTCGATGGCGAATAAAATGCTTGATGTCCATAATCATAATCACGCCATTCTGAATACAAATACCGAATAGGCAGATAAAGCCAATACCTGCCGAGATAGAGAAGTTGAAGCCTGTGAACAGCAATATCAATATACCGCCAACGGCAGCAAAAGGCACATTGCTCAACACCAAAGCAGCATCTCTCGAATTGCCAAATAGTACATACAGTATGCCGAATATGAGCATGATGCTTATTGGCACCACATGTGCCAAGCGATTTGTAGCACGCTTCTGATTCTCAAAGTCGCCACTCCATTCTATCTTGTATCCTGCAGGCAGTTTCACAGCATTTTCCACCTTGATTCTGCTCTCGTCTACTGCACTTCCCATATCTCTATCGCGAACCGAGAATTTCACGGCACAATATCTCACATGATTCTCTCTATAAACAATCAGCGGACCTGTTATCGTCTTGATAGTAGCCAATTCGCTAATAGGAATCATCTGTCCTTCCTCAGTCGGAATCTTTATCTTTCCTATAGCTTCGGCATTATCACGGAATGGCTTATCGTAGCGCACCACGAGGTTGAATTTCCTTTCTTCCTCATACACCTGCGATGTAGCCTTTCCTCCAATCGCCATTTCGATGATGCTTTGCACATTGTCCTTGCTCACACCATAGCGTGCCAATCGGTCTTCATCAATATCTATCTGCAGTTCTGGTTGTCCGATATTCCTTATCACACCCAAATCGACAATACCGCGAATAGGTTTCATTGTTTTGTATATATGGTCGGCTATACGCTCGGTTTCGCGCAAATCTTTGCCATAGACCTTTGCCACTATCGCACCCTTCACTCCCGATACAGCCTCTTCAACATTATCTGATATAGGTTGCGAAAAGTTGAAGTCGATACCTGGATACACGCTCAGCCTCTTGTTCATATCCTCCACCAACTGTTCCTTGGTGCGTCCTGTCTTCCATTCGCTTTCAGGATGCATCTTCACGAATAGCTCTATGTTGTAGAATCCTGTAGCATCGGTTCCGTCGTTAGGGCGACCCGTCTGTGTCATCACCTGGCTCACCTCAGGGAACGAGCGCAATACACTCCTAAATCTATTTGCCAACTTCACACTCTCGTCGAGTGATATGCTTTGAGGCAAGGTGGCACGAGCATAGATGCTACCCTCGTTCATCTGTGGCAGAAACTCCGAACCAAGCAACATAAACGACGATATGCCTGCCACCATACACACCATAGCCACAGCTATAGCCTTTTTGCTATGGCGATGGCAGATGCTGAAGAAACCATCGAAGTAGCGATACACCCATTCCAAGAATCTATTCTTCTTTTCAAAGATATTCTTCTTTAGCATCATCGACGAGAGCACAGGCACCAACGTTAGAGTGAATATCAATGCTCCAAGCAAGGCGAAGCCAAGGGTGTAAGCCAAAGGCGAGAACATCTTTCCTTCCACCTTTTCGAATGAGAAGATAGGCAACAACGCTGTGATGATGATAAGTTTCGAGAAGAATACCGACTTAGCCTTGCCACGAGCCGTAGAGCGAATCATGCCAAGTTTGCCTCGCTTGTTGAAAGCTGCCATACCTATTTCGCGTGCTTGTGCCGACAATGCTACAAACAGCGCCTCTACCATCACCACGGCACCATCGATGATGATACCAAAGTCTATGGCTCCCATCGACAGTAGGTTGGCACTCATACCGTTCAGTCGCAAGCAGATAAAGGCAAAGAGCAAGGCGAGCGGAATAACTGTTGCCACAATAACCGTGCTACGCCAATCGCGCATAAAGAGAAACACCACGAGCGTAACCAGCAATATACCCTCCAGCACATTATGAAACACGTTATTGATGCTTAGATTCACCAAGTCTTCGCGGTCGTAGAAGGCATTTATCTTCACATCCTTAGGCAAATCGTCTTCTTGAATCTCCTCAATCTTATCCTTCAATGCTGCTATCACCTTTTCAGGATTCTCACCCTTGCGCATCACCACGATACCTTCTACCACATCGCTCTCGTCGTCGCGTCCCACTTGTCCTAATCTTGGCTGACACGATTCATGCACCTTAGCCAAATTGCGCACCAAGATAGGAGTTCCATTCACGTTCTTGACCACGATATTGCCAATTTCCTGAATATTGTTTATCAAGCCAATACCGCGCACCACATAAGCTTGCGAATTGCGTTCTATCACGTCGCCACCCACATTCACATTCGAATTGGCTATGGCTTGATAAAGCTCCAAGCTGCTGATGCCATAGGTGGCAAGTTGATTGGGATTAACACTTACTTCAAACGTCTTAACCTCGCCACCAAAGCTCACTATATCAGCTATGCCTGGCACACTTCGCAGCTTGCGCTCTATCACCCAGTCTTGCAACGTTTTCAGCTCGCGCACACTTCGTTGTTGGCTCGACAAGGTATAGCGGAATATCTCGCCCGTAGGACCACTCAATGGTTGCACCTCAGGGTCGGCACCATCGGGCAGGTCGGCATCATTAATCATGTTGTAAACCTGCTGTCGAGCAAATTCGTCGTCTACATGGTCGTCGAACACTACTGTAACAACCGACAAACCGAAGAGGGTAGTGCTACGCACGTCGGTCTTCCTCTGCACGGAGTTCATAGCTATCTCGATAGGTATAGTTACAAACTTCTCTATCTCCTCAGCCGAACGTCCTTGCCATTGGGTTATGATGGTCACCTTAGTATTAGTAACATCGGGGAAAGCATCCACAGGAGTCTCCTTGAAACTCATCACTCCCACCACAACCGTCAGAAGGGTGAGACATATAATAAGGTATTTTCGCTTGAGCGAAAACGAGATGATAAAATCTATAAACTTATTCATTTCCCGATGCGTTAAAATACAACAAAGCGTTCTTGGTAATCACTTTCTCGCCTACCGATACTCCCGAACTCAGATAGCTATATCCTGCAGAAGCATGAGCCACACGCACCTCTCTGCGTTCGTAGCCATCTTTGCTTGCCACCATCACATAGTCTTTGCCATGTTCAAATATTACGGCTGCCGACTTTACCGCAGGCATTTGCTTGCCACCAGCCGACAGGCTTACGCTCACACTTGCAAACATGCCCGGACGCAATAGCTCGTCTTTGTTGTCCAAGTTCACGCGCACCTTCATAGTCTTGCTTTCGCTATCGAGCACACTATACACCTTGTCTATCTTGCCATGGAAAACCACATCCGGAAAAGCCATAGTCTTTACAGCCACCTCGGCACCCTGACGAATCTTGGCAATATCGCTCTCATAGACATCAGCCACCACCCACACTTTGTGTAAGTCGGCTATCTCTATAGCAGCCTCGTTGTTGGCATCCTCGCTCACGTATGAGTCGTTGTATATTCGTTTGCTTATCACATATCCCGAAATTGGAGCCACGAGCTTAGCATTCGATTTCGCATTATATCCGTTGATGCTTGCTACGTCCGTTAGTCGTTGATGTTCAGCCTTTGCCATGAGCAAATGTTCGCGAGCTTCCTCCATATCTTTGTCCGATGCCATGCCCGACTTGTGCATATCCTTCTGCATCTGATATTGGCGTTCTGCCATACGTATCTCTGCTTCGGCATCGTTCATTGCCTTGCGATAGTCGGCAGCTCCTTCGCTATGTACCATAGCCAACTGCAGCCCGCTCTTCACTCTGTCGCCAATCTCAACGTTCAGTCCTGATATTCTACCTGTGCAAGGCACAAACACTTTGCGCAACAAAGCCTCGTCGCACATCACGTCGCCATTCAGTAACAGTTCGTCGTCAATACCCCTCATCTCCACCTCTTCGGTTTCCATCACTTTGCCACGCTCTATGGCTGTTAGTTGCTTTTCGGCTTCAGCCTGCGAATCCTTCTTGTTGCAAGCCGTTATAGCCATCAAGCCTGCTAATATAATAATGTATTGCTTCATCTTTATTCTTGTTGTTTGGTCTTATCTGGTATATTTCTTCAATTCCTCGTAGCTCTTCATCAGTTGCGCTTTGCCATCCTCAATCATGAAGTTGGCATCGCGATAGCTGGAGTATAGGTCAACAAACTCTATCACGCTGATGTTGCGCTTTAAGAATTGCTCTTCGGCAGCCGCCAGTAGTTGGTCGATATTGTCAGAGAGTTGCTTCTTCTGTTCTTCCACCAACTGCAGCTGTTGCAGGGTGGCTTTATAATTTTCCGTTAGCGATGCTTGTAGCTCCCTTTGTCGTTGCTCACGCTCAAGTGTTGCTTGGGCATATTGCGCTTTTGCCGACTTGATATTGCCTTGGTTTCGATTCCATAGCGGAACTGAGATAGTGGCACCAACAGCAAAGAAGTTGTGACCTATGCTTCCGTTCTTATCCCATTCGCCATTTATCGCAATTCGCGGTAGCGCCTCTGCCTTTTCTGCCTTTATAGCATGTTGCGCACTCTCTTCTTGATATTTAGCCTGCGCCAGTTCCGGATGATTTTCTATTATAGTTTTTAGCTGGGCTGAGCCTGCTTGGGTTGAAGCCGACTGTAGTTGTGCAAGCGTATTAATCACCAAGCCAATAGCCTTTTCTTCATCCATCTGTGCCTCTATCTCAGTAGCGTCATCAATACAGAGCATCAATCTCAATTCCTTCTGAATGCTGTTTATGCTAAGGCTTAGCTCCGTGCGTTCGCTTCGCAGTTGGTTTAACATGGTAGCTATGCGAAAAGCCTCCATCTTCGATATGTTTCCTTTCTCGGCTTGTATCTCGTAAGCCTTGTGAATCTTCTCTACCGATGCCAACTCTTTGTCGTAAACCTTCAGCTTTTGTTGCGCATTATATAAGTCTATAAAAGCCAAGCGTGCCTCCTGTTTCACATTCAGCACCTCGGCATCATAAGCTGCCTTGCAGGCTTTTACTGCCGCCTTAGCCTGTCTCACCTTATTTTTATATTGTCCGCCTATGGCTATTGGTTGTGACAGCTGTATGTCGGTTTGTCCGTCGTAGCCTGTATCAAACCATTTATGGTTTATCGGGTTCTGAATGTTGTGCATCAGTTGTACCTCAGGGTTGTCGTACTTCTTGGCTTGCGATAGTTCTCCCTCAGCCACATCCACATCAAGCTTCGAAGCCTGGAGTTTCATGTTGTGATGCGTGGCTATGCTGTCCACTTCGTCAATAGTCATCAGTCGGCTTTGAGCATACAAGCTCATAGCCGACATGT
>OQVL01003150.1_pt1 | contig 10105 bp, 7 predicted proteins | sample 1691501 | NCBI WGS metagenome assembly OQVL01 (sample SAMN03418253, study PRJEB22391) | human gut metagenome | biome: human-gut; feature: organic feature; material: feces | host: Homo sapiens | place: Tanzania | collected 2013-01
AAAGCAAGGGCAAAAAACGGCATTCCCCTTCCCCCTGATGGTTTCTCCTCTGCACTCCTCTTCCTTACACCCCTATTCCCTACCGTTTTTTATCCCCCTACATTTTGCTTGCCGCCGGAGACCGAACCCCTTTCATTTATTTGCACTCTTTTCTATAGCTATGTTTACGGGCTTGGGCTTTACTCCGTTCTTTTATTTGATGTTTTTTAGTTAATGTGTGAGCAAGTTTATACGAATGTACATTAAATTACATTATAAAAATCTTTATCTGGCTTGGTTTAACTTTCACCGCCGCCCCTCTTATCTGTGCGTCCCGTTATTCCTGACCGCCTATCTGTAAAAAAAGCGAAACAACGCCCCCGCTTCAGCCGAAACGGGGGCGTTATTATCATATCAGTTTCCGTAAACCTCTTTTGCTGCGTCAACAGTTGCCTTTGCGTCCCTTGCATAATAATCTGCGCCGATCTTCTCGGCATATTCGGGAGTAAGGACTGCTCCGCCTACGACTATCTTGCAGTCGGGTCTTTCCTTTTTAACAAGCTCAATGGTATCTGCCATTGATTTGAGTGTGGTTGTCATAAGTGCCGAAAGCCCCACAAGCTTTACGCCGTCGATCTTTGCGGCATTGACCACTGCCTGATACTCCACGTCTCTTCCAAGATCGATGACCTCGTAGCCATAGTTTTCAAGCAGCACCTTTACGATGTTCTTGCCGATATCGTGGATATCGCCCTTTACTGTCGCAAGGACGACCTTTCCCTTTGATACGCTGCTGTCGCCTGTGCTTATCTTTGACTTTATCACCTCAAACGCCGCCTGTGCAACGCCTGCGGACAATATGAGCTGGGGAAGGAATATCTTTCCGCTCTCAAAATCCGCTCCCGCCTTGTCAAGGGCTGGGATAAGCATATTGTCAACTATTATCATGGGGTCGGTGGTCTCAAGGAGCTTTTCGGTGATAGCCGCTCCCTCGCTTTTAAGTCCGTTCTGTACTGCAAAAAGCAGCCCCTCGGCAGTGGCATTTTCCGTCCTTGCGTTTCCTGCATTTGCGGCAGGGGCAGGGGCGGCGTTATTATATGCGGCAATGAACTCCATGGAGTCCTTGTCGATATTTGCAAGGAGCTTGTATGCTCTTACGGCGCCCGTCATAGCCGCCACATTGGGGTTGATGATAGGCAGGTCAAGTCCGCTTACGAGGCATATCTGCAAAAAGTTGCTGTTGATAAGCTCACGGTTTGGCAGACCGAAAGAGATGTTCGATACACCCAGGACTGTTTTAAGTCCCAGCTCGGTCTTTACCCTATGGAGAGCCTTTACGGTCTCCATAACGCCCTCCTGCTGAGCCGATGCGGTAAGGGTAAGGCAGTCGATGAAAACATCACGCTTGGGGATACCCATTGCAACCGCTCTGTTCATTATCTTCTCCGCAATGGCAAATCGCTGCTCCGCCTTGGGAGGGATACCGTTCTCGTCAAGGGCAAGTCCTACAACGGCGGCGCCGTACTTCTTTACGATGGGAAGTATGCGTTCAAGTGACTTTTCCTCGCCGTTTACCGAGTTTACTATTGCCTTGCCGTTATACACACGAAGAGCCGCTTCCAGCACCTCGGGGATAGTGGAATCCACCTGCAGAGGCAGGTCGGTAACGCTCTGGAGAGCCTTTACCGTCCTTACCATCATAGCCTTTTCGTCAATATCGGGCAGACCCACGTTTACGTCAAGGATATCCGCACCTGCGCCTGCCTGCTCGATAGCCTGACCGAGAATATAGTCGATATCGCCGCTTTTCAGCGCTTCCTTAAAGCGCTTCTTGCCTGTAGGGTTGATGCGCTCGCCGATAATTCTGGGCTGGTCGATAACAGCCGTGTTGGAATATGAGCATACTGCCGCAGGAATGCTTGCGCCCTTTGTGCAGACAGATTCTCTTTCAGTATATTTCTCCTTTGAAAGACGTGCGGTCAGTGCCGAGATATAGTCGGGACTTGTTCCGCAGCAGCCGCCGAATATCTTTACGCCCATAGCTGCAAATTCGGAAGCAGCCTCCGCAAATTCATCGGGAAGCACGTCATAAAGGTTGGTGTTGGGGTCGGGCAGACCTGCGTTGGGCTTTACAGCCACAGGCAGAGTTGTCCACTTGCAGATCTCGCTTACAACGGGCATAAGGTCCTTGGGGCCGAGAGAGCAGTTTACTCCGATAGCGTCCGCTCCCAGTCCTTCAAGAGTAAGCGCCATGGCTGAGCACGAGCAGCCTGTAAAGGTTCGTCCGTTTCTCTCAAAGGTCATGGTGCAGATAACGGGCTTGTCGGTGTTTTCCTTTGCCGCAAGGAGAGCTGCCTTGACCTCGTAAAGGTCGGTCATGGTCTCGAGGACGATAATGTCAGCGTCCTTTCCTGCCAGCATCTGCTCCTTGAAAATATCGTATGCTTCCTCAAAGGCAAGGCTGCCCGTAGGCTCCAGCAGCTGACCGATAGGCCCGATATCAAGAGCCGCATATGCTTCTTTTCCGCTTTCGGCGCACGCTTTTTTTGCAATGGCGATGCCTGCGCCTATTACCTCATCAACGGAATGACCGCAGCCCTCCAGCTTATAGCGGTTTGCGCCGAAGGTGTTGGCATACACTATCTGAGAGCCTGCGTCAATATACATTCTGTGGATATTTTTTATCATATCCGGGTGAGAAAGATTGAGCAGCTCGGGGATCTCCCCTGCTTCAAGTCCGCTTTTCTGGAGCATGGTTCCCATGGCTCCGTCAAGGAATATAAATTCATTCTGTGACAACAGCTTTTTAAAATCCACAGTGTGTACCTCTCTTTCTGAAACGGCAAACGTCACGCATATTGCAGGTGACGCAGCCCCTCTTCTTTGAGGGAAGAGGCTTATCGGAAACGCCCATTACAGCAGTAACGGACTTTACCGGCGTAAGCATACTGCTGCCCGATGCGCACAGACCTATCTTTCTGGGGGCATCAAGCACGTCAAGCAGCTGCTTCTGCATATTTATGGGGAAATCGCCGTACCCGGGCGAATACCGCCAGGTAAAATATTTCCCGTCAAATTCTTTTTTAATAATCTCTTCCGCCTTAGCGCAGACCTGCTCAACGGCAGCCCCCGCAAATGCGTCGGCAATGACAGCCTTTGCCATGTCCTCCACCTGAAGCTGACGGATAAGCCTGTCCGCACCGCCGCCCACGGTGGCGCACATAATTATGACCCCCGAGCAGCCTTCAAGATGAGCCGCAATGTCGCTGCCGTTAAGCGCCAGCGTGCAGCCGCTTATTACAGGCACGCCGTCCTTGAAGCTCAGAGGAAAATATCTGTAAAGGAACTTGGGCGAGATCACACCCAGGAGCCTGCTCTCGCACTCGTCCAGATACTTTCCTGCCGTCTCGCCGATGTTGTTCTCATCGTGGCAGCAAAGGTATCTGAGCGCCTCGTCCCTGTCTATCTCCGTTATTTCAACCATTACAGCAGTCCCGAAACAGCAGAGGATATCTTTTCAGCCACGTAAGGATTGTTCATGGTGTAAAGGTGGATACCGTCCGCACCGCTTGAAATAAGGTCAACTATCTGGTCAATGGCGTATGCGATGCCCGCATCTCTGAGAGCCTCGGGATTGTTCTCGTATCTTGCCATCATTCTTGTGAACTTCACGGGAAGGCTTGCGCCGCACATGGATACCATGCGCTCTATCTGCTTCTTGTTGACAACGGGCATGATTCCTGCTTCGATAGGCACGTTTATGCCTGCTATCCTTGCCTTTTCAAGGAAATTGTAGAAATGGCTGTTATCAAAGAAAAGCTGGGACATAAGGTGCTCTGCGCCTGCATCAACTTTATCCTTGAGATATCTGATGTCGGTTATCATATCGGGCGCTTCCACATGGCACTCGGGGTAGCAGGCAGCGGAAATGTGGAAATCTCCCTTAGATTTAATATATCTGATAAGGTCGCTTGCATAGCGGAAGTCATTCTTTGGAGGGCGTTCGGGGTTGATATCGCCTCTGAGGGCAAGGATATTTTCAATGCCGTCAGCTTTAAGTCCTTCAAGGATAATGTCGATATCCTGCTTTGTGTTGCTGACACAGGTAAGGTGAGCCGCAGACTCAATGCCAAGGTCATTTTTGATATGTGCAGCTATCTTTCCTGTAATGTTATCTCCGTCAGAACCGCCTGCGCCGTATGTAACGCTTATAAAAGCGGGGTCAAGCTTTTTAAGGCTGTCAAGTGTGCTGTAAATAGTGTCGCAGGGCATATTTTTCTTGGGAGGGAACACCTCAAAGGAAAAAACGCACTTGCCCTTGCCGAATAATTCTGAGATCCTCATATTTAAACAAACTCCTTTGTTATACTCATTATTCTTATTATAATATTATACCACACTTTAGCACGGCATTATGGTATATTTTGTGTCTGTTTTTTTTCGGGTTTGTATGATGTATCAGCTCAGGCACCCTTTCATGCACTTTTTGTAGATGCGCATAAAGTATATTATCTCCGCAACTGCGGTTATTGACCATGAAAAGCTGTACAGCAGGTAAAGGGAGGTTATGGTCTGGAAGTGCGCAAAAATGGTATATACCCATATTACCCTGAATACACAGGAGCCCATAATGACGATGATAGTGGGCACAACGCTTTTGCCCAGTCCTCTTGAAGCGGCAATGGTGCAGTCCATAAAGGCGCTGATGGCATATGACCAGCCCATTATCGTCAGTCTTTCCATACCTGCCTCCGCAACGGCAGGCTCGTTGGTAAACAATGACAAAAACTCTCTGCCGAATAAAAGCAGCGCTCCGCCGAAGATACCGCCTGCCGCAAAGGAATAGAACAGGCTGATAAAATAGCTTTTAAGTATGCGGTCATTCTTTCCCTCGCCGTGATTTCGGCTGATAAAGCTTGCGCAGGCGGTATAGATCGCCGCCATAACGTTGAAGATAAGTGTATCCGCATTCTGCGCCGCAGAATTGCCCGAAACCATAACTGCGTCAAAATGGTTTACGCCTGTCTGCACAAAAAGGTTCGCCACGGCAAATATGGCGTTCTGCATTCCCGTGGGTATGCCTATCATAAGCACTCCCCCGCAGGCGCTTGTGTCAAAATATCTGTTTGACAGCCGCAGCTTACAGCTGTCCTTTCGCCTCAGCAGGTGGCACATTATCATTGAAGCGGAAAGATACTGGGCAATAACGCTGGCGATAGCAACGCCGTCCGCCGCCTTTTTGCACACGACCACAAAGAAAATGTTCAGGATAACATTCAGCACGCCCGCTATAGAAAGATATACCAACGGCTTTTTTGTCTCTCCGCAGGCGCTGAGAACGCCGTTGCCGAAGTTATACACCGCCATGGCAGGCATTCCCAGTGCGTATATTTTAAGGTAAAGCACAGCGCTTTCGATAAGCTCGTCCTTGGTTTTCAGAGTCTCAAGCATGGGGCGGGCAAAAACATTGCACACAAGGCAGAGGATAATTCCGATAATAAGGCAAACGATAAGCCCCGAATACACTGTCCTTGCCACAGTCTCGCTGCTGCCCGAAGTCTTTTCCGCTCCCAGCTGATGAGCCGTTCTTACATTAACTCCTGCGCCCATGCCGATAAGTATGCCCGTAAAAAGCGACACCAGCAGCGCCGTGGAGCCTACCGCTCCCAGAGCGATATAGTCCGCATATTTTCCCGCAATGGCAACATCACTGAGGTTAAAAAGCACCTCCAGCATCTGGGTCATCATAAGTGGCAGGCTGAACACAAGGATATTTTTCCAGAGGGAGCCGCCTGTCATATCTATAGCATTTTTACCTTTTCCGCTCATTCATCTGACCTCCAACAATCCAACTAAAATATGATGATATCACTTTTGTCGGATCATGTCAATGAACTATCTGTTCGAAATATATAGCTGAAATGTACGGAGATATAATGCACTTATGAAAATATGCCGAATTTTCCAAAAGCCCTTGACAAATAAAATAAATGGACTATAATAATAAGTAATCGGATAGTTTACAAATGCGCTGACGGGGACGGAATGTCCGCAGGGAAGCCCTCAGAGAGCCTGCATACGGTGAAAGCAGGCGGCTTTTCGGATATGCTCCTATCACCCCTGAGCTTTGCTGCCCAACAGCTTGTCCAAGTAAGCAGCAGCGGGATTCTCCCGTTACAGAGAGTTTCCGTTGATTGACGGGAAAACGAGCGGCGTTGTGTATTTACTGTGTAAGTACATTCGCAACAAGAGTGGTAACGTGGGTACATTTGTCCTCACCTCTTGAAAAAGGGGTGAGGTTTTTTATTTTTTCCGAAAAATATCATTTTAAAGGAGAATATTTTATGCTGACACTTGATATGGTTTACAGCGCATCTTACAAGCTCAAAGAGGTTATCCGCAGAACTGACCTTATCCCCTCAAATAAAATTTCTGACAAATGCAACGTGTTCCTTAAAACCGAGAACCTCCAGGTAACAGGTTCATTCAAGGTTCGTGGCGCATATTACAAAATATCCCAGCTTTCCGACGAGGAAAAGGCAAGGGGCGTTATCGCCTGCAGCGCAGGAAACCACGCTCAGGGCGTTGCTCTGGCAGCTGCAAAGAACGGCATCAAGTCCCTTATCTGCCTGCCCGACTCCGCTCCTATCTCCAAGATAGAGGCAACACGTTCCTACGGTGCGGACATCTGCCTGGTTGACGGCGTTTATGATGACGCTTACGCAAAGGCAATAAGCCTCCGTGACGAAAAGGGCTACACATTCATTCACCCCTTTGATGACGAGTACGTTATCGCAGGTCAGGGAACTATCGGTCTGGAGCTTCTGGAGCAGCTTCCTCAGGTAGATGCTGTTGTTGTTCCCATAGGCGGCGGCGGACTTATCTCAGGCGTTGCGTTCACCCTTAAAAAGCTCAAGCCCGAAATAAAGGTTTACGGCGTTCAGGCAGCAGGCGCACCCAGCATGGTACAGTCTCTGGCTGACGGCAAGGTCGAAAAGCTCCACTCCGTTTCCACCATTGCAGACGGCATCAAGGTAATGGAGCCGGGCGAGCACACATTCCAGCTCTGCAAGGAGTATGTTGACGACGTTGTCACAGTTACCGATGACGAGATATCCTCCGCTATCCTCACCCTTATCGAGCAGCACAAGCTCATCGCCGAGGGCGCAGGCGCAGTTCCCGTTGCAGCAGTTATGTTTGATAAGATACCCGACCTTGAGGGCAAGAACGTTGTATGCTTAGTATCAGGAGGTAATATCGACGTTACTATCCTCAGCCGTGTTATTGAAAGAGGTCTCCAGAAGTCTGGAAGGACTTGCCTGCTGAACATCGAGCTTATCGACAAGCCGGGTCAGCTGAAGGGTGTTTCCGATATCATCGCAGCTCTGGGCGGAAATGTTATCTCCGTTCATCATGAGCGTGCAAACGAGGGCAGCGACATCAACGGCTGCTACCTGAGAATTACCCTTGAAACAAGAAATCACGCACACATTGAGGAAATAAAGAACGCACTCACAAAAGCAGGCTTCAAGCTTTATGATAAAAACTAAATCAGATCAGGAGGAATTTATTATGTCAGAAAAGATCTACACCAAAAACGCACCCGATGCAATAGGCCCCTATTCTCAGGCAGTAAAGAGCGGCAATCTGCTTTTTACCTCGGGTCAGATAGCTATCAACCCCGCAACAGGCAATGTTGACGCTCAGGGCATCGAGGCTCAGACCCGTCAGATCTGCGAGAACCTTAAAGCAGTTCTGGCAGAGGCAGGCTGCACTCTTGACAATGTTATCAAGACCACCTGCTTCCTTGACAACATGAACGATTTTGCCGCATTCAACGCAGTTTACGGCGAATATTTCACCAACAAGCCCGCACGCTCCTGCGTAGAAGTTGCAAAGCTTCCCAAGGGCGTTCTTGCTGAGGTCGAGGTAATTGCTGAGCTGTAAGGCTTGACGATAATACGAAAACTCCCGAACATTTCGTTATGAAATGCTCGGGAGTTTTTTGTTGTGTATGGAGTTTTGGGTTTGTCTGCAAAAAAGCTGTTCGGCGGTAAACGAAGTTGCCCCCAAAAACATCTAATAGCGTAGTTTCATGCACATACTTATAAAATCGCTCTTAAATTAACCAAAGAACAGCAAATAAAAGAACGAATTGAAGCCCAAACCTGAAAACATAGCTATAGAAACGGGTGCAAATAAATGAACGGGGTTCGGTCTCCGGCGACAAGCAAAATGTAGGGGGATAAAAAACGGTAGGGAATAGGGGTTCAAGGAAGAGGTGTGCAGAGGAGAAACCATCAGGGGGAAGGGGAATGCCGTTTTTTGCCCTTGCTTTAGTTTCCTCTTCCCCCTGGTGGTGTCTCCTTTGCATGGTACGGACAATATAATATTGAGATGTAGGAATGTCCGTACCTGCGGCAACAGCGACCAGATGGCTCTGCCCTCAGTGGACTTCCTAAACCCTTTACCTTGCTTTTATTTGTGCAAACCTTTTTATTGAGCGTCTTACTCCGGTTTTATGTCTTTTTTCCGTCATGCTTGTTCCTGCTCATTTGCCATTTTCTTTACAAGCTCCTCCCTCTCACGGAATATTCTCGGGAAGCTTGTAAATATGACTACCGACGTAATTATCCCCGCTGTCAGGTCAGCAATGCCCTCCGACAGATATACCCCCTTGAAGCCCATGAAATGCGTCAGCACAAAACACAGCGGGATAAGTATGATTACCTTTCGTGTCACTGCAAGCATAAGCGCCGACTTCGCCTGTCCCAGAGCCACATTCACGTTCTGGAGCGTCATCTGCACAAAGAACATTATTGAACCCATCAGGAAGAACGGTGTATATTCCCTGACGATGTATGTAACGTTATCACTGGCGGAGAATATCTGCGCATATATCTCGGGTACTGCCATTGAGACTGACCATATCGACACGGCAAATATAAACGCTATTATCGTAACATATTTTATGCCCTTTTTGAGCCGCTCTGCGTTGCCCTTGCCGTAGTTATAGCTTACAAAGGGCTGCATTCCGTTGCCAAGTCCGTTAAGGGGCAGGGATATGAGCTGCAATGCGCTGAGCATAACGGTCAGTGCGGCGGTATAGTCCTTGTCTCCCCCTGTGGCACGGTTCAGATTGATGTTGAAAACTATCTGAATGGCGCACTCGGTTATTGCCATTACAAATGGGGTAAAGCCCAGCGAAACAATGTCCGCTATCCTTGCCGCCGTAAGTCGCATGGCAGATATGCGAAACCTGAAAAGGCTTTTCTTTGAAAAGAAAAAGCAAATGATACACACGCATGAACACATCTGGGAGATTATTGTGGCAAGTCCCGACCCCTGAACGCCCATTCCAAGGACGAATATGAACAGCGGGTCAAGGATAATGTTTATGACCGCTCCTATAAGCACGGAGCTCATGGCGATGAACGAATAGCCCTGGGTGAGAATGAATGGGTTAAGTCCCTGAGCAAACATCACGAACAGCGTTCCGCAGGAGTATATTTTCAGGTATGACACCGCAAACTCCACGGCGCTCTGTGGACAGCCGAAAAGCACAACTATCTGTCGGGCAAACAGGAATGTTACCGCTCCTATGACGATGCCTATTATGGTAAGCAGCACGAAAGCTGTGTTGAAGATGCAGTTTGCCTCTTCCCTGTTATTCTCCCCAAGCCTTATGCCCGCTCTCGGTGAGCCGCCAAGACCTACAAGATTTGCAAAGGCGGTCATGATAAGCGTTATGGGCAGGACTATTCCCAGCGCTGCAAGAGCGTCCATTCCCGAACCCTCTATACGTGAAACGTACATTCTGTCAACTATGTTATATAAAAATGTTATGAGCTGGGCAATGACCGCAGGCACGGTCAGACGGAACACCATGGGAAGTATCTTTCCCGTTCCCAGCTCCTCGGTTATATCCTTGTGTGTGTTTTCCTTATGGGGCATTTTCTCCATCACTTTCTGTCCTGTTGCGGACAACAGTAAGGTCAAGCATCTGCAAAAATGCTTGACCTGATTTTTTCTATAGTTTTATTGGGATCATTATATGGCAGCTGCGGCTTTCCGCTTGACATTGTACATCATCTCATACTAAGAACCAATTAAAAACTATACAAAA
>OQVL01003151.1_pt1 | contig 10100 bp, 10 predicted proteins | sample 1691501 | NCBI WGS metagenome assembly OQVL01 (sample SAMN03418253, study PRJEB22391) | human gut metagenome | biome: human-gut; feature: organic feature; material: feces | host: Homo sapiens | place: Tanzania | collected 2013-01
GGATTCCCCCATATTTTCCGTAGGGGCGGCAATCTGCCGCCCGCCAAAATGCGTAGCATTTTCTTTAATATTTCCGCGGTTACGCGGAATACAATCGCGGCGAAGCCACATAACGGCTAACCATTGAAAACAATATGAAAATGCTAAAGCTCTGTTTCCGCCACGCAGGCTAACAGCCAACAGCTAACGGCTCAAGCGGCTCTGCCGCGCGCTGACAGCTATCGGCTAACATTTGATATACGACGGCTGAACAAGTCGATTTTTGTCAATAAAATGTTTATAAATACATATACTGTCATATATTTTCAAAAATCGGGCTGAATAATTCGCATATTTATATTGTAATTCGGGATAAGCTGTGCTAAAATAAAATAACTAAACTCTATCAGTATGCGAAAGTGCGTTTTACTGACGGAGCCGCGCGTTTTGTGCATTTTAAAAACGCACAATTCGGGGTATGATTTTTTGGAGAAAGTGTGATGATTGGCATTGTCTTTAGTCATAAATACCGTGACATTCATTAAAAAACATATGAAAGGGCTTTTAGCCGCTTTAGACGCAGCGGCGCTTATTTTGGCGGGAGTTCTTTCGGTGGTGCTTAAATTTGACGGTTCAACCGCCGCGCCCGAGTGGTGTTCAAAGTGGCTCGGCGTAATTTTACTTATCGACTTTGTTTTGATGTGCGCCGCCTTTTTAATATCAAAGGTCTACAAAACCATGTGGCAGTATTTCGCAATAAGGGATTACGGTGCGCTGCTTTTTGCATTTGTTGTGTCAAAAGCGGTAACGTTTTTTGCGTGCACATGGGTGTGGCTCGGCAACGTGCGCTCTTTTACAACATGGTTTGTGCTTTATTCTTCAATACTTATAATTCTTGTGTTCGGCATAAGAGTCGGCGTGCTTCTTCTTTACAGGGTATGGCGCAAGGGCGTTATAGAAAAAAGCAGGGCCTCGGGCGAAAAAAAGAAAAAGGTAATGATAATCGGCGCGGGCAGCGCGGCGGACATGCTTATAAAAGAGTTTAAAACCTCTGTTGAATATTATTCGAGATACGACGTTGTTGCGCTGATTGACGACAACATAAGAAAGAAAAACGAATATCTCAACGGCGTAAAAGTCTACGGCGGAAGAGACGTTATAATCGACACCGTAAATAAGCTCGGCATAGATGAGATTTATCTTGCTATTCCCTCCGCTTCCGAAGAGCACAAAAAAGAGATTCTCGATATTTGCAAAAAGACCGATTGCACGCTTAAAACGCTTCCGTCCGAGGCTAAGTTTATAGACGGCGAAAAAATAGGCGCAACGCTTCGCAAGGTCGATTATACCGACCTTCTCGGCAGACCGCAGATAAAGCCTGACCTTACAAACGCGTTTTCTCAGCTTGAGGGCAAAACGGTGCTCGTTACGGGCGGCGGCGGCTCAATCGGCAGCGAACTTGTGCGCCAGGTCGCAAAAAGCCATGCGCCGAAAACAATAGTCATTTTTGATATAGCAGAAAACGGCGCTTATGACATTCAGCAGGAAATTAAAAGGAAATACCCGGAAGTAAATCTTAAAGTGCTTATCGGCTCCGTGCGCGACGAACAGCGTCTTAACGAGGTCTTCGGCGAATATCACCCCAACATCGTTTATCACGCCGCGGCGCACAAACATGTTCCGCTTATGGAGGACAGCCCCAAAGAGGCTGTTAAGAACAACATCTTCGGCACATATAATCTTGCAAGAGCCGCCGACAGATTCGGCGTTGAGCGCTTTGTTATGATTTCAACCGACAAGGCTGTCAATCCCACAAACGTAATGGGAGCAACAAAAAGAACGTGCGAAATGATTGTGCAGTCATTTAACAAGGTTTCAAAAACAGATTTTGTCGCGGTGCGCTTCGGCAACGTGCTCGGCTCAAACGGCAGCGTTATTCCGCTGTTTAAAGAGCAGATTGAAGCCGGCGGACCCGTTACGGTCACCCACCCCGACATTATCCGTTACTTTATGCTTATCCCCGAGGCTGTTTCGCTTGTTCTTCAGGCGGGTGCAAGCGCAAAGGGCGGCGAAATTTTCATTCTCGATATGGGCTCGCCCGTGAAAATCCGCGAGCTTGCCGAAAACCTTATCAGACTTTCGGGCTACAGGGTCGGCGAAGATATTGAAATTAAATACACGGGGCTTCGCGAGGGTGAAAAGCTTTATGAGGAGCTTCTTATTGCGGAAGAAGGCATAAGAAAAACCGAAAACGATTTGATTTATGTCGCAAAACCGATTGAAATAGATTCGGACAGGCTCTTTTCACAGCTTGCCGCTTTGGGCGAGAATATCGATAGCTTTTCAAGAACCGATATAATTAAAAAATTGAGCGAAATCGTCCCGACGTATACACCGAACAATTCGGAGTATGAGGCGAGCATCTGCAAGAAATAACATAGGGTTTTTGAAAGGCGGTTAAGGATAAATAATGGAACGATTTGAAAAAAAAATATGGTTGTCTTCACCGACTATGCACGGCGAAGAGATGGAATATATTTCCGAAGCATACAAGACGAACTGGATGTCGACAATAGGTGAAAATATTAACGAGGTAGAACGCATCGCCGCAGAAAAAGCAACGGTGAAATATGCAGTTGCGCTTTCTACATGCACCGCTGCATTACACCTTTGCACAAAAAATGCGGGAGAAAAACTTTTTGGCGCCGCCAAAGCCGGGCGCGGAGTATTAGAAGGCAAAAAGGTTTTCTGCTCCGATATGACATTCAGTGCAACGCTGAATCCCGTGGTGTACGAAGGCGGCGAGCCGGTTTTTATAGATACCGACATTGATTCTTGGAATATGGATCCGGCTGCACTTGAAAAAGCTTTTGAAATGTACCCCGATGTAAAATTGGTAGTTTGCGCAGAGCTTTACGGATTTCCCGGCAGAATTGACCGAATTAAAGAGATTTGTGAAAAGCACGGGGCACTTTTAATTGAGGACGCAGCTGAAGCGATGGGCGCAACGCTTGGCGGAAAACAGTGCGGTTCATTCGGCGATTATGCGGCAATCAGCTATAACGGAAACAAGATTATTACAGGCTCTTCGGGTGGTTGCCTTTTAACAAACGACATAGAGGTTGCAAATAAAGCAAGAAAATGGTCAACCCAGTCGAGAGAAAACGCCCCCTGGTACCAGCACGAAGAAGTGGGCTATAACTACAGAATGAGTAACGTTATAGCGGGTGTTATACGCGGTCAGTATCCACATTTGGAAGAACACATAAGTCAGAAGAAAGCGATTTATGAGCGCTATCGCGACGGACTGAAAGATTTGCCTGTTCACATGAATCCGATTGTGGACGGCGCTGTGCCGAACTATTGGCTGTCCGCTCTGATTATTGATACAGACTATATGTGCAAGCAGGTCAGAGACGATTCCAAAGCACTCTACATAAAAGAAAAAGGCAAAACCTGTCCGACCGAGATTTTGGAGACGCTTGCCTCGTATAATGCCGAGGGCAGACCCATCTGGAAGCCGATGCATATGCAGCCGATATTCAGAATGAATGGGTTTGTTACGCGCCACGGTACGGGACGCGCAAGAACAAACGCATATATCCCCGGTCAAACATGCGATGTCGGTGCAGATGTTTTTGAAAGAGGGCTTTGTTTGCCGAGCGACAACAAAATGACCCCCGAAGAACAGGATAAAGTTATCGAAATAATTCGCAGCTGTTTTGAATGAACGCAAGAAGGATATAAATATGTATGCAAAGTTTTTAAAAAGAGTGTTTGATTTTGCTTTGTCTTTTATTGCACTTGTTGTACTTTCGCCGTTGCTTTTGCTTTTGACCTTGGTTGGTGCTGTTGCCATGAGGGGAAACCCGTTTTTTTTACAACCGCGCCCCGGCAAAAAGGGTAAAGACGGGAATGAAAAGATTTTTCGGTTGATAAAATTCAGAACGATGAGCAACAAGAAGGATGAAAACGGCAATTTGTTACCCGATGCAGAGAGACTGAACGGATACGGAAGATTTTTGCGCTCTACTTCTGCTGATGAATTGCCGTCTCTTTTAAATATTTGCAAGGGCGATTTGGCAATTGTCGGTCCCAGACCTCAGCTTGTCCGCGATATGGTTTTTATGACCTCTGAGCAGCGCAGACGGCACGACGTGCGACCCGGGCTTACCGGGCTTGCACAGGTAAACGGACGAAATAACATTACTTGGGAACAGAAATTCGATTATGACCTTAAGTACATAGACGAAGGAATTACGTTTTTCGGCGATTTGAAAATTATAGTCAAAACAGTCGGCAAAGTTCTTAAGCGAAGTGACACGGTTCGAGAAGGAACTGTATCAGATATGGATTACGGCGATTGGCTTATGCTTGAGGGGAAAACCGATAAAACAACTTATGACGAGAAACAAAATGAAGCAAAACAATTATTGGGAGTGTAGCAGATGCGATTGCTAAAATGGGCTTACGAAAAGACACATCACAAACCTGCGCCTTACTATTACAATTACTCGCTTTTGAAAGTTGTTTTAAAGCCGGTGCGCAAATGGCTTACCAATGTTGTTGCCGCAAATTGTCCGTTTAACTGTATACGAATTGCTATTTACCGCATATGCGGATTCAAAATCGGCAAGGGAACATTTATAGGTATGCGGTGCTATTTGGACGATATGTGTTATGATATGCTGACAATAGGTAAAAATGTGATTATTTCTTATGGTGTGTTTTTTGCGTGTCACGGCCGAAATCAAGAGCATATTCCGATTATAATCCAAGATGGCGCTTACATAGGTATGCGTGCAAATATAATTACAAAAATTTCCGAAAAAGAAGGTAAAGAACTTATTGTAGGTGAAAACGCCATAGTTGGGGCGTGCACACTTGTAAATAAATGTATTCCCAATGGGGCTACAGCGGTTGGGGTTCCATGCCGGATTATTCCCTGTGCAAAAGAAGAGCCTTTACCGTTGGAAAGTGAAAACGTACAGTAGAGAGACGAGAATGCTGAGAAAAAATATTACGGATTGAATGGATAATTATGAACGATTTGGTGTCAATTATTATGCCGTCTTATAATACGGCAAATTATATATCTGAAACAATAGAATCTGTTTTAGCGCAAACATATACAAACTGGGAATTGATAATTGTTGACGATTGTTCTGTTGATGACACGGACGAAGCGGTAAAAAAATACTTGCGCGATTCACGGATTCACTATATAAAAAATGAAGTGAACAGCGGTGCGGCTGTTTCAAGAAACCGCGCGTTGAGAGAGGCAAAGGGTCGTTGGATAGCTTTTTTAGACAGCGATGACCTTTGGCTGCCGGAAAAGCTTGAAAAACAGATTGCGTTTATGGGAAAAAACGGCTATGCTTTTTCTTATACCGATTACGAGGAGATTGACGCAGACGGTATCGGAAGAGGGGTTACGGTAACCGGTCCGAAGCGAATATCTAAATCGGGAATGCATCGCTATTGTTGGCCCGGATGTCTGACGGTTATGTATGATGCAAAAAGAGTTGGGCTGATACAAATTAACAGTATCAAGAAAAACAATGATTATGCCATGTGGCTGAAAGTGTGTGAGAAAGCAGATTGTTATCTTTTAAATGAGGTGCTTGCACAATATCGCAGGGGTCGCGTCGGCAGTATAAGCACACAAAGCGTGAAAACAATGGTTGCTTGGCATTACAAACTGTTCCGCGAGGCAGAAAATCAAAGCGCGATTCACAGTGCTTTCAGCACCGCAAGGAATATGCTTTTCGGTCTTTATAAAAAGTGCAGATATGTAAAGAGGTAACAACATGAGAATTCAAGTGCTGGTGGCGGCGACAAATCAAAATGATTATTCTTTAATAGAAAAAATGAATATTACAACAGACGCTATTGTAGGAAATCAGTGTGACTTTAACTCTGTAGAAAAATTTCAGGCAGGAAATCACATTATACAGTATTTGAATTTTGCGGAAAAAGGTGTTGGGCTTAATCGTAATAATACTTTGATGCGTGCGGATGCGGATGTTTGCTTGTTTGCCGATGACGATATGGTTTATGCAGATAACTATCCGCAGATTGTTGAAAGAGCTTTCAAGGAAAACCCTAAAGCCGATGTGATTGTTTTTAATCTGAACGAAAAAATCGTTTCCCGCAAAATTATTACAAAAAAAACCAAGGTCGGCTATTTGAATTATTTGCGATACGGAACCGCGCGTGTAGCGGTTAGACTGTCAAGCGTGAAGAAAAACGGCATTTATTTTAACCAGTGTTTCGGCGGAGGTACAGAACATTGCCATGGCGAGGATAACTTGTTTTTGCACCAGTGCTTGAAAAGCGGGTTGCAAATTGTAGCCGTTCCCGAATACATCGCAACTTTAACCGATGAGCGGGAATCAACCTGGAACAGCGGGTATAACGAGAAATACATCAAAGACCAGGGAATCCTTTATAAAACGTTGTCAAAAAAGTGGTGGAAGTTGCTTTGTTTACAGGATGCCTTACGTCGTCACGGTTCGTATCAGATGGGCTTTGGCAAGGCATATTCTTTGATGGCTCAGGCTGCAAGAAAGTATTGAATATTAATGTGCTGTGAATTTTCCGGGATTTTTTAAAAATTCAGCTTGAAAAAGCAGATTCAACTTGATGCCGCATATGCTTTTGTTTCTTTTGGAAATACCGATTGAAAACCGTTAATGTTACCCGGAAACCGAAAAACAGAGGAGCAAAAACCACACTGAAAAGTGTTGAATAATCGGAATATTGTAACAGCCCGAAACCATATGTGTAGAGGAGTACCGAGAATGAATGAAGTCAAAAAAATTTGTATAATTGTTGATTCTTACCCTTCTGAAAAAAGAGTTGCAAATGCGTTTGTCGAAACATTGGTGAATCAATTTGCGGATTTTGAAATAAAATGCAGCGTAATAGCGCCGCAATCCGCCAGTAAGCGATTGCGAGGTGTTCAGGCAGAACCGTTTGAAAGCGTGCGGTATACCGCCAAGGGGAATCGGGTGCAGGTGTACCGTCCAACATATCTTTCTTTTTCAAGCAAAAAAATCGGAGCTTTTAATACTGCCAAGCTGACGTTGGCCGGCTTCCAAAGAGCGGCAAAACAATGCTTCAAAAAAATCACAAAAAACGGAACCGAAAAATTTGATGCGGTATACGGTCACTTTATTTTTCCCTCGGGTATAACGGCTTGCGCTATCGGGGGCGAATTCGGCATACCTTCTTTCTTTGCTTACGGTGAAAATACAACCTATACAATAGATTATTTAGGCGCGGCAGAAACACGCAAGCGATTGGAAAAAGTCAGCGGAGTGGTTTCGGTGTCTTCTGAAAATAAGCGCGTGTTGATTTCTAATGATATTGTAGATGCAGAAAAAATCGGCGTTTTCCCCAATTCTGTTAATACTGCGGATTTTTATTTGCGTGACAGGAAATCCCTCCGTGAGAAAAACGGCATTGCGGCAGAAGCTTTTATTGTGGCGTTTGTCGGTCGGTTCCTCCCGGTTAAAGGACCGGATAGGCTGTCAGCTGCATTGGATGGGTTGAACAACAACTCGATTTACTCTTTTTTTATAGGCTCGGGTCAGTTGGCTCCGACATGTAAAAACATTCTTTTTAAGGGAACGCTGCCTCATGACAAGATAGGCGAATACTTATCCATGGCAGATGTATTTGTGTTACCGACTCTTGCTGAGGGCTGTTGCAACGCAATCATTGAAGCCATGGCATGCGGCTTGCCGATAATTTCCTCCAATCTTCCGTTTAACGACGATATTCTTGATGAAACGAATTCAATTAAAATCGACCCCAATAATGTCGATGAAATAAAACTTGCTATTCAGAGGCTGTACTCTGATAAAGAACTTCGTGCAAGTTTGGCAAACGGTGCACTCAAAACCGCAGCCAACCTTAGAATTGAAAATCGCGCAAAAAATATAATATCTTTTATTGAAGAAAAAACAGAGGGTTTCGCATGAGTCTAAATGGGAAGACCGCACAGTATATTCCGGAGCAATTGCTTGCGGCAGTGTTTTTCTTGTATATGGCATGGTACAGGGAAATTTGGGGGAACAATGTGATTGTTCTGTACGGCTCGGTTGCACTTTTGACCGGTTGTGTGCTTATTAGGATAATACTTGATAAATTTTTATATATAAAAGCGATGCCGTTGCTGCTGAAAATGTTCGTCGTCTACTTCTTTTATTCTTTTTTGGGCGTATTTGTAGCAAAAAACGTCGAAGTACTGTTATCGTCTGTTATAACATTTGGGTGTTTTGTTGTTGATGCGTTCATCTGCCGATACAACCAGATCTTCCACTTGTAGTGGATACATACCCAAAGAACCTCTTAGGCATATTGCCAGTATGACTACGTACCCCACGAGCCTGCAACTGATACCTTTTGGCGAAATCTTGCAAGGCTTGCCTACGTGTGAGTATGCCTTATTGCTAATGATTTTGCATATAAATCCAACCACACATAAGCCTATAGCTATCCATACTACAGGATAATCGTCCCAAATGGTTTGAACCAAACTAAGAGGTTCTTCATCGAAGAAATCGAAGAAAGTTATGGATATATGGCTATTGAAATTGGCATAATATCCTAGATCGATAGCTGATAGGAGCGAAATCAAGATGATGGCTATCGCATAGTACCATGAGCAAAATTGCTTTAACCACATCTTGGTGTGCGCTGAAGCTATGAACGCTTGCGCCAGCATAATCACCGTAGGAAGCAGTGCTACATAAGCGGCAACTTGCATATCAAAGCGTAAGGCGTTGTATACCGTCATTGTAAGATCCCCGCATTGGTCGCATATTACCTGAATAGGTACGTTCAGAGCTATAAATATCAACCTAAAGAGAACGAGTATACCCACTACAAGGCTTGATGATATAAGCAATCCTCGCAGAAAAGGCATCGTATCTTTTATCCTGTATGTAATCTTCATCGTTGTTTGTTATTTTGTGTCTTATACCTGCTGCATATCATGCAACTTGCGGTAATAGCCATTCTTGGCTATCAGGTCTTCGTGAGTGCCTCTTTCTACGATGCGTCCCTCATGGAGCACACATATCTCGTCGGCATTCTTGATGGTGCTCAGGCGGTGGGCAATGGTGAACACCGTGCGCCCTTTGGAAAGGCGCTCCAGACTCTGCTGAACAAGGCGCTCGCTTTCGTTGTCCAAGGCGGAGGTTGCCTCGTCAAGAATGAGCACCGGCGGGTTTTTGAGGAACACTCGGGCGATGGAAATACGCTGTTTCTGTCCGCCGGAAAGCGTATCGCCGCCCTCGCCGAGTACGGTATCGTAGCCGTCAGGAAGTTCCATGATAAAGTCATGGCAGCAGGCTTTTCTGGCGGCTTCTATCATTTCCGCTTCTGTGGCATCCGGTTTCCCGAAGCAGATGTTCGCCCGCACGGTGTCGTGTTCATGTCGGTAATGTTCATGGATACCTGGGCGATACCGTATTCCTCGATGTACCAGCCGATTGCCTTGCAGCCCTTCAATGTTCCCGGAATCCAGATGGTCTTGCCGTTGTCATCCTTGAGAATCTTTCCGGTAAGGCTGCCGCCCTCTCTTGCAGGACGTCCTTTTTCCCTGACATCGAAGGCTACTGCCATCGCACGGCGTGTTGAGGTAGTGTTAAGGTTGAAGTTTACTGCGATGAGGAAGTCGCGTGCTCCTACATTGGTAGCGCCGGCCTTGGCAACTGTCTCATTGTACTCGCCAGGACCGAAGTCCGGTTTCCTCTCAGGGTCATTGACCTTTTCCGGCAGAGCCTCATACTCTCCTGCGCGGCATACTGCGAGATTCTTTCTCTCAGGCTTGTTGGCTGCTGCCTCGTAGCAATAGCAAGGGATTCCGAGCTCGTCGTAGATCCTTTTTGCGAGGCCTCTTGCCATTTCCGCACATTCTTCCAGAGTGGTTCCGGCAACTGGGATGAGAGGCAGTACGTCTGTAGCTCCTGACCTCGGGTGTGCGCCGTGGTGATGTCTCATGTCGATCAGTTCGGCTGCTTTCTTTTCGCCCTGGAATGCCGCTTCGAGTACCGCTTCCGGTGAACCTACGAATGTCACCACTGTTCTGTTGGTGGCCTCTCCTGGAT
>OQVL01003152.1_pt1 | contig 10099 bp, 6 predicted proteins | sample 1691501 | NCBI WGS metagenome assembly OQVL01 (sample SAMN03418253, study PRJEB22391) | human gut metagenome | biome: human-gut; feature: organic feature; material: feces | host: Homo sapiens | place: Tanzania | collected 2013-01
GGCCCCGCCGTTAAAATTGGGAATCAGCAAGTTAGGCATCTCGTTAATCCCGTATGACCAGGCCGTGGCGTATTCAAGGTCAAGCCCCTTGGCCGCTGCCTTAGCCTCTTTCACTGCCTTCGCGTCACCCGCATGCTCAGCCTTGTCCGCTGCGAGTTCCGATCCCCCGCGCATAGTGTATTTTGAATATTTGTATGTGGGAATCAACTTGTTGGCGTTCGTCGCGATTCCGATGCAGCCCACGACGAGCAGCAGAGCCGAGGCCGCAAAGAACCTCGTAAGCCTCCGTCCGCGCTCTTCTTTCTTCACGCACGCCCATATCAGCAGCGTCAGCGCATAGACAAAAATCACAATCGCCAGATAGTAAGTAATTTGCGGATGATTCGCCTTTATCTGAAAGCTCAGTGCGAGGGCAAACAACACCGACGCGAGCACCGTCTTCGGCAGCCAAGACTTCCACGTAGCCGTCTTTCCTGTCTCATCCTGACCGGCAGCCCCATCAGCCTTATACAACCCATAGCCGCCTTTGAGTCCTGCCATCGCGCATCGATAGGTGTAGACGACTCCGGCGAGCACCCAAGGGAAAAACGCAATCGCCTGCATTTTAGTGTTGTGCCCCACCTGAATAATCTGCATATTATACGAACAGAATGCGATTGCAATCGCGCCTCCTACCGCAGGCACGAGTCCGCAGCCAAACGAAAGCATCAGCAGGAATCCGCCAAGAAGAGCGATGAAGAAATAGGTCGCCGGACGCCTACCGGTCAGCAGCAGATTATACATCCACTTCGTCCAGTCACCGTCGAAATCGTCAATCGTCGCAGTCGTGGGCATTCCGCCGAACATCGAGTCAGTCCACTGCGTCTTGTCTTCCGGATGCTGCGCGTTGTAGGTCACAGCCTCGTTCGCCATACCCTTCCACGACGATATATCTCCTTGATTCACAATCTTTCCGTTCAAAACCTGAGGTACAAAAGCATACGACAGGACCACGAAAAACACGACAATGCCAAGATAAACCAATATCTTCTTCACGAGGGCATCGTTAATTTTAGTTTTATTCATCATTATATTCTATATCAATGAGTCAAACAGCTGAGCCATCTGGCGGGTGAGCCGTCGGCGGGAATAGCGGTCAATGTCACCATCGTTGTCGTCGAGTTTTCCTGCGCGGAAAAGCGTCCAACAGCGGAGAATTTCCTTCTTCATGCCGTCGGCATCGTCCCAATCGAATGTCACGCCGGCATGAGCATCGCCGAGCAGCCTCGCCATAGCCCCGTCGGTCTGCCCGATTCCGAGCACGGGACGTCGTGAGGCGAGATATTCGAAAAGCTTGCCCGGAAGCGTCGCGCGGTATTCCGGCTCATGGCGCAGGGGAAGAATCAGAATGGAGGCCCCACACTGCTCGCGCACAGCCTCATCATGGCTGACATAGCCCCGGTTAACAAGAGACTTTCTGAGCCCAGCGGCGGCTATTGCCTCAACAATCTGAGTATCAGTCTTCCCGGAGAGCCGTATGCGCAGCTTTGACGCAAACTCTTCGTCCACAGCCGCAAGCTCTGCCAAAACTCTCCAAAGCTCAAGCGGATTCCCGTCCGCGGCAAAAAGCCCCGTGTGGACAATGTTAAAGAAATCCTCGTTCTCGCTTCCTGTCTCTTCCTCCGAGACGCGCATCTCCTCAGAGGCGCTGTCGAAGTCGTCATCGTCGAAACCGTTGGTAATCAGATCTACAGGAGTGTCTGTCATCTTCTTGAAATCGTCCTGAACAAGGGGAGACACGGCAACAATCGTATCCGCCCCGTCAAGCACGCCCTTCTCCAGTCTTTCGTGCCGCCGCTCCGCCCACGAAGACAGTTCCAGATGCTTGAAATAGAACATCCTCGTCCACGGATCACGGAAATCCGCCACCCAAGGAATGCCAGTTGACGCCGCCACCTTCTGCGCAATGAGGTGCATCGAGTGGGGAGGACCGGTGCTGACAATCACATCGACCGGATGCTCCTTGAGGTATTTCTTCAAGAACTTCACCGACGGACGAATCCAGAGGCAGCGAGGGTCGGGGACAAAAAAATTGCCGCGAATCCACAGCGAAATCTTTTGAGAAAGGCTCTTTTTCTGCGCATTTATCGGATTAACTTCCGATGCCGTGGCCTCCCCTGCCTTTCCATGCACGGATTTTCCCTCCGCATCACCCGCGGAAGCTTTGGAATTTCCCTTCCCCGTCAGCCTGCGGTAAATCCCGTAGGGCTCGAAAATCGGACGCTTCAGAACTATGGCCTCTTCCGGAACATCATCTTCCAATGTCCCATCCACGACCGTAAGTTCCGGATTCTCAGGAGTATATATCACCGGTTGCCAACCATTCTGCGGCAGATATTTCGCGAACTTCACCCATCTCTGCACGCCTGAACCTCCGGACGGAGGCCAATAGTATGTGATAATCAAGACCTTTTTCATATCCGCAAAATTAGAACATTTTGTTGACTTTCCATCGAGTTTCAGAAACACATAATCAGATTCTTATTATATTTGCGGGTCAGGAAATTGGAATGTTTCCAAACAGTGGGATAAGAGTTTTGATTATGAAGGCTACAGCACATTTAGTCAGCCTCGCCTTGCTTCTCCTCGCGGGCCTCACCGCTGCGGCACAGGGGACAAGGCTCACGGGAAAGGTGACTGACCCGAACGGAGAACCGGTAATCGGTGCAGGGGTCATGTCTATGGAAAAGAAGTCGGCCGGCACAGTCACCGATATGGACGGAAATTTTAGTTTCATGCTGCCGGATGGTACAAAGTCGGTGCTATTCTCGTCGGTCGGGATGAAGGACGTCGTCTACAGGATTGCTGACGGAAACACGACGGGCGTGAAGATAGTGATGGAGTGGGAGAGCACACAGCTCGACCAGGTGGTAGTCACCGGCTATGCCCAGACATCGGTCAAGAGAATCACCGGCTCAGTGGCGGTCATCAGTTCGGATAAGTTCGAGGCGAAGGCCATCTCTTCAGTCGATGCGCTCATGCAGGGAGAGGTCGCCGGAGTTGCGGTGTCAGCGACTTCGGGACAGCCGGGAACAGAATCGCGCATCAGAATCAGGGGGTCGAACAGCATGACCGGAAGCGGGCAGCCGCTCTGGGTCGTTGACGGTGTGCCTATGCAGAGCGAATCGCCGTCCCTCAGCGCAGAACAGCTTGCGACAGGCGGGTTCGACGACATCTTCGTCAACGGAATCGGCAACATAAACCCTAATGACATCGAGAGCATAACCATCCTGAAGGACGCGGCGGCAGCTGCCATCTATGGCTCAAGGGCGGCCAACGGAGTCATTGTCGTGACGACAAAAAAAGGCGAGGCCGGAAAGATGCGCGTCAGCTACAACAACACCTTCACCGTCTCGTTCAGACCGCAGCGGACACTTGACCTTATGAACTCGGCGGAAAAACTCGCCTGGGAGGACGAACTTTGGGACGAGTTCTCCACTGCCAAATATCAGAAGTCACTGACAGACAATACAGCAATCTACCCTGTCGTCGGCATCGTCGGCCAGATACGCGCCGGGCTCGGGGACTTCAGCCACCTCAAGGGAGACCGCGAGGCGCAGAACGCCTGCATAGAATCGCTTAAGGGCACCGACACCAACTGGTACGGGCTGCTGTTCAGAAACTCGTTCTCGCAGGGACACCACCTCTCGCTCAGCGGAGGTTCTGACAAAGTCACCTACTACGTCGCCCTCGGACTCAACGACGAGAACGGCATGCTGATAAACAACGACTACAGGCGCTACAACATAAATTCCAAGACCTCTCTCGTCCCTACGGATTGGGTGCGCATCGACCTCGGTCTTGAGGCGGCAAGGCAGGAGTCGAAGATGCCGTATTCCAGCGTTGACCCGTTCCTTTACGCATATTTCTCAAACCCCTACGAGAAGGCATACAACGACGACGGCTCCTACGCCGCAGACAACACCTGGTTCACGCTCGGCTACTACAACGGACGCGGAGCAGAGCAGGTGATGCCGAAGAACGGGTTCAGCATACTCCGCGAGCTCAATTCGAACTACAGCTCCACAAAAAACACCAACGGAACGGCGCGTGCGCAGGTTGACCTGCGTATCATCGAACCTCTTCATTTCGTCGGACTCGTCTCATATTCCTTTGCCAATAACTCCACAGACAAGATTGTCGACAAATACACCTACTCCGCATTCCGCGACCGTCTCGGCAGCGACGACCGTTCACAGACCAATCTCTACGGCAACATATCCCAAAACAGGACAAACCGTGGAAGCTATGTGGCGAGGGGACATTTCGCTTTCAACAAAACCTTCGCGGAGATTCACACGCTCAACGTCCTCGCCGGGGCGGAACTCAGAGGCTCGGACGCCAACACCATATTCACGAAAAGGTACAACTACGACCCGAAGACCGGCACGACCTCGCTCCCTGCAATCAGCGGCGCGCAGGACGAATGGACAAGAGAAGTCGAGAAACTCAACGGCGAGTATTTCAGCAAGACCCGCTACGCATCCTTCTACGCATCGGCCGACTACTACCTCGGTAAGACCATAGTCCTCAACGCTTCTTTCCGCACCGACGGCAGTTCCAACTTCGGAAGCAACAGGCAGTTCAACCCGACGTGGAGTGCAGGAGCGGCTTGGCACATAGGAGAGGAGAAATGGTTGCAGAGGGCAATGCCTGTGGTCTCACACGCCACTCTTCGTGCAGCCTACGGATTCACGGGAGATGTGAACACCAGCACTTCACATCTTCTTGTGATTCAATATCTTCAGCAGCAATACCGCTACTTCGGCGACGAGACTTTCAACCTCGGGACAGTCCCTTCCGCACCAAATCCCGACCTTGGCTGGGAGAAAACCCGGGACGCGAAGGCAGGACTCGACTTCGGACTTTGGAAAGACAGACTCACTGTCAACGCCGAATACTACTACCGTCTCAGCACTGATGTAGTCACCTCCTCCCCCGTCCAAAGCACCAACGGCTTCACCAAGGTCTACTTCAACGCCGCAGACATAATGAACAGCGGAGTGGAGCTGACAATCAACGGAAAAATCCTCAAGAAAAACGACTGGACAGTGAACGCGGGAGTGAACTTCGCCTACAACTACAACAAGGTCCTGAAGTATAACCCCGTATCCAAGAGCGGAATAACCTCCAAGGACCGTTATGTCGAAGGCTACCCGACCGGCGCAATATTCAGCGGAAAATACAGCGGAATCGACTCTTCTACAGGTCTCTACCAGTTCGAACTCCGCCCCGACGCCGAGATTTCCACAGCAGCCGACCTCAACAAGCCGGACAACTACCGCTACTACCTCGGCACCACCATAGCCCCATACACCGGAGGATTCAACTTCAGCGTGGCATGGCGCACTCTCAAACTCAGCGTCAGCGGAATGTTCTCCCTCGGTTCGAAGACCTACGAGAAGCTGCGCTACCCCGCCACCTACAGCAGCGCCCAACACAGCGGAATCGGCACCGAGCCGGTCCAGTCACAGTTCAGCGACCTCTACGGCAATCATCTCAATGTCAGCAAGGACCGCACGGACAGATGGACCACCACGAACACGAGCGGCGTGAAATACCCCCGGATCTACGACTATTTCGACGCAAAGTACAATTTTGCCTCCTATAACCCTATGGACATGAGCATCATCGACGCCGTGTACCTGAAGGACAATTCGTATCTTCGCGTCAAGTCGATAGTCCTCACCTACTCTCTTCCGCAGAAGGCTGTCAGGAAGCTGAAAATGAGAAACTTGAGTTTCAACTTGTCGCTGAATAACTTCTTCACGTTTACGAAATATGACGGACTTGACCCTGAAATACCGGGGGCGACATACCCTACGACCAGAAGTGTCACGGGAGGATTGAGTCTGGAGTTTTAAGTGTATATATGATTATGAATACGAGATTTACGAAATATGTGATTGCGGCGTCCGTCCTGATAGGCGGGCTTTCCGGATGCCGCGGCTACCTGAACGTCCAGCCACAGGGCGAAGTCATCCCGACAACCGACGAGGAGTTCGCCTCCATCATCCACAACCGTCTTCGCGACATCGAGGGCGGGGGCGATGAATATGTCATTGGCAATATGGACGCGCTCAAGCATCTCGAAGGCTGCGCCGACGACCTCGACGCCAACATAAAGAGCAGTTCATCGCTCACATTCTACGCCGGAGAGGAAATCACGGCCAGGCAGCGGGCCTACGAAGACAGCTGGGAGATTGTCCGCGACTGCAACATCGTCATAGAAAACCTCTCAGGAAAGGACAGTGATGTTGCCAAGGGAGCGCTTTCAGCGGCCTATTCGATGAAGGGAATCATCTACTACAACCTCATGCGGGAGTTCTGCCAAAGCTGGACTGACAACGATGCGGACGAACTTCCTGGAATCCCGGTCGTTGACCGCTTCAGCATAAGCGACAAGCCCACACGCGGCACCTTGCGGCAGACTTACGACTACGCACTAGCCCAGTTCGACGCTGCTCTTGCACTCAATCCCCGAGACCCGAAATATGTTTTTACTGAATGGATTGTGAAGGGCTATAGGGCGAAACTCAATTTTTGGTGCGGCAAATGGGACAGGGTCATTTCGGAATGCGAGGACATACTTGCCCACAGCGGGGTGTCGCTCACCCCTATTTCCGAATATGCGGATATGATTAACTCGAAGTACGACACGAAGGGAGAAGTGCTGGTGCGCTCGCACATCAACAACTCAAGCGAACTGGACTGGTATTTCAGCTACACTAAGACCTACCTCGCCTCGCGCCCTGCCTGTGCCGCGCTCATACGGCTCTTCGGCGACGAGCCGGAAAAAGACGTGCGCTACGGGGCAAGCTTCGACAGCAAGCGGATGAACGTCAAGACTCCGGAGTGCAAGCTTCGGCTCTCTGAGGTGGTGCTGATGCTCGCCGAGGCGTACTGTCACAAGGGAGACTCCGAGAAGGCGCTGAAGTGGCTGAACGAACTTCGCAGGAACAGGATTGAGGGAGTCTCCGACCTCACTGTCGGGACACTTCCGGAGGTCAGGGAGGGCGACAGGATTGTCGTGGACTGCTACGGAAAGCCTCTGACACCGCTGCTTCAGGCTATCTTTGACGAAAGGAGAAAGGAAATGTACATGGAAGGTGACCGCTGGTATGAGCTCAAGCGTAACGGCTGCCCGGAATGGTGGATCATCAGCAATGGGCTGAAATACACGACGAAGGCCTATCTCTACACATCTCCTATTTCCAAATCGGATGTTGACCTGAACCCCGGACTGGAGCAAAATCCGGGATATGTTTATTAGTGTTCTTCTGGTGTCTTTGGGACCATATTTTCCCATTTTGCTCGTCACTCAACCTCTAAAGTACTTACAAATTTTAAGAAAAATGAGAACAAAACAAAATATAATTGCTATATTAGCGGTCGCTTTGGTCGGCGCATGTGTTTGTGGATGCACGTACAACGAACTTCCACCGAAGACTTCGGACGCATCCAAGAGCTACATAAAACCGAAAGGCGAGATACCTACAGCCGAGGAACGAGAGGTCGTGAAGGCCATTAAAGCCGAGTACGAGGCAGCCACAAGCGGAAAAAGCAAAGAGTAGAATTACGATTTATAATTAAATCGACTCTTTTGCTTACATTTGAGAAGATATATTTTTATTGGTATTATAGTGTTTAATTTGTTCGTGTCATGTTCAAGAAGTTTATGACATTCGTGACAGTGGCTGTAGCAGCCCTGTCACTCGCGTCCTGCGAGAAAGAAGGCGGGAAAGAAACTCCAGTTCTTGACCTGTTTTCCGCAAGTTTTGGTGTTTTAGTCAACAATGTGCCACACAGGCGCGTGAGAGGCAGATTATTCGTCTGATTTGGGTGTCCCGAGACAAATGACTACCTTCGTAGTATGTTTGTCAGACGTAAACAGAATAGCAGCGGAACAATATCCATTCAAGTCGTCGCCAAGGTGGGCGGCAAATATCGTGTTCAGAAGTCCTTTGGTAGCAGTCGTAATGAAGCCGCACTGCAAGTGCTTGAGCAGAAAGCCAAGCAGTGGGCAGACGAGCACGAGTTTGGCGAGTCCCTATTCGCGCCGGAAGGTGCGGCTGAGTACGACTCGATTATGGCGAGCATAGGTCAGAATCAGCTTCGATTAGTCGGTCCGGAACTTATCTACGGTCGTCTATTCGATAAAATAGGGTTCAATTCCGTTCAGACATCCAATAACGACATTTTCAAGAGTTTGGTAGTAACCCGTCTTTATCGTCCCGGTAGCAAATTGAAGACTCTCCGTTATATGGCGTACTTCATGAACAAGTACTATGATGAGGACAAGATTTACCGCTACTTGGATGAATTATGCTGGCGTCCAGAGAGCAAATGCGAGCCGGCTACATACGATGTCAAGCATGATGTGGAGCAAATAACATACAATCAGACCAGGAAAGTTCTTGGCGGAACCATAAGCGTTGTGTTCTACGATACAACCACGATGTATTTTGAATCCCGCGAGGATGACGTTCGTATCCCGGGATGGTCAAAGGATGGCAAGAACGCTAACCCTCAGGTAGTTTTAGGTCTTTTGGTTGGTTCGGGAGGCAATCCGATAGGGTACGAAATCCATCCTGGGAACACCTATGAGGGACATACGATGTTACCAATCATCAGGAAGCTCCAAGAGCGCTTCTATTTCCCCAAACCGATTGTCGTGGCAGATGCCGGTCTCTTGAGTAATGAAAACATCCGAGACTTGGAAGAAGGTGGCTATGAGTACATCCTTGGAGCAAGGATACGTTCGCAAAAGGAACAATTTAAGGAAAAAATAATTTCCCTGAACTTGTCCAACGGAGAAAGCACCAGCATTGAACTCACTAACGGCAGGCGTATGGTCGTGACGATGAGTGCTGCTCGGGCAAAGAAGAATGAGGAAGATCGCAAGAGAGGCCTTAAACGACTCGAAAAACGCTTCAAAACGGACAAAATCACAAAAGACAAATTGAACAATCGTGGATACAATCGCTTCCTCACAATGGAAGGAGACGCCTTCATCAAAATTGACTACGACAAGGTCGCTAAGGACAAACTTTTGGACGGATATAAAGGTTATACGACAAACTCTTCGCTATCTGATGACAAAGTGATTGAAGAATATGGGTATCTCTTTATGATTGAACGAGCCTTCCGCTTCTGTAAGACAGACTTGGATATCCGACCTATGTATCATAGGCTCTTCAACAGAATCGAAGCTCACGTATGCATCTGCTTTGTGGCATACACAATTATGCTTGAGTTGGAACGCTTGTTGAAAGCAGCCAAGTCCGGAATATCTTTGGACAGAGCCTGCTTTCTCGCAGAGAAGATCTATCAGATTGACTACATCAACCCATACGACAACAAGCAAAAATCAGTACTCTTACACACCAATGAGGAACCCGAGGTGGCGGAGTTGCTGGACATTATCTCGAAGAATTGCTAAAATGGGTGTCCCATTGCGGAAGACAGGAAGGCGGGAAAGAAACTCCAGTTCTTGAGTTTGAGAAAATTCTTTACACAGTTTATGACAAGGGAACTGTGGATGTTGTGATAAAGTCGAGTGTCGCGGTGACAGAACAGCTTACCATCCCGGTGGCTTTCAGCGGCAAGGCCGAAAAGGGCGTGGACTACGAGGTCGTCGCAAGGGATGATAGCGGCAAGGAAATTCCGGCGGAGGATGCAGTTGTAATCAAAGCCGGAGAGGCAGCCGGAGCGATAACCATAAAGAACATTTCGCTCACCGAAGAAAAGAACGTCAGCATCTCGTTCACGGTGCCGGAAAGATGTGAGGCAGGCACGAAGAAAGTTGCGGTAGTCTCTCCGGATTCACAAGAGGCGCTGGTATATTCATTCTCAACCTCACGCGCCTATGCCCTTGAGCAGTTCTGCACGGTTCTTACAGTCACAGGAACCGTTAGCGGCGATAAGTTCCAAGCTACAGAAGACATCACAGTACCTCTCATTCTTGAAGGAGAGGGAGCTTCCCTGCTTCAATTTGTCCGTGATGAGGGCAAATCCATTTCTGCTCCTGCTACGACAGGGCTTTCTGCTGTGATTCCTG
>OQVL01003155.1_pt1 | contig 10091 bp, 6 predicted proteins | sample 1691501 | NCBI WGS metagenome assembly OQVL01 (sample SAMN03418253, study PRJEB22391) | human gut metagenome | biome: human-gut; feature: organic feature; material: feces | host: Homo sapiens | place: Tanzania | collected 2013-01
CTCGTCCATCAGGATCTTATTGAACATGGAGGACGCGATGCCCAGAATGGTGGTGCGGTATTCATGCAGTTCCGTGTCTTCCGCATATTCAATTTTGCCGATTTTCAAGGGCGGTTTTTCATTCCGGCATCCCTTCAGAAAAGCCATCGCATCCGCCATTCTTTTTCCCAGAACCGCCTGTGCTTTTCCGCTCAGATGAATTTCATCATCGCATTCCAGATCAATGGCCGGCACCATTGCACAGTTTTCCAGATTTTCCGCCGTTCCGGTGCGAGCTTGATGGCAGCCGGATCATTGTTTCCGCGGCGGTTGCGTTAGGCTGTAAAGTTTCATACGGCTTCGGCTGCAATGGATTCGGCAATGTTTATGATGAAGCAGGAAGAGCTTTGCCGGCTTTCGGACCGCTGTTCTCGCACCAAGTTTTCAGATCGACTCCGATGCTGTCAAAAGTGGAAGTATCGGAACCAATTATGGGAGAAGACCGTTTTCCGCTCCTTCTGCCGGAAAAAACAAAAATGGAACAGCTGCATTTTTCCGAAGCAGTTACCAGTGATTTTTATTTTACGTTTGAGCGCATTTTAGAGAAAGGCGATTATTACCGTTTTGTGAAGTGGCACTGTTTCTGCCGCAGAAAAATAAATTGCCGGCTGCTGCTGGGTTCGGATTCCAATTTCCGGCTGCTGTGTGACGGCAAGGAGATTTTAAGTTCTGATTCCGTGGAGAACCCCATTGTTCCTGACGAATTCATGCAGAATCTGACATTGGATACAGGTGAACATGAATTTGTCATGGGGTTGAGCGGGAAAGCGGGGAACGCCTGGGGATTCTGCTTCCGCATTGTTGATACAAATGACATTCTAACGGAAGATTCAGAAAAGTATGAATCGGAGAATTTACCGGTATTCCTGTAAGAAAATTCTCTTCAAACGCCTGATGCAGCTCTCTTCCGGTATACGGGATGGAAGCTGCATCTTTTTTTTCCCATCACACACAAAGAATCAGCTTTTTTCTTCACTTATGCGGCTTGATTTTTCACGAAATGAAATTATATTAAAATAGTTCTATACAGAACCATTTTATTTCATATCAGGAGAAAAATCAAATGAAACAGATTGTGTGCAAAGGATTGATTGCCGCGCTATGCGGTTCATTGACAACGATTTGGGGAGGTGAACCATCCGCTCCGCCGCCGGTGGTGTACGTGGCGCCCGTACGTCTTGCCGCGGAAGCCACGCCGAAACGCTATGCGGGAATTGTGGAATCCATCGAACATGTTGACATCATGCCGCGTATCACCGGCACGCTGTTCAAGGTCAATTTCAAGGAAGGTTCACTGGTGAAAAAAGGCGATCTGCTGTATGTTCTGGAAGATACGACATACCGCGCCGCTGTGGACGGACTCAAAGCGCAGAAGGAACAGCTGGAAGCCGCGCTGAAATTTGCCGATTCCGAATATCAGCGGAATCACCGTCTGGTCGCCAGCCGTGCCGTGGCGGTTTCCGCGTATGACAAGGCAGTGCTGGAAATCGATTCCGCCAAAGCCAAAATCAAGGAAATCGCCGCATCGCTCATCAATGCGGAAAACAATCTTTCCTACACCCGGATCTATGCTCCGATCGACGGACGCATCGGCATCAACATTTATCCTGCGGGCAACCTCATCACGCCGTCCGCCGGTAAATTGACGGACATCGTCATGGTTGCCCCGATCTATGTCCGGTTCAGCATCAGTGAACGGGTCTTCCGGCGTGATTTCGGCGGTCTGGAAGGCATCCGGCAGCGGGCGGCAGTCCGAGTCCGTCTGGCGGACAATTCCACGTATCACGAAGTTGCGCGGATTACCCTGGTTGACAACAAAATCAGTTCCTCGACCAATACCATTACACTGCGCGCCACGTTCGAAAACAAAGATCATCAGCTGATTCCCGGCAGTTTTGTAACCGTGCTGCTTTCCGCCAAAGCGGACAAACCATTCATTTCCGTCATGCCCTCCGCCCTGGTTGCAGAGTCCGACGGTTACTATGTTTATGTGGTGGATAAAGACAACAAGGCGATCCGGCGTAAAGTCCGGACCGGTCAGACTGCCGGCGGATACCAGATCATTCTGGACGGACTGCACGAAAATGAACGGGTCATCGTGGACGGCACTCACAAGGTGCAGCCCGGCATGACCGTTTCGCCGGTGGAAGCGCCGGCAATGAAGTGAGGCGGTCATGTTTGCAGAAATATTCATCCGGCGGCCGAAATTTGCTTTCGTGCTTTCCATCGTAACCAGTCTGGTCGGACTGCTCTGCATGTTCCGTCTGCCGATTGCGGAATATCCGGAAATTGCGCCGCCGACAGTGAAAGTTACAGCGCAGTATCCGGGCGCGACCTCCCAGGTGATAGCAGAAACGGTCGCCAGCGTGATAGAGGAACAGGTCAACGGCATTGAAGACCTGCTCTACTTCAAATCGGAAAGCGACAACAACGGAAACTACACATTGACTCTGACCTTCAAGCCGGGAATCAATTCCGACATTGCCCAGGTCAACGTGCAGAATGCGGTTCAGCGTGCCGAAGCCCAGCTGCCGGACACCGTGAAACAGATCGGCGTGGTCACCAAAAAACAATCCACGGACATGGTCGGCGTATATGCCTTCCTGACCAACGGGAAAAAACTTTCCCAGCTGGAACTTGCCAATTATGTCCGCATGAACGTGAAAGACCCGTTTGCGCGTCTGCCCGGCATGGGATATGTGGAAATTCTCGGAGAGCGCAATTACAGTATGCGCATCTGGCTGGACCCGCTGAAAATGGCAGCCATGAACCTGACACCGGAAATTGTCATCAGCAAACTGGCTTCGCAGAACATTGCCGCCGCGGCGGGTTCGATCGGAACGGAAAAAGCCAATCCGTATCTCCAGATGAAACTGGATGTCGCCGGACGGCTGAAAAACACGGACGAATTTGCGGGGATCGTCATAGCCACCGGACCGAAGGGGGGAACAGGTTACGCTCGGCGACATTGCCCGGCTGGAACTGGGAGCGGAACGCTATACGGATGAAGGTTTTTTCAACGGCGAACCCTGTGTCGCCATGGCGATTTACCGGCAGGACGGCGCAAACGCCGTGGAGCTGGTCCGCAATGCGAACAAGCTGCTGGATGAACTGCGGACCCGTTTTCCGGAAGGCGTGCAAGGATTCATTTCCTATGACCCGACCAATTATATCATGGTGAACGTCAAGGAAATTGCCGAAACACTGGTCATGACTCTGCTGCTGGTCATCGCCATCACCTACATTTTTCTCCAGGACTGGCGCGCCACGATTGTTCCCGCGCTGGCGATTCCGGTATCTCTGCTGGGCACATTCTTCGTGATGGCCCTGCTGGGCTTTTCCATCAATGTGCTGACCATGTTCGGTCTGATTCTGGTAATCGGTTCGCTGGTGGATAACGCCATTGTCGTAGTGGAAAACACCATGCGCATCATCCAGGAGGAAAAACTTCCGCCGGCGGAAGCCACGGTAAAGAGCATGAAGCAGATCACCAGCCCGCTGATTGCCGCGACACTGGTTTCGGCGGCGATTTATGCTCCGATCGGTTTTTACGGCGGCATCGTCGGAACCATTTATCTCCAATTCGCCGTGACCATGTGCGTGGCGCTGTGCATATCCGCATTCAACGCCCTGACACTGAGTCCCGCGCTCTGCGCCCTGATCCTCAAACCGGCTTCGGAACAGACACTGTCCGGGCGGAAATCTTTTCTGTTCCGCTGGTTCGACCGGTCCCTGGATGCCACGAAAAAAGGATACATTTCTTTTTCCCGTTTCATGCTCCGCCGCTTTTACCTGACCATCCTGCTGGTCGGCGCGGTGCTGGCGGGAGACTGGTTTCTGATGGGACGTCTTCACAGCGGCTTCCTGCCGGACGAAGACAAGGGTGTGCTGATGTGCGAAGTGGAACTGCCGCAGGGCGCATCGCTGGTACGCACCACCGCCGCCATGCAGGAATTCAGCAGCAAAGCCAGACAAGTGCCCGGCATCAAGGAAATGATTGCAGTTTCCGGATTCTCCATCATGAGCGGGTCCAGTGAAAACCTGGGCTTCTGCATTGTTCAGCTGGAAGACTGGAGCAAGCGGAAAACCCCGGAACTCTCGATCCATGCGCTGCGCGCGAAACTCATGGAACTGGGAATGACGGTTCCGCAGGCGCAAGTCCGGGTGTTTCAGCCGCCTGCCATCATGGGACTCGGCGTAACCGGCGGAGTTACCTTTGCTTTCCGCACTACCGGGAATGATACTCCGCAGCAGTTTGAAAGACAGGTCGGCAGAATGCTCGGTATGCTCAACGATAAAAAGCTCATGCCGGACGTCATGTATGCGTTCAGCGGATTCAGTGCGCGGACGCCGCAGCTGTTTCTGGATATAGACCGGCAGAAAGCCGAAGCGCTCGGCGTACCGGTCAGCCGTATTTTCACGGCATTGCAGAGCGGTCTCGCCAGTCTGTATGTGAATGATTTCAACCTCAACGGCTATTCATTCAAGGTGAAACTCCAGCTGGACAAGCCGGACCGTTCGTCGCCCGGTGAACTGGAGGAAATCATGGTACAGAACGATGCCGGGGATATGGTGCCGCTGACTGCCGTTGCGGATGTTCGTCTTATGCTCGGCGCGCGCAAGATCGAACGTTTCAATCAGAACATGGCGGCGACCATTACCGTGATTCCCATGCCCGGCGCGTCATCCGGAAAAATCATGACGCAGATCGAGCAGCTGCTCCGGAAAGATTTTTCCAATGAATATGACATCGGCTGGACGGATATGAGTTATCAGGAAAAAAACAACGACGGACAGCTGGTCCTGCTGATCGTGCTTGCCGTGCTGTTCGGCTACCTCTTTCTGGTGGCGCAATATGAGTCCTGGTCCATTCCGCTGCCGGTGATCCTGTCGGTGGCATTTGCGGCATTGGGCGGAATCTGCGCACTGCACCTTGCCGGAATGCTGCTGGATATCTATGCGCAGCTCGGACTCATCATGCTGATCGGGCTGTGCGCGAAAAGCACCATTCTGATGGTGGAATTTTCCATGCAGGAACGCGATGCGGGCAAAAGCATTGCGCAGGCGGCGGTCAACGGAGCCAATTACCGTTACCGCGCCGTGCTGATGACGGCATGGAGTTTCATCATCGGGGTTCTGCCGCTGGTGTTCGCCTCCGGTGCAGGTGCGGAAAGCCGGAAAGTCATCGGCGTTACCACCTTCTGGGGAATGCTCTGCGCCACTCTGCTGGGCGTGGCGTTCATTCCCCCGATGTTCGCGGTTTTCCAGAAAACGCGAGAAAGCATCAAGCGTCTCTGGAAAAGAAACTGAAATCGTGCAGGAAAAAACGGCGGCTCCGGGTTCGGATGTCCGCCGTTTTTTTCCGCTTTTCACCGGTTTTTGACGTCGGACATGGATATTTCATTTTCGTCGGGTGAAAAGTGCTGCCGGAAATATATCACAGCTCCGGATTTTTGCAAGCAAGGTTCTCCGATCGTTTTTTTTCGTAAAAAATTACAATCACCCCCTTGACAAATTCAAAAATTTGAGTATAATAGCTAATATTACATCTAACATGAACCAGGCAACAAAGATAATATGAATTTATACCAGACAATCAGCGGAGAACTGCGGCAGGCAATTACGGGCAAGCTGCTGAAACCCGGCGACCGGATTCTTTCCATCAAGGAAATGAAGGAAAAATACGGAGTAAGCCATATTACCGTACTGCGCGTCTATAAGGAACTGGCGGCGGAAAAACTCATCGAGTGCCGCCACGGACAAGGCTATTTTGTCTGCGCACCAGCCGCCCGGCAGCGTCCGGTGTTCGGCAGATTTGCGTGCTTTGTGCGCGCCATGCGTCCTCCCCGTCTCACGGACAATTATTTCAATGAAATCAACACGGGAATTCAGATGGAAGCCGCCAGCCGCCGGATTGACTTGCAGCTGTCGCACCGGACCGCGCTGCTGGATGCGTATATTCCCACGGCGGAAATACAGAATGAACTGAAAAACGCCATGCTTGCGGCAGCGGAAAACACTGACGGTTTTCTGCTGGATGAACGGATTTCCGATGAGGTGATCGCAGAGGTCATTGAAAAAACCCGGAAACCGATGGTTCTGCTCAACCGTCATACAGATCTGCCGGTCAATATCGTGCGCCCGGACAACGAATCCGGACTGCGTATGCTGCTGGATATGGGACGCAAAATGAAATATTCCCAATTTGTTTTCTGCGCACAGGCGACTCTGGGCGAATCCTACAACCCGGTTTCCAATTACAATGCCATGATCCGGGATGCGGCATTCCGGGAACTGGTTCCGGATTCCGAGGGAGAAGTGGTGAATGACTGTCTGCAAGTTCCGCTGGAAGTCTTTCTCAGAAGAATCAGCACCGTGTATCAGCGGCGGCGGAAAAACGGACGGGTTCTGCTGATCTGCACCAGCGATACTCTGGCGGAAGGTCTCTGCCCGCATTTCTGTCCGCAGGGAAAAACGCCGGACGACCTCGGCATTGCCGGCATGGACGGTCTGGATATCTGCCGGTTGTGCCGTCCGGAGCTGACGACCATGAAAACCGATACGCTGGATATGGGACGCAAAGCGGTGGAACTGCTGCAAAGTTCGGTCAACGGCACCGATTCCTATGCGCCGTCGACATTCCTATCTCCGATGATTTTCACTCCCGGAGGTTCCATGAATTGAATTGAAAAATCGCAGAACGAATTGAAATTATGTTAACTCCAAAACAAAACGAAGGGAGAACCAGACCATGAACAGGCAGAAATCATTTTTATCCATTCCATATTTCATATCTCATATTTCATATTTGAAGCGTAAATCGAAACGATTTACGCTGATAGAACTCCTCGTCGTGATTGCCATTATTGCCATTCTCGCGGGTATGCTGCTCCCCGCGCTGAATGCAGCCAAAGAAAAAGCCCGCGCCATTTCCTGTGTCAGCAATCTGAAGCAGATCGGACAAGCCATGCTTGCCTACACCATGGACTGCCGCGACTGGTTCCCCGGCGGAACCATCGGCAACAAAATTTACTTCGATCTCATGCCTTATACAGGGGTCGACCCCGACAAATATAAGTATACGCCCTGGAAGAACCGGAAAATCTGGGCTTGTCCCTCTGACAGTTACCGCGAAAAAATCTACAACGCCTCCCCTTCCAGCGAACAGTACCATATTCATGGCAGCTACGGATTCAATTATTATACCCGGAATGACCTGACGGGAATGGGACGCGACATGCAGTGCATGGAAAAGATCAGCATGATCCGGAAACCGTCGGAATATATCTACGGTGCGGATTCCCAGGACCTGAGGGATGGGAAAGCTCTGCTGTATACGACGCTTACGGTTAACACGTGGCCGTTCAAGACATCTGCCCAGAACGATACTGGAGTTCATTTCCGGCATCAGGGCAATGCCGGCACGCTCTGGCTTGACGGACATGTCACGCAAACCCGTCTGAATGAATGCTTCGGCAATGGAACCCTGCTGTATCAGGCTCCATAATCCATATAAATGAATTGAAAGGAAAGGTCCATCCCATGAAACGAATCCTCCCGCTTATTCTAATCTCACTGGCTGTCGGTCTGACGGCTGCGCCGCCGGAACGTCCGGCGCGTCAGATCCGGATTCAGAAACAGATTGCCGCAGCCGCAGCGGCGGAAAACACGGAAATCGTCATCGCCGCCAATGCGCCGAAGACCATCCGGTTTGCCGCCAAAGAACTGCAAGGTTTCCTCCGGGAAATTTTCGGAAAAAATATTCCGGTGGTGCATCAGCCGTCAACAGGGAAAGTATCATTCATTCTCGGTGTGAATTCCTGGACGCAGGAAGCCGGACTGGATACAGGGAAACTGGTGCGGGACGCTTTCATTATCCGGACCATCGGCAGCCGCGTTTACATTGCCGGACTGGATGATCCGAAAGCGGATCCGGAAAAGGAAATTGCCCGCGGCGGCGTCTGGGGACAGCTGTATGAACGAGGTACGCTGTTCGGTGTGTATGATTTTCTGGAACGCATTGCCGGAGTCCGCATGTATTTTCCCGGCGAACTCGGCACGGTAATTCCGAAGGCAGCAGAACTGCAGATTCCGGAAATGGACATTTATGACCGGCCGGATTTCATACAGCGCCGGTATTCCGCTTACTGGGACGGCACGTATTTTGAAGGGGAAAACCGGGATGCCGTCATTCATCCGGCAAAGAATCTGAATCAGTACCGTCTGCGCATGGAAACGGAGATGATTCCCTGCGCCCACGGGCTGAATTCTTTCCGCTATATTCAGCGGTTCGGGAAAACGCATCCGGAATACTTCGCGCTTCAGAGCAACGGCAAGCGCAGCAATGATCCAGCCATGCCGCATCCCGGACAGCTCTGCTATACCAGCGGCATTGTGGAGGAAATCTATCAGGATGTCCGTTCGTATCTGAAAGGAGAGAGCGCAGAAGTCCGCGGAATACCCGCGCCCGGCAATACATCCGGATACGGCTGGGGACCGAACACCTGGGGAATCAAGGGCAAGTACGTGGACATCATGCCGCAGGATGCGTTCTCCGGCTGCTTCTGCCCGAAATGCCAGGCGGCATATAAGAAAGGCGATCCGCAGTATGCCTCGGAAGTGATCTGGGGCAATACGCTCGGCATTGCGGAACGGCTGAAGAAAGAAGGCATTTCCGGATATATCACCATGATGGTATACACCCCGTACCGGCGGATTCCGGCACAGAAAATCCCGGACAATGTCATGGTCATGGTGGCGGAAACCGGACCGTGGTCAAAAGGAAATCCGGAACAGAAACAGCGCGACGACAACGAAATCCGCAGCTGGAGCAAAAAACTCGGACACAAAGTATGGCTCTGGAATTACGTCAACAAATACGGTGCGCTGCAAATGCCCGGCATTCCGCAGATGAGTCCGCGTGCCTACGGCGAATATTACCAGAATCTCGCTCCGTGGATTTTCGGAGCATTCGCGGAATCGGAAAATGACCGCTTCATTTACAATTACCTGAATTACTATGTCTTTGCAAAAATTGCATGGGATAATAAAACAGATCTGAAAGACCTGCTGGATGAACATTACCGTCTGCTGTTCGGGAAAGCCGCTCCGGAAATGCGCAGCTTCTATGAACTGCTGGAGGACAAATGGGTCGGACAGGTTGCGGGTCGTGTCAGCGACACCCCGCTGGGACCGATGACTGTTCCGCCTTCGGATCAGGTGCTGTGGACAGATATTTACTCCGCCGATGTTCAATCGACGCTGAATGACCTGCTGGTCCGGGCGGTCAAAGCTGTTCCCGCCGATTCGAAGGAAGCCGCGCGAATCGCGCTGATCCGCCGTGAATTCTACGAACCGCTGCAGCAGGCATACCGGAAATGGCGCAGCACTACGGACAAAGTCAAAGGTCTGAAATTTCATCTCTCCGCCGAACCGGAAAACAGGATTCGTCTGCATCCGTTCATCAAACCCGATGCTGAATGCAGGAAAACAGTCGAAACGGCGGTCCGGGCGTGGAAAACTGAAACGGCTCTGCACATCCGTTTTGAATGCGCCGAACCGGAAATCGGGAACGTTGCCGCGATCAGACGCAAAGCAGATGACCCGGACATCTGGCGGGACAACTCGGTGGAAGTTTTCCTTAATCCGTCCGGCGACCGCAAGACCTATTATCATCTGCTGATGAATTCCGAAGGTTCGCTTTCCGACCAGAAATGCGTCCGGCTCGGAGCAGGTTCGTCCAGTGATTTCTCCTGGAATTCCGATGCTTCGGTCAAAGTGGAAAAACTGGCGGACGCATGGATTGCCGAAATCGCTGTTCCTCTGAAGAATCTGCCCGGAATGAAAGCGGAATTTCCCGCCAATTTTGCGCGGAACCGGATTCTGAAACATAACGGCGGGTATGAACCCCTGTATCAGTGGAGTCCGTTCACCCGCGGTTTCCATGATCTGGAAAATTACGGCTCGCTTTCCGCAGAACCGGACAGAAATCTCATCATCAACAGTGATTTTTCCATTCCAGCCAAACACACCGTATCTGGTATTCGGCTTCA
>OQVL01003161.1_pt1 | contig 10081 bp, 7 predicted proteins | sample 1691501 | NCBI WGS metagenome assembly OQVL01 (sample SAMN03418253, study PRJEB22391) | human gut metagenome | biome: human-gut; feature: organic feature; material: feces | host: Homo sapiens | place: Tanzania | collected 2013-01
GAAGGACGGACAGGCCCCGGCCCTCAATGCCGAAAACAATCGTGACGGCAGCGATGCCAATTGGAGTTGGAACTCGGGTTTGGAAGGCAGCACCGAAGATGTTAAAGTTAATGAAAAACGTATTATGCGGGCAAAGGCTTTACTTGCCACGCTGATGCTTTCATTCGGAATACCGATGCTGTTTGCCGGCGATGAATTTGCCAACACGCAATTTGGCAATAACAATCCGTACTGTCAGGATAATGTTATTAACTGGTTGGTGTGGGAAGCTATCAGCTTGAAAGACCGCAAGTTGGTGCGTTATGTGCAAAATTTAATAAAACTGCGCAAGCGTTTGAGTATTTTTAAGCGCAATCAGTTTTTCAGCGGAAAAAATATCGGACGCAGCTATTTTAAAGATTTGGCATGGTATACCGAACAAGGGAATGAGTTTACGGCCGCAGATTGGAATATGGCCGAACGTAAATCATTAGCGTATGCGGTGTATGCTAAAGGCAAGTTGCTGTTTGTTATTTTTAACGTTAATGATAACTCGCTTGAATGGAAGTTGCCGCCGCTTAAAAAGACCAAAAAATGGAAAGTGATTTTAGACAGTTCAGGTAAACTTAAAGACAAAGAAAATATCGGCGCCTGCGAGGTTATGAGTATCTCGGCATGGTCGGTAACGGCAATAGAAGTAAGCATTTAAACCGCTTGGGAGGAACTATGAGCGATAATTTAAATTTGTTGGCAGATAAGCTCGGTATAGCCAGATATTTTTCTGACGCGGGTATGCGTAAACGGGATTATGTTGTCAGCGATGATATATTAAAGTTTTTTTGCAAAGAATACGGTTATAAAGCCGATACCGATGAAAATGCCGAAAAGTCGCTTAATAAACTTGCGGATGCGGAGTGGAAAGCAGGTGTTGCGATATTCAAAAACTTGACCCAGTCCGCCAGTGCTTCCGTCCAAAGCAGATCGCCGCGGCGGTCCAGGGTGAGAACGTAGTCGCCGGTGTTTTCCTTGACCGCAACCGTGATGGTGATGTCATACGTGCATTCCTGCTGGTTCATCCGGGCGTCGATCTGCACATCATCATACAGGTTGCTCAAAGCAATGGATGCCCGGTTTTCCTGTTTGGAATTGAAGAACGCCATATACGGGAAATTCCGCTGGGCGGCGGATTTGCCTTGAATAACCCAGATGATTCTGCTGCAGGGAACCCGTTCTTCCGGAATCCAGAAGCCCTGAAAATCCAGAATGGGCAATGAGAAACGGATAACCTGTCTGCCGGCTTTGCCCGGAGCTTTCACGGGAATCTTTGCCAGGGAGTCTCCGGCTTCCGCCGAGGAAATCAGGTCCGAACCGAAATAAAAATCAACTTTCATGCTGCATTTCCTTTCTATAGGATCAGTAGTTGCGGATAATATATCATACTGAAAAAAGAAATACAATACAGGGACGGATATTTTGGCTTTTTTGTGATGAAAAATGAGCTTTTTCTCCTGCTGCGCGAATGAAAAAACGGAAGGAACATTCCTTTGCGGGGAACATCCCTTCCGGGTTAAGGTTCAGTTAAACCGTGCGAACGGTTTTATCACATGATGGCGCCGATATTCTTGAAGAATTCCATGCGTTTGGCGGCATCTTTTTCCGCCTGGGCGTAGAGTTCTTCCGCCTGAGCGGCGTTGGTCTTCATCAGGGATTTGTAGCGGCCTTCGCTGCGAATGAATTCCTGGAAGTTGCCCGGCGTGGCTTTGACATCCCAGCTGAACGGTTTTTCAGCAGTCGGGTTGTAGCGGTAGAGCGGCCAGTAACCGGCTTCGACAGCGCGTTTCTGCTCGGTCTGGGTCTTGCTCATGTCAATGCCGTGAGCGATACAGGGAGCGTAAGCGAAGATGATGGACGGACCATTATAGGCTTCGGCTTCCTGGAAGGCTTTCAGCACCTGGTTGCGGTCTGCGCCGAGGGACACGGACGCGACGTACACATAGCCGTAGCTCATGCACATGAAGCCCATGTTCTTCTTGTAGGTCTTTTTGCCGCCCATGGCGAATTTGGCAACAGCAGCCGTCGGAGTGGACTTGGAAGCCTGTCCGCCGGTGTTGGAATAAACTTCGGTGTCGAGGACCAGAATGTTGACATTCTTGCCCTGGGCAACGACGTGGTCGATGCCTCCGTAACCGATATCGTTCGCCCAGCCGTCGCCGCCGAGGATCCACACGGACTTGTCGCAGAAATAATCGGACAGTTCGTATGCTTTCTTGAGGATCGGGCAGTCACAGCCTTCGAGTTCCTTGGCGATAGCCGCTTTGGCGGCATTCTGCGCTTCGACAGCTTCCGGAGTCTTGGAGTTGTCCCAATGGCTCATCGCGGCATTGAGGGCGTCCTTGAGCGCGGCGGAAGGTTTGTCGCTGGCGAGGATTTCTTCGACGTTCTGTTTGAGGAGAGCGCGGTTCTGATCAACCGCCAGTCTCATACCGAAACCGAATTCCGCATTGTCTTCGAACAGGGAGTTCGCCCATGCCGGACCGCGGCCGTCTTTGTTCTTGGTGTACGGGATGGTCGGGAAAGTACCGCCGTAGATGGAGGAGCAGCCGGTGGCGTTCGCGATCATGACGTTTTCGCCGAACAGCTGGGTCATCAGTTTCACATACGGGGTTTCACCGCATCCGGCGCAGGCACCGGAGAATTCAAACAGCGGTTTGCGGAGCATGGCGCCCTTGACCGTGTTCGGGGAGTTTTTGCCCAGAACGTTGTCAGCGGTGGAATCGAAGAATTTTTCGTTTTCGTTGGCACCGGCGGCGCGTTCGGCTTCGAGCGTGGACCAGGTCAGAGCCTTGTTTTCCTTCTTGGACATCGGGCACTGGTCAAGGCAGACGCCGCAGCCGGTGCAGTCTTCGATGTAGACCTGGATCGCGAACTTGTAGTTGTCATCCTTCGGCACCGGATCTTTGGTGCGGAAGGTGGCAGGAGCTTTCGCCAGTTCAGCCGTGGAGATCAGTTTCGTGCGGATGGCGGCATGAGGACATGCCATGGCGCAGAAGCCGCACTGAATGCAGTTTTCGAGATTCCAATGCGGAACGCGCGGAGCAACACCGCGTTTTTCCAGACATGCCGTGCCGGTCGGCAGAGTGCCGTCGACGGACATGGCGGAAACCGGAACGCTGTCGCCTTCGTTGTGCATCAGCGGTTCGATGATGTTCTTGGCAAACGCATCGGCATGATCCGGAATCATTTTCGGCGGGGTGTAGTGCGGAACGCCGTCCAGAGACGCCGGAACCGGCACTTCATGGCAGGCTTCAACTGCGGCGTCAACCAGCGCGTTGTTCATATCGACAACGTCCTGACCTTTTTTGCCGAAAGTCTTGGCGTTCATGGCTTTCATGCCTTCGTACGCTTTGTCGAACGGAACAATTCCGGAGACTTTGAAGTATGCCACCATCATGACGGTGTTTGCGCCTTTACCGCGCAGACCCGGCATTTTCTTGATGATTTCTTCCGCGTTGATATTGTAGAATTTGATCTTCTTGCTGATGATCGTTTCCTGCATGTCGCGGGTCAGGTGGTTGAACACTTCGCTGTCCGGATAATGGGAGTTCAGCAGGAAGGTTCCGCCTTCTTTGATGCCTTTCAGCAGGTCATAGCGTCCGATGTAGGCAGCCGTGGAGCAGGACACGAAGTCCGGGCTGGTGATCAGGTAAGTCGACTTGATCGGGCTGTCGGAGAAACGCAGATGCGAGCAGGTCAGACCGAAGGACTTCTTGGAGTCATAAGCAAAATACGCCTGCGCATGTTTGTTGGTGTACTGACCGATGATTTTGATCGAGCTCTTGTTCGCGCCGACGGTACCGTCGCCGCCCAGACCGTAGAACATGCAGTTCGTGGTGCCGGCAGGTTCGGTGACGATGTGTTCATCAACGGACAGAGAGGTGTTCGTGACGTCGTCGGTGATACCGATGGTGAAGCCGTGGAAGCCCTTCTTTTCGAGGTGCTTGTAGATGGCGAGAACCATGGACGGGGAGAACTCTTTGGAGGACAGACCGTAGCGTCCGCCGATGACGTAGATGTCATTGTTGTCGATCGCGACTTTGACATCGAGGTACAGCGGTTCGCCGAGTGCGCCCGGCTCTTTGGTACGGTCGAGAACCGCAACGCGCTTGACGGTTTTCGGCAGAACGGCTTTGAAGGCGTCCGCGAAGAACGGACGGTACAGACGGACTTTGACCAGTCCGTATTTGGTGCCGCGGGTTTTGTTCAGGTAAGTGATGGCTTCTTCGATGGTTTCGCAGGAGGAACCCATGGAGACAATCACATCGGTGGCGTCTTCCGCGCCGACATAGTCGAACAGGTGATACTGACGGCCGGTCTTGGCGGCAACTTTGTCCATGTATTCCTGCACGATGGCGGGGGTGGCGTTGTAGAATTTGTTGACCGTTTCACGGCCCTGGAAGTAAACGTCGCCGTTCTGTGCGCCGACTTTGCAGATCGGTTTATCCGGACGCAGAGCGCGTTCGCGGAATTCCTGAATGTACTGCGGTTCGACCAGAGAAGCAATGGTTTCGTAGGGGATTTCTTCGATCTTGTGGAGTTCGTGAGAAGTACGGAATCCGTCGAAGAACTGCAGGAACGGAACTTTTGCCTTGTAGGTGGAGAGGTGCGCAACCAGTGCGAGGTCCATTTCTTCCTGAACGGAAGCGGCGGAGAGCATCGCAAAACCGGTGTTGCGGCATGCCATCACGTCTGAGTGGTCGCCGAAGATGGCGAGGGACTGGCACGCCAGAGCGCGGGCGGTTACATGGAAAACGGTCGGCAGCATTTCGCCGGCGATTTTGTACATGTTCGGGATCATCAGGAGCAGACCCTGGGAAGCAGTGTACGTGCTGGTGAGAGCTCCGGCCGCAAGCGAACCGTGAACTGCACCGGCGGCACCGGCTTCAGACTGCATTTCGGCAACAGAAACTTCCTTGCCCCAGATGTTCTTTTTGTGCTGGCTTGCCCATTCGTCAACCCATTCGCCCATGGTGGACGACGGGGTGATCGGGTAGATGGCTGCTACCTCGCTCAGAGCGTAGGCAACATGTGCGGCGGCGTAATTGCCGTCAACGGTAATTTCTTTTCCCATGTCAACTCCTTTTAACTTAGGTTACAGGTATATTGTAATATAATATGAAATTTACCTGAATTCCTGACAAAATACACCGCAAACCCCGGTTTGTCAAATCATGAACCGGGTTTTAAATCAAGTTTTTGGCGGTTTTGTGGTCAAGGACGCCGCCGCCAAAAGCCGGAAAAAACGTAAATTCCATAAAAACGCAATTCTGTTTTGAGCGTGGACAGTGTATGGAAAAGCTGTTGTTTTCACCCTCTGCGGTCTTTTGGCAGTGCCGTCCCGAAACACGAATATGTTTTTTTCTGTTTTTCATTTTTCATCTCTTGATTTTTCGGATGAAAAAATTATATTATAGAGTCGCAGTTTTGCACATTCAGTCTTTTGAAGTAATGAACAAAGGAGAGAACCATGTGTGAAATTGCATCGTCTGCTGGCGTTTTGAACCTGATTCCACTGTCTGAATTTTTATGCGTCTTTTCAGGACGCATGACGTTCATCTTTTTTTCTGCCGGAACAAGGATTTATTCCCGTTGGAACTCCGAAGGCCGAAATTCGGTTTGGCATAATATATTCACTGTGAACCAATGGTCAAAAAAGAAAGGCTTGTAAATGACAAAACTTTTTGGTACAGACGGAATCCGGGGCAAAGCGAATCAATATCCGATCACACCGGAAATTGCGCTGTGGACGGGGAAAGCTATTGCCCGGTATTTCATGCGCAACGGCAACAGCACACCGCGGGCAGTTCTCGGAAAAGATACAAGATTGTCCGGATATATGCTCGAAACAGCGTTGACCAGCGGTCTGGTCAGCATGGGCATGGACGTGTTCGAGATTGGTCCGCTGCCGACCCCCGCCGTGGCACATCTGACGAAATCCATGTGCGCGGATTGCGGGATCATGATCACCGCCTCGCACAATCCGGCTTCGGATAACGGGATCAAGATTTTCGACAAGGACGGGTACAAACTTCCAGACGAAGTCGAGGACCAGATCGAGGCTGATATTCTGCAGATGATCCGCGGCGAAAATCTGGAGCAGTCCGATAAGATCGGAAAGGCTTTCCGCATTGATGATGCCCGCGGACGCTACATTGAGTTCGCAAAGAGTTCAATCCGCAATAATTCGCTTTCCGGCATCCGCGCAGTTCTGGACTGCGCGAACGGAGCCGCCTATTACATCGCCCCCCTGATCCTGAAGGAACTGGGGGTGGAACTGATCCGCACCGCGACCTCGCCGGACGGCAGCAACATCAATGAAAAATGCGGAGCCATGTATCCTCAGAACATGCAGCGTCTGGTCAGGGAATATAAAGCCGATATCGGAATCTCGCTGGACGGCGATGCCGACCGGGTCATTTTCTCCGACCACCTCGGGAATATCGTCAACGGGGACCGGATCATCGGGCTTTGCGCGCTGGATTACAAGAAACGGGGACGCCTTTCCAATGATACGGTCGCGGTTACCTGCATGAGCAACATGGGGCTGATCGAATCCATGAAGCAGGCAGACATCAAGACGGAAATCACGCAGGTCGGCGATCGTTACGTGATCGACAAAATGAGGGAATTGAATCTGAACCTCGGCGGTGAGCAGTCCGGGCATCTGATCTTCCACGACTACGCCACGACCGGAGACGGTCTGATTTCGGCGCTTCACGTCGCGCGGGTAATGAAACGCGAGAATAAAACACTTCACGACCTGGCATGCGGCTTTATGACGGAATTCCCTCAAATTCTGAAAAATATCCCTGTGGCTGAAAAGGTCCCGCTGCGGGAACTGCCGGAAGTGCAAGCAAAAATTGAACAGGCCCGGAAGTCTCTTGGTGATTCCGGCAAGGTGATGGTCCGGTATTCCGGTACGGAAAAGAAGTGCCGTGTCCTGGTCGAGGCCCGCAAAAAAGGAGATGCCGAGTTCTGGAGTAAAACGATTTGTGCTGAAATTGAAAAGGCGCTTGCATGATGTTTGAATATTTTGACACTGAAATTCCGGCTGCCATGGCTCCGCTGGATTGTTTGAAAGATATGCGGGATCTGGAATTCGGCATGGGGGCGTGGGGCGATTTTATCACAGAAAGATGGAGTGCGGTCCCGTTTCTGAAAAGAGTTTCCGCCGCTTTGTTTCCCTCTGCGCTTCTCCTGGAAACGCTGCGGGAAATGTCCGATGGATTTCAACTGTACGGGAAAGACGGCAGGCTGCTTGCCGAGGGGGGCGATGGAAGGAAAAGTCTTACGGCCGATGACGACTCAATTTTGATTCAATATCCATGGGACGTGCTTGCCGTCCATGAAAAGATTTTGTCAAAGGCGGGTTCCTCACGATCATCGGGAAAAATCCGTGAAGGCGCTGTAATCGACGGGACTGTGATGCTCGGAGAAAATTCCGTGCTGCTGCCGGGCGTATTTATCGAGGGCGTCGCGGTCATCGGGAAAAACTGCCGGATCGGTCCGAATTGCTGTCTGCGCGGCTGTACTTTCATCGGCGACAACTGCCACATCGGACAGGCAGTCGAGATCAAGAATTCCATTCTGATGCATCACGTCGCTGTGGCGCATTTGAGTTATTTCGGTGATTCGGTCATTTGTCCGGATACGAATATCGGCGGCGGCACGATCGCGTCCAATTTCCGGCATGACGGCAGAAATCACAGATCCATGGTCAATGGCGCATTGGTGGAAACCGGCCGCAGAAAATTCGGAACCGTGATCGGTCAAGGTGTCCATATCGGCATCCATACATCCATCTATCCCGGACGCAAGATATGGAGCGGCGCTGCCACGCTCCCCGGGGAAATCGTCAGGAAAGATATTTGCTGAAGAAACATTTGCCAAGTGCGGTATTGCCCGCGCGCGCCGACCAGCCGATGAATCAGATTTACACCTACTCCTGCTGGTTCATCATCAGCGTGTGGGATTACTATTGTGCATCCGGCGACCGGGATTTCCTGGTCAGACATGCAGAGTATATCCGGCTGATGCTGGACACCTTTACCGGATTCATCGGTCCGGACGGCTCCGAGCAGATCCCCGAATGCCGTTTCCTCGACTGGCCCAACAATGACAATCCCGCCGCCAAACACGCCGGCATTCAGGCTCTGCTGCTCTGGATGATGCAGTCCGGAGAAAAAATCCTGCGGAAACTGGGAATGAATACTTCAAAAACGGTTACTGCTCAGCAACTTCTGAAGAAACACATTCCCAATCCGGACGGACGCAAAGCACCCGCCGCGCTGCTCACGCTGACCGGTCTTGCCGACCGCCGCGATGTGTTGGAACAGAATCCATTCCGCGGCGTCAGCACCTTTTACGGATACTACATGCTGCTGGCGAAGGACACCGTTCCGGCATTGGAACTGATCCGGCGTTACTGGGGCGCGATGCTGGATTTCGGCGCGACCTCGTTCTGGGAGGATTTCGATCTGGACTGGACCGTCAACGCATCGCGCATCGACGAACCGCCGGTGCCGGGCAAAGCCGACCTTCATGCGGATTTCGGAGCGTATTGCTACAAAGGACTGCGGCACAGTCTGAGCCACGGATGGAGCTGCGGACCTGCGCCGTTCCTGTCGGAACGCGTACTGGGCGTGCGTTTCCCCGAACCGGGCAAAGTCCTGATCCGTCCCGATCTCGGCGATCTGGAATATGTCCGCGGCAAAGTGCCGACCCCTTTCGGTCCGGTAGAAGTGGAAGCCGAGCGTTCCGGCAAATTCCAAGCCCGCGTTCCGGAAGAATTGAAACTGCTCTCCTGATTTGTCCGAAAGGGATAAGCAAGCACTTATTTTAAATAAGTGCTTGCTTTCAATACCCATCAAAAAAATATCCGGCAACTGCTGTAGCCAAAAAACTCATCCTAAGAAACATGAATCTTAAGACAAGAATGAAGATGGCGTCTACTGGTATCATGAGGGAATGTTATTCTGCAACGGGAAAGACGGACGTTCTGTTGATTACAACAAAGCTATAGAATGCTTTCAGAAAGCAAAGGAAATGGGATGTGATGAAGCTGATGAATTTCTTACGGTTTTGAAATCATTGACGGAAAGGAAATAACGCTGCACACGGAATTGCCGGAGTCTTCCAATATGCGGTGAATTCCAAAAATGGATTGTCACAGGTTCCGTTTCCCGCAAATGGAACAAGGGGACAAGTTTTGCCGGATTAATTTCCGAAATGAGCGGTTGCGCTGTTGTTTTATCTTCGGCATGTGATATAATACCTTCATGACCTGAAAATGAAACTACATGCATGAGGTGCTGTATGATCAGAAAAATCGTTTTTGCCGGACTCCGCCATGGACATGTCAACGGACTGTTCAATCTGGCGGTGCAATCACCTGAACTGGAAATCACTGCAATCGGCGAAGAAGATCCCGATGCGCTGAATGCCTTCCAGACCAGTCATCCCGATTACAACGGACCCGTTTACGATTCCATTGAAAAAATGCTGGCGGAAGCCCCCTGCGATATTGTCGCCATCGGGGATTACTATGCCAAACGCGGTTCCATCGCAATCGCCGCCCTGAAAGCCGGAAAACATATCATCGCCGATAAACCGCTCTGCACTTCTTTGGCGGAACTGGACGAAATCGAAAAACTGGCTAAGGAAAAAAAGCTGTCCGTCGGCTGTATGCTGGATCTCCGCACAATCGACAGTTTCGCCGCCGCCCGCGATCTGGTCCGCTCCGGGAAACTGGGCAAAATCACCCAGATCCAATTCGGCGGACAGCATCCTCTGCTGGCGGACAGCCGTCCGCACTGGTATTTCGAACCGGGAAAACACGGCGGCACGATCAATGACATTGCCATTCACGCGCTGGATTTCATCCCGTGGATGACCGGTCTGGAAATCCGTGCCGTGCCTGCCGCCCGCACCTGGCGCGCCTTCGATTCCAAATGCGACTGTTTCAACGACGCCGCCCAGTTCATGCTGGTCATGGACAACGGCTGCGGCGTTCTCGGCGACGTCTCCTAAGCCGAACCCGATTCCC
>OQVL01003162.1_pt1 | contig 10080 bp, 6 predicted proteins | sample 1691501 | NCBI WGS metagenome assembly OQVL01 (sample SAMN03418253, study PRJEB22391) | human gut metagenome | biome: human-gut; feature: organic feature; material: feces | host: Homo sapiens | place: Tanzania | collected 2013-01
CTTGCCCTCCTCAGCCTTGAACTGCTGACCGTTAATTTCTACGATTGCGTACATTAATTTAATATATAAACGGGTTTTTCCGCGAGGCGTCCTGCAACGTGCCGGCACTTATTTGAGCCCCAACGAACTTAACTTTTCTGTAATATTTGCCCATACATGAGCATTCGGAGTGCAAAATTACTACTTTTTTCTGTTATAGCCATGTTTCCTGTGGAAAAATATCGAAGTTTTATAAAGTTTTAACGGAATTGGAGGGGAAGAGACGCTTCTTGACTCTAAAACGTTGTTCTCTTTGACTTCTTTTACTATTTTTGGAAGGTTTTCTTCTATGGTTATGTTATGAAGGTAACTACTCGTATCCATAGGAGTGCTGATTAGTTACTTATGATGCTTGTTTTGTTAATGCTGGTTAATTTCTTTCCGGAAATGCAAGGATTTTAATAGAATGTTGTTTTAAAGTCGATTGCCTTCTCGAAGAAAATGTCATGATGGCTCTTTTGATGGAGTGAGTCACTGATGCTCGAGAGGGTAGTTGGGTGTCTAACATATTTGTTGTGTGACATCTGTTATAGTATCATGTTTATATCGTATAATGACTAAATTAGATAGATTATGAAAAAAAATGTAATGACTATCGCTACAATGGCTTTGGCGATGACAATGGTTTCTTGTGGCTCTTGTAAGAAAGTTCAAGGTGAAGTGAAAGGAGTGGAGAGTATGGAAGCTACTAAAAGTGAGGAGGCTATGGATGAGGAATATCTTATCTTGTCGGATGAACAGCGTAGTATTGTAGATAAGAACAATGTCTTTGCTCTCAATCTTTTCCATGAGATTTCTGGTTTTGATTCTAAGGTGGTTTCACCGATGAGTATTTCTTATCTGATGGGTATGTTGGCAAACGGAGCTGATGGACAGACCCGTGAGGAGATTTTGAAGACTATCGGTTGTGAGGGTGTTTCTGTGGATGATTTGAATGCTCTTTATAAAATGATGCTTCAGAAGGCAAATAGTCTGGATAAGCAGACAACTGTGAATATCGCCAATTATATTGCACTCAACAAACAGTATCAGCTCAAGAAAACATTCGCTGGAATTATGAAGAATGATTATCAGGCTGGTGTAGAGAATCTTGATTTTGCTTCTTCTGCTTCTGTTAAGCATATCAATCAGTGGTGCAACAAACAGACCAATGGTATGATTCCAAGCATTATCAGTCAGTTGGATGCCAATGCGGTTTCCTGTATTATGAATGCGATCTATTTTAAGGGAACCTGGACGGATAAGTTTGATAAGAAGAATACGAAGTTGGAGTCATTTCAGGGTTATACCCGTGATATCAAGAAGGCTCAGATGATGCATCGCCAGGCAAAGTATCAGTACGCAGATGGTGTAGGATATTCTGCAGTTCGCATTCCTTATGGTAATCGTTCGTATGAGATGGTAGTGTTGCTTCCTAATCAGGGTAGTTCTATCAACGAGATGATGAAAAAAGTGGATGTGAAGTCGCTGGCTGAGTTGCGTGATAAGATGGACGAATGTATGGTTGACTTGAAGTTGCCTCGATTCTCTACTGAGTTAAGCCTGCCTTTGAATGGTATCATCAGCAAGTTGGGTGCACCTTCGATGTTTGGTGGAAATGCCAACTTCTCAAATTTTGCAAATGGCAGTCTGTCTGTTTCTCAGATGTTACAGAAGGCGAAGATTGAAGTGAGCGAGGAAGGTACCAAGGCAGCGGCAGTAACTGCTGCAATTATGACGATGAGTCTTCAGCATCCTGATGAACCACGTCGAGTTGACTTCCATGCCGACCGTCCTTTCGTCTATATGATTACGGAGGCGAATACTGGTGCAATATTATTTATGGGACAATTTACAGGATCGGAACTTTAATTCCAAAGATGAATTTCTCAGAATATGTAAAATAGACCCGAAATGGGATAACTTAAAGGATATTCCCATCCCAGAGGACTGCCAGTGGCTTTGGTCGCACTTTTTAACATTATTTTATTCCTGTGCTATAGATATAAATGGGAACAGGATATTTCGACCTGTAGATATTCTCAATTACTGCGAGTGCTTCGGAATTGATATGACTTACAGGGAAAGAAAACTTATGCTTTCAATGAAACATTGGGCTTGTTCCGTTATCTATCAGCTGGAAAATTCCAAGGAGGATTAGGAACTATGGCTGACCAGAACAACATCTCTGATTTAGAGAAGGAATATGAGGCTAAGATAAATGCCGTAGTTGCTAATGAGGCATACAAAGCCTCCATAGAGGAATCTCCCGATAGCAATGCAAGCCTGGGGGGAACAGTTGATATTTCAAATCTTCTGACAGCCTCTAAAACTCTTAGCAAGATAACAGAATCTGTTAAAAATTTAAAAGACGAAGCAGGAGCCTCAAAAAAAAGCGGGATTACATACGGAATTGATTATTCAGATGTTCCAATGGCTCGACTATCTAGGAAAGACAGAAAAGAATCTGAATCTTTTTTAGATAAGTACAAAGATGAAATTCAGGCAGTCCATTCAAAACGCCAGCAAAACACATTGGAACAGTTTTTGAATACCGGCTCCTCTGGATTGTTATATAAAGCAGAAAGTATGCTTGCAGAATCAAGCAGAAAGCAGAAATTCAAGGAGCAAATGCAGCTCTTTGACTATAATTACAAAAACAGAGAAAAAGGTAATATAAGAAAATATCAGGAACAATTAAAAGCTAATGGCGGTGGCGTAAATTTTACACTGCCAAATACTAATCTTAGGAATTTACTTGGGAACAGTTCTGCCGCAACAAGAATAAAAAATGAAAATATAAACAATGAGAGAAAGAAAGATTTTTACATTCAAAAACAAGCACGCGAAATTGTTGATGAAATTTATAAAACCATACAGGAAAAAAGACAAAGAGAATCGAATCCAATTTCGGCACAATCCGCTTCCAGATTATTGCTTACAGGCGATGCAGGAAAATATAAGATAGCACAAGAAAGATTTGTCTCTGGAAACTACATGACAGAGGCGGCAAAACATTTTCAATTTTTGAGACAAGATGCACGAAACGGCAATCGCACACAGGATTCACTCGAAAAAGGACTGAAAGATTCTTTTGAATCCAAATTTGATTCTATAAAAGAGAAAGTTACCTCGTTCTTTAGTTCTGGTATCGGACGCATAAAGGATATTCTATCAGGGGTGCCTCAGTCGGTAAAAAATGGAGCTTCCAAGTTCTCTCAGACAAGATTTGCAAGGTATCAGGCTGTAAACTGGGGAAGGTTCGCTGGAACAACAGCAAGAAATTTTAAAGACTGGAAAAAGACTGTATTGTATAATGCAAACAGAAACAATATGTACGATGGAACTTTCAAAGGTCTTTTAAATTCGACAGGACTAGGATTTGCGAAGACACTCACAAGAACCATTTTTCCAAAAGAAACAGCAGAAAAAATAATTCCTGCACTTGGGGTTGGAGCAGAGCTTCTGAAAAAAGGTGCCCAGAAACTTTACGACGCAGGCGTAGAAGGATTAAAAGCGTTTGGAGAAATCCAGGCGATTCAGACGAACCTTGGCGTAGTCTATGGAAACCAGTCAGAGGCAGACCAGATGTTCGAGCGTTTGTCTTCTTATGCAGTCAAATCACCTTTCAGCACGAGCCAGATAGCCAATTTTGCGGTTCTCCTGAAACAGTCCGGGGTATACTCTTCTGATATAGAAAATACATTAAAAATGCTTGGAGACACAGCAGGCGGAAACGAAGAGAAAATGAGCCGCATCGCAAACAACTATGCCCAGATTGTAGCAATGGGAAAAGCGACTTCAATGGACTTGCGTCAGTTTGCAAACGCAAATATCCCTATCTATGAGGAATTAAAGAAACAGCTTGGGAACGTTTCCCAGAAAGAGCTGAGACAGATAACGGCAAGCGGTGGTATCACTTCTGACTTAATCGAAAGAGCCTTTATTGACATGACATCAGAGGGCGGACGTTTTGCAAATGCCACAGAGAAAGGTGCAAAGACATATAAAGCAAAAAAAACAAACCTTGCTGATATAAGACAGCTCGGTATGGCTGAGTTTGGAAAACTCGTATACGAAAGAACTCCTGTTCAGCCTATTATGGATTTTCAAGAATGGTGGTATTCCGCCGTAAAGGATTTTTCAAAATTCTGGAACGACAAGTATGATTTAAACCAAGTTAAAAAAACGGTGACAAAATTTTAAGGTGTTGTCGATTCTTGTTTTTGCCAAAACGTAAGTTCAGTTTCACCAAAGCGCTTGTCTTTTATTACCTTAAAATTGGCAAAATCTTGAGGATAATTTTCTTTGTGATGGTACTCAAAAACAACTATGCCACCTGGAGCTGTATATTTATCCAGTAAAGCTAGTGTCTGTGGGCCATCCTGGCTGTTATAAGGTGGATCGGCCACAATAATATCAAATTGCCTGCCGGTCAGCTTTTCTAGAGCTTTGGGTAATTGACCAAAAATGATTTGGCCCTTATTATCGACAGCTTCATGCAAAAATTTCAAGGAGCGACGATCGCCTTCAATTAAAGTTGCTTCCGCGCAGCCTTCCTCCAAAAGAGCTAAACCCAAAGAGCCGGTGCCGGCAAATAAATCTAATACTTTACTAGATTCGTCGATATAAGGGCGTAGAGTAGCCGTTAGAGCTTCGCGTGTTTTGCTGGTAGTTGGACGCATCCAAGTGCGCGAAGGCAAGCGGGGATTTTTATTCACTGTATTTGTGCTCCTAAAAGTATGTTGCACTGTTTATTTTTTTGAAGCAATATGGCGCCAAAAATAGGCTAAAAAACCAAAGTAACAGAGCTAGTTCTGTTCTTGATTGTCGTTTTCCTGGCCTACTTCTTCTTCGGCTGGATAGCGATGGGCATAGATAGCTGCTTCTTGTTTAGCCAATTCCAAGAGATGGCGATCGCGCAGCAAATCGGCGCAAATTAGTTCGGGAAAACCAGATTGGCGTGTGCCAAAATAGTCACCGGGACCGCGAATTTCTAAATCTTCTTCAGCTACTTCGAAACCATCGGAAAGGCGGGCTACCGCTTCCAATTTGCGATTGGAAGGCGAATCGCTAGACGCCAAAAACAAACAATAAGATTGCAATTGACTGCGCCCAATGCGTCCTCGCAACTGATGAAGCTGAGCCATGCCAAAACGGTTGGCGTCTTGGATTAGAATAACGGTAGCATTACCGACGTCTACACCCACTTCGATAACGGTAGTGGAGATTAAAATATCGAAATTGCCGCAGCGAAATTGCTCCATAACGGCTTCTTTTTCGGCCGCTTTCATTTTGCCATGAAGTAAGCCGACTCGATATTTTTTAAAGACTCCTTCTTTAAGACGCTCAGCTTCTTGTACAGCAGCGCTGGCTTCGAGTTTGTCGCTTTCATTGATAAGAGGACAAACTATGTAGGCTTGTCTCCCTTCTTCAACTTGAGAAGCAATGAACTTGTAAGCGCGATTTGCCTCTTGAAAAGGTACGCAGCGTGACTTGATAGGTTGGCGCCCCGGGGGCAATTCGTCCAATTTGGAAAGCTCTAAATCGCCATAAATAGTTAGCGACATTGTGCGCGGAATAGGCGTAGCTGTCATAAGCAAAACGTCGCAATTTAAATGAGTTCCGCTTTTGCGGCTTAAAGCTTGGCGTTGTAAAACGCCGAATTTGTGCTGCTCGTCTACAACAGCTAGGCCAAGGTTGGCAAATTCCACTCCTTCCTGAATAAGAGCGTGGGTGCCAACCGCTAAATCAAACTGGCCATCTTTGAGTTGCTCGGCGATTTGCAACTTTTTCTTTTTGCTCAGGCTGCCCTTCAAAAGGCAAATGCGTAAGCCGGCTGGCTCTAAGAGTTGGCACAATTTCAAATAATGTTGTTGAGCCAGAATCTCTGTTGGCGCCATAATGGCAGCCTGATAGCCGCTGCGCACCGCCGCAAAAGCTGCATAGGCAGCAATTACCGTTTTGCCTGAACCGACGTCACCTTGCAACATACGGTTCATAGGATGATTTAAAGCCAAATCGTGGGCGATTTCTTGGATTGCTCGCTGTTGGGCGCCGGTTAAACTAAAAGGCAGTAGCTCTTTAAATTCAGCTTCGATTTTGGGCAAATCGCTATAAAAGACGTTGCGCAACTGATTCTGTCTGCAATTACGTTTATGGACTACACGCAATTGCAAAGTAAAAAGCTCTTCAAAGGCTAAACGCTGTTGAGCTTTAAACAACTGATCGTAGTCGGCTGGCCAATGCATATACATCGTTGCCAAAGCTTTTGGCAAAAAATGATACTTGTCTAGAAGCTCCTGAGGCAAATTCTCTGGCATAAGCTGAGCGCAAGCCGGTACCAATTTAAACATCAGTTTGTGCATATAGCTCTGATAGAGTTTGGCACTTAACTTGTAAATTGGTACCAGGCGACCGAAGGAAGGAGAATTTTCCTTTTGCTCGGCAAATTCTGGTGAAGCCATACGTAAATTGGGGCCGCGATCGTATTCTGCTTTGCCAAAAGCTACGATATGTACGCCGGGGCGCAATTTCGTGCTCAAGTAAGGTTGATTAAACCATACCAATTTGAGAGCGCCACTTTCGTCTAACACTTCAACTTCCAAAAGGCGTTTGCGGTTTGTAGTTACAATAGTTTTGGCTTCGGCTACGACAGCTTTGATTTGCTCAAAAGCGCCCGGACGCAAGTCGGCTATTTTTTGCACATGGCGACGATCTTCCCAACGTCTAGGATAATCGGTGAGCAAATCTTTTAAGGTATAAATGCCCAAATTATTAAAAATAGCTTGCTTGGCGCGTCCTATACTGCGTATTTTTTCCACGGGCGTTTCCAGCTCATATAAAGTTGGTGCCGAAGAAATTAGTCTCCTTTGCTCGGCAGTAAGCAAAAAATCGCCGTCTGTTGCTTCTTGGGGCTTTGAAGTAGTAGCGGCTGCGCCTGGATCTATTGGTGGTTGGCCAACTTGATCTGAAGAAAGCTTTGTGGCAACCGCTTCTGTTTGGGCGGCCGTAGACTGGGCAGAAGACACCGCACTATTTAGCTGATGCGGTTCGGCAATTAAAGCTAAAGCTTTGCCTACTAACACCAGGTTGCCCTGACGCACTCGCTGTGGCAAAGAAGTATAGTTGGCCAGCTTTTTTACCGTTTGGCGCAAGCTGAAAGCTTCATCTTTGGCCAGTTCGTTGGTGTGACGGCAAAAGAAATTCCAGGCCAACTCTATATCGATATTGCCTCGACAGCCGTCGCTATATTCGCGGCGCATTAAACGCAACAGACGGCGGGCCAAGCTTCTAGCTTCAGCTGAATAGCTCTTTTCTGCCTCCATGCTCCTTTGTACGGCCTCCTTTATCGCCTAATGCTCGGAAAAACCTAGCATGATTGGCTCTGGTTTAAGTTGTATATCAAAAACTTCTTTTACTTTAGCTTTAACCAAATCGGAAAAAGCTAAAATGTCGGTTGCTGAAGCTTGGCCAGGATTGATTAAAGCCAAAGTGTGCGCCGAAGAAACGCCGGCTTTACCGGAGCGGAAGCCTTTATGAAAACCGGCATTGTCTACTAACCAAGCGGCCGAAACTTTGCACATAGTGGGATCGTCGGTGTTGTATACAGGCATATTGGGCCATTGCTCTTTTAATTGTTGAGCCTGAGCTTTGGGAATAATGGGATTTAAATAAAAAGAGCCGGCGCAGCGATGGTTGGGATCGGCCTTGTCATAGAGCATAGATTTAGAGGCTCGCACTTTAAGGACAGCTTGGCGTACTTGAGATAAATTGGGACGCCAAGAAGCGTCAGAGGCCAAGTCGTCGGCAAAAAAACGCTCCAAATCTTGATAACGCATAGACGCTTGTCCATGAACACGCAATTTGAAGGTTACGGCTGTAATAATGTAGCGTCCCTTCCAGATAGTTTTGAAATTGCTGGTGCGGTAGGCAAAAGCACAAGCTGCAGCCGACAAATTATGCGTCTCTAAGGTATCTAAATCTATCACTTGGACAGATTCGATAGTATTGGCAGCTTCTTGGCCATAAGCGCCTATATTTTGCACCGGTGCGGCGCCGACTTGTCCGGGAATTCCGCTTAAACATTCTAGACCGGCCAAATCTTGTTTGACGGTTTCGGCCACCAGATCGTCCCAAATAACGCCTGCTTGGGCTTTAACGGTAGCTTCTTCACCTTCGATTGTCACGGTAAGGTTTTGCATTTTGGGCTTAATAAGCAAGCCTTTGAAACCGGAGTCGGAAGCCAAAATATTGCTTCCGCAACCGATAGGGAAGACGGCAAGACGATTTTCTCGGGCGAAAAGTATGCTTTGTTTTAATTCTTCCAGGTTGGAAGGCTCGGCTAGCCATTGGGCGGGGCCGCCAATTTCAAAAGTGGTCAGAGTGCTGATAGGTACGTCAGCTTTAAGAAAACTATACATAGCCGCCAAGCATTTTACAGGACGAGCCTTAAAGCCTTTGCTCAGTAAAGTTTTGTCTAAAAAATAGTCTTTATTTAGGCTGTTGAGACTAAGACTAACAGGCGTTTCCTAAGTCTGGCAAAAAAGGACAAAAAAGCAAAAACTTCGAATATGGTGGGGTTTTTGGTTCATTAATTTTTCTATATTATGGGCGCGGAGTACAGTGCGCGGAGGTTTGGCAAGCTATGGGCGACAGCATATTATTATCGATGGGATTTAATCGCTCCAATTTAAATCAGGATGTTGCCCGCGTGGTAGCTGAGCAAGGCAAACTCAATTATCCGCAAGTGCTGGAAACTTGCTATCCAGCTCGTCCTCTCACTCCCTTGCGCTATAAAGACAGCCACTTAAAAGCCCGCCGAGTCAAGTGCATTTTTGTCGGCCCCAACGACAATATTCCCGTGCATTGTCCTCGTGGCTTCGATTTGTTGGCTATTATGGGCTTAGGTTTTACTAGACGTGAAACTGAAGATGTAACCGAATTGTTAGAAAATACCAAGGTCGGTTCTGATGTTATTGTAGGCGTGCCCGAGCAACCTTTGCCCGGTTCTGCTCAGTTAAAAGAATTGCAAGCTCTCAATATGTTGGCAACTCAAGAGCCTTACACCTTGCCCGGTACTGCTCAAAACTTATTGCAAAGTCGGCGTCAGATGGTTTGTCGCCAGCTTTTAGAAAAATTGCGCCCTCAGCTTACTCCCAATAATTTTCGCTGGCTTTACAAAGGCGTTCCTTACGACGGTATAAAGAGCGGTCGTCGTGATATTTTCTTTACCGATGTCTTGGAATCGATCTATACAAAAGCTCCCCAGCTTAAAGCTTGTGGCAGTATGCGTGATCGCTGCGAAGCTGTCGATATTTTGCTCAATACCAAAGAGCCTTTGCAATTTATTATGCTGGATAAGAGCGGCGGTTACAAAGTTATTCGTGATTTCTTGATCAAAGGCGGCGTAGTTTCGGCTACTGAAGATTGCGGCAGCTACGCTATCTATAAAGTGAATGGCTTTATTGAAGACAAGCGTCCTTTGGCTTCGGTTTGGAATCGCCTTTTATATATGCTTATAGGTGAAGGACGCGAAGAGCGCAGTTGCGGCTTGCAAGAGCTTTATGTAAAGTTCTCCAAACGTCCCTATGGTATAGATGTATCGTTCTTGAATATTTTGCTAGCAGCTGCTATGCGCCGTTATTATCCGGCTTTAAGTTTCAGTATGCGCGGTGAAGAATTGCGTTTGGATAGCACTACTATGCGCCAAGCTTGGGGGAGCGCTGCTCATTGTCGAGTTGTTTACACTCCTCAAGCTCCTTACAAAGACGCCCAAGCTTTGCACCGCATTGTCGATACTTTTGGCTTTGTTGGTAGCCGCAACATACGTGACTTGTGGGAAATAGCCGCCGATTCTTTGCAAGCTTGGCATGATAGTTTATCGCCTTTAGCTCTCACTTTGGAAGCTAAGCCTGGCGAACCGGCTTATATACTCAACAATTTATTCTCCCACAAAGATGAGCGCTCTGCTCGTAAGTTTATAGGCCAAGATCTCCTTGAAAAAGCCGGATTTTCTGGCCACCTTCATCCCAAGATACACGAGCTGCGTTATCAATAGCC
>OQVL01003163.1_pt1 | contig 10076 bp, 4 predicted proteins | sample 1691501 | NCBI WGS metagenome assembly OQVL01 (sample SAMN03418253, study PRJEB22391) | human gut metagenome | biome: human-gut; feature: organic feature; material: feces | host: Homo sapiens | place: Tanzania | collected 2013-01
TCTCATCGATGTACTTGTTCGCGCGCTGGATGAGCTTGAAGACCTCCTCAAGCGCGAGGTGCAGCTGGAACTCGTCCATCTGCGTTGGCTTTCCGTTGGCGTCGATGGAAGGCACCTCTATGGAATATCTTACTTTCTGCACTTTCTCGGAACCTATCAGGTCGGCACTGATGGCATTGTTCTCGTCTATCAGATGGCGATATATTTCCTCGCCGTTATGATAGCATCTTATCTGCATGAACTGCAGCGCATGCAGATTCAGCGCCGTTCCCGTGGCTTCTACCACGAATCCGATGCGCTTGGGCTTCGCTCGCTTCACGGCATCTTCCAGTTTCTTCGCTGTACTTTCTTCCCTCAATAGCTGCATTTGGTTCTATGATCAGATCTTTATTAGTCTTCATTCTGTTCTTCCTCTTTTCTCATGATTTCTGTCAGTTTTTTCTCTGCCTGACTTCCGGCAGCAATGAGACAATACAAAACTGTAAATATTGCCGCTGCTCCCAGAAGAGCAACAAAAATAATGATATTTCTCATGGTTTCTCCCATCTAAAAAAGCGTCCACAGATTCCTTTCGGTTTCCATGAACGCTCATTCTTATTTGATTAGTGTTTCTTTTTTCTCATAAATGCAAGGGCTCCTGTACCAGTCGCACCAATGCCGAGAAGTATAAACCACAGCCACAGATTGGTGTTATCCCCAGTCTTTGGTGAATCACTGACAGGTTTTCCACCATCCGGTGTCTTTTCTGCCGGTTTTTCCTCATCCACCATGGTTACATGCTGTACTTCACAGGTATCCTTTACTTCGAATTCCACATCTTTTGCAACCAGATAGCCATCCGGTGCTGTTTCTTCACGGAGAGTGTATTTTCCGTAGCCTTGGGACGAAGAGGATAGAGTTTCATAAGTTCCTCTTTGCTCACTCGTATTTGGTTCGTACCGAGATTGATGTGAGAAATCTGTCCTTTTCGTATAAGCCGATAAAGAGTGAAACGACTGATACCAAACAAGGCGTATGCCTCCGTTACCTTGATGAAGTCTTGCTCCTTTGGAATGGTTTTGACCACCTTGTCAAGAAGTTTGTTTCTTTCCTCTTCGTCATGCCTACGCTTCCATGCTGTCTTGGAACATTTGGGCGAACAATACCAGGACTCTATGGTCTTAGCCATAAACTCCTCGCCACACACCTGACACTTGCGTACTATTTGAAATTTCGATGCTGCCATATTTATTGCCTTTTCTATATAATAACGTAGAAAGAGTGCTTTTGTTGCACATTATCTACTATTTTGTTGCGTTACAAATATGGTACAAATATACAATAAAAAAACGAGAAATAAGCATAGTCATCCGCAAGTGTTAAAAACGAAAATAGGGTGCAACTCATTGAATTACACCCTATTTAGCTATTTATTATTATAGATGTTTATCTATACTTATTTCACCTCCTCGAAGTCAGCATCCTGAATTGTCTCATCGCCCTTAGCGTTGTCAGCCTGCTGCTGTGCACCTGCCTGAGCACCTGCACCTGGCTGTGCGCCACCCTGATACATCTGTGCAGAAGCAGCCTGCATAACATTGTTGAGGTTGGCAATAGCAGAGTCGATAGCTGCAACATCGGCTGCCTTGTGGGCATCCTTAAGCTGCTGGAGAGCCTGCTCGATGCCTGGCTTCTTGTCAGCAGGAATCTTATCACCGTTGTCCTTAAGGAAGTTCTCGGTAGTGAAGATCATTGAGTCAGCCTGATTGAGCTTGTCAATCTTCTCGCGCTCAGCCTTGTCAGAAGCAGCATTCTGCTCAGCCTCAGCCTTCATGCGGTCGATTTCCTCCTTGCTCAAGCCAGAAGAAGCCTCAATGCGGATGGCCTGCTCCTTGCCAGTAGCCTTATCCTTGGCAGAAACATTAAGGATACCGTTGGCATCGATATCGAATGTAACCTCAATCTGAGGAACACCACGACGAGCTGGAGCAATACCCTCAAGGTTGAACTGACCGATAGACTTGTTCTGAGCAGCCATAGGACGCTCGCCCTGAAGCACGTGGATAGTTACGGCAGTCTGGTTGTCGACAGCTGTTGAGAATACCTCGCTCTTCTTAGCAGGGATAGTAGTGTTGGCATCAATAAGCTTTGTCATCACACCACCCATAGTCTCGATACCGAGAGTAAGAGGAGTAACGTCGAGCAATACGATGTCGCCTACACCGCTCTCCTTGTTGAGGATAGCACCCTGGATAGAAGCACCAACGGCTACAACCTCATCAGGGTTAACACCCTTTGAAGGCTCCTTGCCGAAGTAGTTCTTAACGAGAGTCTGAACAGCAGGTATACGGCTTGAACCACCTACGAGGATAACCTCATCAATGTCGCTTGTCTGGAGCTTAGCGTCGCGCATAGCGTTCTGACAAGGAACAAGACATGCCTGGATAAGGTTGTGGGCAAGCTGCTCGAACTGTGAACGGGTCAATGTCTTAACCAAGTGCTTTGGCACACCACCCTCGGCTGAGATATACGGAAGGTTGATCTCGGTAGATGTTGTGCTTGAAAGCTCGATCTTAGCCTTCTCGGCAGCCTCCTTCAAGCGCTGCATAGCCATTGGATCCTTAGAGAGGTCGATGCCCTCGTCGGCCTTGAAGCCATTAACAAGCCAGTCGATGATAACCTGGTCGAAGTCGTCACCACCGAGGTGAGTATCACCATTGGTAGAGAGAACCTCAAATACACCACCACCGAACTCAAGGATTGAGATATCGAATGTACCACCACCAAGGTCGAACACTGCAATCTTCATATCCTTATTAGCCTTGTCTACACCGTAAGCAAGAGCAGCAGCAGTAGGCTCGTTAACGATACGACGAACGTTGAGACCTGCAATCTGACCTGCCTCCTTGGTAGCCTGACGCTGTGAATCAGAGAAGTAAGCAGGAACAGTGATAACTGCGTCTGTAACCTCCTGACCGAGATAATCCTCAGCAGTCTTCTTCATCTTCTGAAGCACCATAGCTGAGATTTCCTGCGGAGTATACTTGCGACCGTCGATGTCAACACGTGGATAGCCACCCTCGTTGACAACAGTGAACGGAACACGTGTAACCTCCTTAGAGCACTGCTCATAGGTCTCACCCATGAAGCGCTTGATAGAATATACGGTGTTATTAGGATTGGTGATAGCCTGACGCTTTGCAGGATCGCCTACCTTACGCTCACCGTCCTTTACGAAACCAACGATAGAAGGAGTTGTGCGCTTGCCTTCGCTGTTGGCGATTACTACTGGTTCGTTGCCCTCAAAAACGGCAACACAAGAGTTTGTAGTACCTAAGTCGATTCCAATAATCTTTCCCATAGTTGTATTTTTTTATTTTTTATTTCTTATTTGTTAATTACTATATGAACGCTTCTTCCAAGAACACTTCGTATTTGCTTATTCCGTAAACTCAGAACCGCGTTCGCCTTATTATATACAAATGGCGTGCCAAAACCACCTGTTGGAAGAAAATACTGACAAACATTGTCAGACTACACCTGTCAATATGGCACATAGAGGGATTTTTATTACTTAGTATGACAATAATTGCATTATTCTAAGTAAATTTGCATGTCAATAGACCAAGACGAAGGAAACGGTCGTGGTCGGACTATGAAAAATATAAACCACAGAAGAAAATGAGATTTACACCTTATTATATATATAGCATTATAGTGCTTGTCTTCATGGCAACAGTATGCAAGGCTAACGAAGCAGACACCGCCACTACTGCCACCAGCCACTATGTACACCAGTTGATACTTGACTACAGGCCAGGAGCTATTCTGCATACCAACGACTTCCTTAAAGGCAACAACCCGGAGGTGAGAACCATGAACCATGACATGGGCTATCACTTGAAATATGCCTTCTCGGCTCCCGAAGAGAGTGAGCAGGCACGCATCTACCGTGACGCATATCAGGGTATTGGCGTGGCATATAACGACTTCAACCCACAGTTGGGCAACCCCGTGAGTGTGTATCTGCTGCAAGGAGCACGCATAGCAAGCCTAAGCAACCGTCTTGCCTTAAACTATGAGTGGAACTTAGGACTGGCCTTTGGATGGAACCCATACAACGAGGAGAGAAATCCTGACAACCGTGTGATAGGCTCGAAGGTAACAGCATACATAGGTCTTGAACTATACTTGCGCTGGATATTGTCGCGACATGTGGACTTGAACTTCGGCATAAACGCAGCCCACTATTCCAATGGCAACACACAGTTTCCCAATCTCGGACTGAACACTGTGGCATTGCGATTGGGTGCAGCCTACTACATAAACCGCCGGCAATCGCGTCTTGCACATAGACATGAACAGTTGCCACCTACGGAGCATAGCATCAACTACGACATCATACTCTATGGAGCATGGCGACAGCGTGGCATCTACGAGGATGGTTATCCCTACGCATTGGAAGGAAAGGCATCGGTGATGGGATTCAACTTCAACCCTCTTTACAAGTTAAACCATTGGTTAAAGCTTGGTGTGTCGCTTGACGGAGTGTACGACCGCTCTGCCAAACTGTATTACGATGTTGACTATATAGACCCTGACACCAACGACCAATACCGCAGACCGTCGGCTACAAAACAAATGACATTAGGGCTTTCGGCACGCGCTGAATTTGCCATGCCTTACTTCAACATAAACTTTGGTATAGGCAAGAACTTCGTGAATGGCACCGGCGAATTTGGCGGAGCCTACGAAATTCTTGCCCTGAAAGTAAATGTAACCAAACATGCACTTGTGCATATAGGTTATACACTGAACAATTTCCATACACCCAAGCACTTGATGCTGGGTGTGGGATGGAGAATTCTTTAATTAATTATAAAGCTTGCACCTGCCATTATCCACAATCCTGGCTGGCGCACAGCACCAAGGTCGTAGTAGCGATGGGCGGTAAGGTTGTCTGCCTTTACATATATATTATATGTGGGAGCAGTCCATTGCACCTTAAGGTCGACCTTTGTATATGGCGTATATCCATTCATACGCTCCTGCCAACGCACTGCCCATGAGGCAGAGAGTCGGCTCCATATGTTATGGTCGAGCTGGAAAGTGGCCTTATGACGAAGATACTCCAAGGCATAGAGCGAGCCATATACCGGACGAGCGGTGGAGTGGTCTTGATGGATATAGGCATAGCCAAGCTTGACGCGAGTGATGAAAGAGCCTGGCACTATCTCCTGCATGTGCAAGGTAAGGTCGGCATTATAACCCATGTTGTCGAGTTTGCCGATATTCATAGCGTGGTATTTGCCGCGCTCCTCAGTGGTATACACCCAGTCGATGATGTCGGTACCCTTTGAGTAGAAACCGCTAACCAAAGCCTCAACACCCGAATGACGGAAGCGAGCGCCAATCTTGAACATTGAGTTCTTCTCTGGTTTAAGGTCAAGGTCGCCCTGCTGCACAGAGTTGTTGGTGTAAAGGTCGGTGTAGGTGGGCACACGCAAAGCCTTGTTCCATGAGGCATAGAACTTCCAAGAATCATTAGGACGATAGGAAACGTCGACACCAGGATAGAAACGGAAGTCGTTGTCAAGAGCAGTGTTGCGATTGGCCAACACACCAGCCGACAATGTAAATCCACCAAGAATGACATTATGCTCAAGGAAGAGACTCGTGTTGGTGCGGTCGCCACGATGGTCGTACTTACGGTTGGTGCCATGTATTGAAGCCCAGTCGGACTCAGGCAACAAATCGCCATAAGCAGTACTCATAATGTGCTCCTTGCGGAGGTCGAAGCCAATGGCTGTCTTGCCAAGAAGCCATGTAGCATGGGCATTGAGCGAAGCTCCATAAACATCGGTGCGGTGGTAATTCTCGCCATTCTTGGCACCCTCCTTGCCACGTGTCAGCTGGTAATGGTCGACATCACGATGCCAATATAGCTGGGGAGAGAAAACGAGATTGTCGTTGCCCAATGGTTTTATGTCAGCCTGTGCCGACGCAATAATACGGCGTGTGGCCTCCCACTGGTTATTAAACTTAGCACTGTAGAATGTAGACGCTCCGTAATCCTGCGAGGAGAGTCCACCCTGCCATGTGAGGTCGGCATATCGCGAAGTGTAGCCACCCATGTAATAGGCACGACGACGCTTGAAGTCGGAATTGACAGTGCCACCATCGCTCTGGGTATATCCACCACTGAGCTTCTGGCTAAGGTTGCCTGTCTTAAGATTAACACCAAAATCACCACCGAATGTTCCGAACGAACCACCCTCTGCCGACAGACGTATATTTGACTCATTGTCGGAACGAGTGACGATATTGATGGCACCATTAAAGGCAGAAGAACCGAACACACGTGCCGAAGCACCCTCGAGAACCTCGATGCGCTCAATATCAGAAAGAGAAACTGGGAAATCGGCTGCGTTATGACCAGTCTGCGGACTTGAGATATTCACACCATTCAATAGAATAGTAATCTGGTCGAACGTGCCACCGTTGATGCTAATGTCCGTCTGTACACCAAAGCCACCGCGCTGACGGACATCCACGCCCGTGGCTAACTTCAAGAGATCGTTAACACTCGCTACCTCCGCACGCTGAATATCGTCGCGTGAGATAACAGAGACAATCTTGGCCGACTGCAATGCTGTAAGCGGAGCACGCGATGAGGTGACTGTCACCTCATCGAGCTTCACTTCATCACAATACAAAGAGTCGGTCGCAGCTACATTATTTACCGGGTTGGTGCTGATGCCTTCGGCCTTGGCGTAGGTTAAAGTTGCCACGCTAAGGGTGCAGACAATCACTTCCCTGCCAATGCAGCTGAACAGGGCGTAGCTTCTGCGTGTGAAATGCTTGAAGCGCAAAGCCTCGCGGCCTGTCATAAATCTTTGTCTTTGCATAAAGTTGATTATAAATGTTAATTAATACTTTTGAGCGGGCAAAGGTATAGTTTTATTTCCAAATACAATCAACTTTATATTAATTATTTTAACAAATCAAGGCATTTTCGTGATTTCGGTCAATACATCCACAGCATCTTTCACTGTAGGAATGCCTGTTATCACCATAGAGCGTTTGCCGTTGACCTCCTTAAGATTGCAGCGCCGAGTGTGCGTGCCAATATAGTTGAGCGCACGTCCGAACGCCTGACTGCGATAGTAGGCAGAGTCGGGATTGGACACAAACTGCATCTGCATCCTACCCTGCTTAAGGATTATCTTCTCGCAGCCAAGCCGTTTGCCAAGGCGTCGAAGCGGAACTACCTGCAGCAGTTCCTCACCTTCGCGAGGCAAAGGACCGAAGCGGTCGGCAAGCCGTTGTCGATAGGCATCGAGCTGTTGGTCGTCCTCTATATTGTCGAGTTCGCGATAGAGCAACATTCGCTCTGAGGAGCCAGGCACATAACATTCGGGGAAGTACATCTCAAGATCGCTCTCTACTGAGCAGTCCTCCACAAACTCAACACCCGAGATTTCCCTACCCTGGGCAATCTCTTCGGCATAGACATCCTGGAACTCATCGTTCTTAAGCTCAGTGACAGCCTGATTCAGAATTTTCTGATAGGTCTCATAGCCAAGGTCCTCCATAAATCCGCTCTGCTCTGCCCCAAGCAGATTGCCCGCTCCACGTATGTCAAGATCCTGCATGGCAAGATTGAAACCGCTGCCAAGCTCAGAGAAATTCTCCAATGCCTCAAGTCTGCGGCGTGCCTCGGGAGTGAGTGCCGACTTAGGAGGAGCCAAGAGATAGCAGAAAGCCTTGCGGTTGGAACGTCCCACACGTCCGCGCATCTGATGCAAGTCGGACAAGCCAAACTTATGGGCATCGTTGATGATAATGGTGTTGGCATTGCTTATGTCGATGCCATTCTCCACGATTGTAGTGGAGAGCAGCACGTCGTAGTCGTAGTCCATAAACCCAATGATAATCTTCTCAAGTTCCTCGGGACTCATCTGTCCGTGGCCTATCGCCACACGGGCATCGGGCACATACTTATGAATCATAGCAGCAATCTCGGGCAGATTGGAAATACGATTGTTGACGAAGTACACCTGACCATTGCGCGACATCTCGAAGTTGATGGCATCGGCTATTATCTCATGACTGAACACACCAAGGTCGGTTTGCACAGGATAGCGGTTGGGTGGCGGAGTGCGGATGATGCTCATGTCGCGAGCACCCATAAGCGAGAACTGCAAAGTGCGGGGAATAGGCGTGGCAGACATGGTGAGCGTGTCGATGTTGGTCTTTAGTTTGCGCAACTTCTCCTTAGTAGCCACACCAAACTTATGCTCCTCGTCGATGACAAGCAAACCAAGGTCGTGCCATTCCACCGACTTGCCCAAGAGTTTATGTGTACCAATGAGGATGTCGATCTTGCCCTCCTTAAGGTCGGCAAGCACCTCACGCGTCTGCTTAGCCGAGCGGGCACGCGAGAGATAGTCCACACGCACGGGCATATCCTTAAGTCGGTCGCGGAATGTCTTGTAGTGCTGAAAGGCAAGCACCGTGGTAGGCACAAGCACAGCCACCTGCTTGCCATCGGTAGCCGCCTTGAAGGCAGCGCGTATAGCCACCTCTGTCTTGCCAAAGCCTACATCGCCACACACAAGACGGTCCATAGGTCGAGCCGACTCCATATCCGCCTTAACATCCTGTGTGGCACGCGACTGGTCGGGAGTGTCCTCGTAAAGGAACGACGCCTCAAGCTCGTGCTGCAAGTAAGAATCGGCAGTGAAGGCAAATCCCTTCTCATGCCGACGCTTGGCATAAAGCTTTATGAGGTCGCGCGCTATGTCCTTTATGCGCTTCTTGGTGCGCTCCTTCAGGCGGTCCCAAGCTCCGGTGCCAAGAGTGCTCAGGCGAGGAGGTTCGCCAGTGTCGGAACGGCGATACTTGGAAATCTTATATAAAGAATGTATGCTCACATCCACTATGTCGCCACGCTGATAGTAGATGCGTATCACCTCCTGATAGGTGTCGCCCACAGGCACACGCACCAAACCGCCAAACTTGCCAATGCCAAAGTCGATATGCACAATGAAGTCGCCAGGCTCCATCTCCTGCAACTCCTTCATGGTGAGAGCCATTTTGCCCGTGCGGGCCTTATCCGACTTGAGGTTGTATTTATGGAAACGGTCGAAGATCTGATGGTCGGTGAAGAAGCACAGACGAAGATCGTTGTCGGCAAAGCCCTCATGAAGAGTATGGTCGACGGGAGTAAACTCCAGACGATCGGCCACAGACAAAGCCTCGGAATTAGGCGACTTGTCGTGATGGATATTGCGCAACGCCTTCAACTCATCGCTTTCGAATATCTCCTTCAAGCGGCGTGTCTGTTTCTCTGAGTCGGCAAGGATATAGAGTTTGTAGCCTTGCAGGAGATAGTCCTCAAGAGTCTTGGCGAGCAATTCAAAGTTTTTGTGGAAGAGCGGTTGGGGAGAGATGCTGAAGGCAATGGTTGCCTGAGGAGTGCCTGTAGGATGTGGTCCGAACTCCACAAAGCGAAACTTGCATATCTCTTCGCGGAAGCGCACACCCGACACAAGATTGTTCTCCTTGCGCATGTCGCGCATTATCTGTTCCTGTTCCATCTCCGTGGCACCCTCAAGCCGCGACGCAAGAGCCTGCGACGAGAAGCCCTCGTCGTAAATCTTCTCTACTGCGGAGCAGAGATACAAGCGGTCCTTTATCACAAGCGTGGCATCGTCGGGCAAGAGAGCCGTGAAGGGTTGCTTGTCCTCTACAATCTGAGCCAGTTCGGGCACAATCTGAATGTCCTTCTTATGGTCCTTCGACAACTGGTCTGCCACCTCAAACGTGCGTATAGTGTCTACCTCGTCGCCAAAGAAGTCGATGCGGAAAGGCAGCTCGGACGAATAGGAATAGACATCGACAATACTTCCGCGCATGGCAAACTGACCAGGCTCGTACACATAATCCTCTTCCTTAAAGCCAAACTCACGCAATTGGCGACCCAAGTCGGCAAGATTCACGATGTCGCCAACGGCAATGTTTATGGTACGCTCATCGAGTCGGCGCTTTGAGACAACAAGTTCGCTCAATGCCTCAGGACATGTGACAACATA
>OQVL01003164.1_pt1 | contig 10074 bp, 8 predicted proteins | sample 1691501 | NCBI WGS metagenome assembly OQVL01 (sample SAMN03418253, study PRJEB22391) | human gut metagenome | biome: human-gut; feature: organic feature; material: feces | host: Homo sapiens | place: Tanzania | collected 2013-01
TGAATGCTTTTTGCTGTTCAAGCACAGATGACATGTCGTATTTTGCTTCTATTACTCAGCATTTTTTTTTAGAAATTCCGCCAACGCTCTCATGGCCTGCCCTCTGTGGGATATTGCATTCTTCTCCTCCATGGGAAGTTCTGCCAAAGTACAATCATAACCGTTAGGTATAAAAACAGGATCGTAACCAAACCCCTCATGTCCACATCTTTCTGTTGCAATACGTCCCTCCAATACCCCCTCAAACCTATGCTCAACACCATCCTTTATAAGCGTTACAACTGTTCTGAATCTGGCTTTTCTGTTTGATTCAACAGTCTCTTTATCTGCAGTAGAAGCACTTGCAGCAGACACATCGGTAGCAGAACTGTTTTTTTTGGCAAAACTATTTCCGGCAGCATCCATCTCTGCAAGCAACTTCTGCATATTTGCCTCCGTTGCGCTCTCAAAGGTCTGTGTATTGTCCCAATCCGAGAAGGTTGCAGGGAGTGAGCAGTACCTTGCAGTGTAAACGCCCGGCTCCCCGTTAAGAAGGTCTACCTCCAATCCTGTATCATCTGCAAAGCAGGTCTCATGCTTTAGACTCCATATATAATGGGCTTTTTCTGCAGAATTTTTCTCTAACGTGTCGCCGGTTTCCGGTATTTCACCCTCAATTCCAACTTGCTTAGGCATTGTAAGTTCAAACGCCTTTCCTATTGCTTTCTGCGCTTCGCTCAGTTTATGCGCATCATTTTGCAAAAAAACACAAGGTGCGTTATCGATGTGTCCCAGAACATGGAGAAACAGTATGGTCTGAACATGAATGGATGAGTTCATTTGATAAATGTCTATACAATAATGATGAAGAAGGGATGAATAAATTAAGATACGAAGTGTGTGCTAACAATCATAGCATTTATCATGATGGATACTATATGACGGCTCACGGGCATTGCGTGAATGTTCATTTCTGTTCAGATATTTGTTTTACTCGTAAGGTATACGAATATCCATTGCATATAACAACTTCAGCTCCAAAGTATGAGACTGAGATTCGAATAACACCTGTTGATGCCTTATCTCTTGCAAGAAGAATGAAGAAAATAGATGGCAGTGTATGTTTGGTGGGGATGGTTCGACCTTCATTAGAACAAAAATATCAATTATGGCTAAGATCAGATTATTCAAAATGTTATATTCCGAATAATCCGTGTTTTGTTCCAAAACTTACCGCTTTTAGAGCATCAGAAGATGAAGGATACAGATTACTCAAACATCCCTGGCATTTCAACCTTATTACAATTCCAGAAACGACAAACATAGATGATTTAAGAGAAATGTTTCGTATAGCCGTTGAGAATGGACAAGAGACTTTAGTCATAGATTTATTCTTTGGTAAACCATTGTGGTCTGCTGCACATTACTCAGGTTTGTTTAAGATGATGTTAGAAAACGAGTTCAAAGGTTGTTTTAAAAGAGTTTATTTTGCATTGCCAGATAAAAAATATGACGAGCCAGCGATTTGTATGTTTAAAGAGAATTTTAAAGAAAACCTATATGCAAAAACCTTCGAAGTAGTTCCTTCTTTAAAAGGTAAGGTTGGATCTTCATGCCTGCTACATTCTTCTCGTTTCTATGGTAATCTGAAATGGTCTCTATATTCCGATGGAACGTTGGAAATTTCAGGTCACGGTAGAATGCCTGATTACACTAATCATTGGGATAGTTATTTTGGAGAAAATCAAGCTCCTTGGATTGGATGTGAAAAATATGGTATAATGCCATTTAAATTAAGAATATGCGAAGGAGTTACGTATGTTGGTGCGAATGCCTTCGAGAGTTTCGGCTGTTTAAAAGAGGTAGTTTTGGCAGAATCCGTACGAGAATTAGGAAAAATGGCATTTTTTGATTGCTTCAATATTGAGCAAATAAATAAACCAAGAGCAATGAGTATTGCACAATTTGAAATTGCGGAGTTGCCTTTGTATTATAATAAAGAATATACATTGAGTGGCAATTTGTTGATATTAAATAAGTAAAACATATTATTACGAAATAAATGACTAAAACATCAACCAATTATATTTTCTTAAAATCTTCAAATCATTCAGATTTGTTAGTACGGAACATTATAGGTGTACTTGCAGGTGGATTTAATGAAGAATATAAGAGTATTTGTTTTGTTATATTAGGTGGAATGTCTTTTGACATCAGTGATGATATTCAATATTATAATAATTCTCGTAAAAGGCTTTCTTCATTTGACTGCGACTTATTTGGAATAGAGATAATGACACCAATAGTTTTAGATGTAAAAGAAGATAAAGAAGAAACTAACAAGTTATTATTTGGTGCGAATACTCATTCTGCTCAGCTTGTTTGGAAGCTATATTCACAAATTAGCAAATTCGATTTCGATATGCTAAGAAGTGGTGATATTGTAACGATAGTTTCATCAACGGAAATACCTTCAACATTGGCTATGCACTCGTATGTAAAGGCTTTAATTCCATCAGAAAGTAATATATCATTACGTCATATCTGTGAATATGAATATACATTAGATAAAGAAAAACGTGAGCTAAACAAAACTTTAATTGATTGTTTTGTTGATATTTCAAACAGTATTGTTGTTGGTGAACGTACAGACCAATATAAATCAGGTATGACAATGATGCAAACGACAGTTGCTATACTAGATCATAAATCGGTAAATGAATGCTATATACCAGAAACCAACAGTGATAAGAACAATTTATATTATACACCTTTAGATTTAAATTCTCCTTCTGCGACTATTAGCTTGTATAAAATGGACTTGTTTTTACAGCTTAGTAATATGATCAAAGGACAAGATAGTGATATAAAAAAATGGATTAGAAATAATGACATAACGTGCAACTCGATTGATGATGTTCTTAGCAAAGATATTAATGCTGTAATAAATATGTATAAGTCCACTCTAGACTCTATACCAATTGATCATTTTCGCATTAGTAATACAAATCCATATTTTGATGACTTCATTAAAAATATCAACACATCATCAGTACAAATCAATGGTCTTACAGTTGAAGAGAAACGCAATCTATGGTTGAAGGAGGTTGTTGAGGCGATAAAAGGTGTCTGCAAGGAAATCTCTTTTAGCAAGGCCCCACAAAAAAAATACAACCGTTCACAAACTATTTCTCCGCATATTTTTGATAATTCACTGTCAGAAATACCTTCTCCCTCATTTTGGTGGGAACAAACTAATCTGTCTTTTTGTAAAAAAGCAGAATTTATGAAAGAAGCAAAGGTGCTACGTTCATATTGTTTAGACCTTTGGGAATTATTCTTTGAAGTACAGAAAACAAAAGTATGTGATGTATTAAATATCAGTGAATGTGTTTTATCTTCAGCGAATTATAATATGTTGGCAATTAAGGATACTCAAATCGGGAAAAGAATATTCGAAGATAGAATTATGTATATGGTATCCTCTGTAAGAAATAAAGAACTATTAGCATTTTCCTCACCACTCACTGGATTTGCAATAATACAAAAAAATGAATATGATATATGTATAGACAATAGACATTATCTACATCAAGACCATATTTGGGATTTAAATGAACGTTCCCCTTATTTTCAAGCTTTTATTTACAACTATTCCCGTTGTATAGGTGGGTTTTCTGATGAGTTTATTGATTATATTCAAAGACAACTTACCGATGAAGATAAGCATGATGAGGATAGTAAAGGACGAAACATATTCAAGCTATATTCACAATTCCGCCAGCATATAGGCATTGAGATTATATAGGGTGTTTTTTATAGAATAATAACGATATAAATATAACAAAGATGATTAACGCATTAATTCATACTGCTGTCCGCATCATTATTGGATGGTTACTTATAGAGAGAGTTCCGGCATGGCTGAATATTCGTGGTATTGTAGCTACAATACTTAAAGTTATAGGAGTATTGATAATTATCAGTGCTTTGCTTGACTGGATTTAACGTAAATGCGCAACTGTCTTTCTTAAATAGACTGACAGTTGTGCTTGTTTTTTACTAATTTCAACTGGTTACTTTTAAACCTGTCTTCACATTAATGATAAAACTTTAGATGGTGTGCGCGACACGTATAGCGTATGAGACAATGAAGAAGTATATTATTGTATTGTTGGGAATTATTGGTTGTGTATCCTGTAATGATTCTTCACAAAGTCGTCGTTATATGCCGAGTCATGGCTATACAGAGGGATCAGCTGATTATGCTGACGATTCTGAGAGTGGACAGCAGGTGCAGTGTCCAATGTGTGGAGGAACTGGCGTGTTTGAGCTTATGCCTGGTGATGTGATGGCTCCCAAACAAACTTGTACAGGATGTGGTGGAAATGGAATAGTTACAGCTGAAACAGCCCAGCAGATAATGGAGGCGAAGAGACAGGTTGACGCTATGATGGGTGGCGGTGGGTCATCTTACGGAGGTAGCGGAGGAAAGAGTATCTCTGATCTTCAATATGAGCTAAAGAAGGCTTATGAAACTTTGGAGGGTATGGAATATGACAGAGAAATGTGTTCCAGTGTGACTCTCCGTCCTCAGTATGACCGTATGATAATAGAACAAAAACAGAGAATTGCTGAGCTTGAGCAACAGTTGAGAGAGGCTTCGTATTAAAAATGATCCATATTAGTACTTATAAATAAAAATAACCTATATCACTTACTTAGCTATGAAATATTATAATTATTGTGGGCATGAAAACCAAGATAGTGCCATGTTTTGTGGCAATTGTGGCAAACCACTTGCTACAACAAAAAATCATAGAGCAAACAATAGTTCTTGTCAGCAAAAATCTACCATCTCGTCTTCTAAGGGGAGTTCGTGGGTGGACTCTCTGAATGATTATGTAGGCAATGACAGACCTGCTGATTTGAATTGGAAAGTGTTGTTTACAGATGTATTTAAGAAGCATACAGTAGAAGAGGCAGAGGATATTTTTATTTGTGGTACTCATAGTACAACACCTTCTTCTTATGACGTTTCCAAAGAATGGCCACATCCTTGGTTGTATAGTCGGGTGTTCTTGATGTTTGGTATCGCATTTGCTTTGTTGTGGATTTGTTGTGACGTATTTGGTAATCCGAATGCGTTGCCAGGTATGATTGTGGTTGGTGCTTTCACTGTTCCACTTTCTACAATGATTTTGTTTTTGGAGGTGAATGCTTGGAAGAATGTCAGTTTGTATAAGGTAATACAAACCTTTCTTGTTGGTGGATGCGCTTCTTTGGTGGCTACTTTGTTTCTGTTTTCTATTCTTGGAGCGTACGAGTTGGATTTCTTTGGCGCTTTTTTGACAGGAATTGTAGAGGAAATAGGAAAGGTGGTTATTGTCTATTGGTTTCTAAGAAGGTTAGGTAGGTTAAGCATTCTGAGTGGATTGTTGATAGGAGCCAGTGTTGGTGCTGGTTTCGCAGCTTTTGAATCAGCAGGTTATGCTCTTCAGCCAGTCATAATGTTTTTTCAGAATTCTGGATATTATGCGGCGTATGGACAGAGGCTTGATGCTTCAGGTATGATGGATGCCATCAATCAAAGTATTATTTTAAGAGGATTCCTTGCTCCAGGAGGTCATGTGACATGGGCGGCTGTTTCGGGTGCAGCTCTTGTTATTGCTGCCAAAGCTAAGGGAAAAATAGACACCTCTCTTTTTACAGACAGTAAATTCTTAAGATTGTTTATAATTCCTGTGCTACTGCATGGTATATGGGATTCTCCTCTGTCGGCAATAGGTATTGATTTCTATATGGTGCCAATAGCTTTGACAGTAATTATATGGATAGTAGTCCTTATTCTTATAAATATGGGATTAACAGAGGTAAGCAGAATTAAAAATGAGCGAATATAGATATAGCGAATAAAACGATGAAAGAATGTCCTAAATGTCACAATAAATATGACGACTCCATGAATTTCTGTACAGATTGTGGAGTAGCGTTAAATAGTGTAAGTAACAAAGCTTCAACTTTACGTTCTGTTCAAAATAATGATATAATAACAGATAAGCCTAAAAAGAAAACTGGTAAAGGTGGCTGTTTGAAGAAAGTTATAATAGGTGTTGTACTGTTGGTTGTTGGCTTTTTTATATTGGCGCATTATGTTAATAATGCTGCTACTTATTTGCGTGTTGAACCCAACCAATTGGTAGCGTCGAAAGGTGGAGGAAAAATAAAAGTAGACATTGATTATGACGGTTATGTTTGGACCATCAATCATACTCCTGATTGGGTGAAAATAAAAGAAGACGAAAATAGCTTCAATGTGTCTGTAGATAAAAATCTAACAGGAAATAGACGAGAAGGAACGATTACTGTTCAGAGTGGTAAGCAGTTGGCACAAGTTGCTATTACTCAGTATGGTGTTGCTACTTATATCCGTGGTTCAAAGAATAATCTGAAGTTCGGAAAATCAGGAGGAACACAAACTGTAAGTCTTGATACAGATGGATGTGATCTTAATGTAGAAAGTTCCGACTTTATTCAAACATCTTTTTCTGATGATGGAGAACTTATAGTTCGTGTAAATAACAATTCAGATGAATACCGAACAGGACAAATAAAAGTATATGAGGACAATCAGTCATGGTATATGACTGTAGAACAAGGGGGCAAGTGTAATTCATGTCATGGTTCTGGTAAGACGTCTTGCTCTATCTGCTTTGGTACTGGTACTTTCGGATTTGGAATGATGGGTTCTGTCTGTATGTCATGTGGTGGTAGTGGCAGTGTAAAATGTAGCAGTTGCCAAGGTACGGGAGTGAAATAAAGAAATCTGGGTTGTTTTTCAAAATAACAAATGGTTGACAATATGAGAGTATTACTTTTGTTTATGGCACTTTTCTGTTGTACAACGCAAATGAAAGCGCAGGTATTGACAGGGGCAGAGATTGATGTGAAGATGAACGAAGCCATTGAATTGCAAAAAGCCAAGAAAACAGATAAGGCTCTTGCTCTTTTTCTTGAAGTCGGCAAAAATACAGAATTGCAACGAACTGAATATGAGCGTTTGGTGTATGTATTTAGTCAGACAATGGCTTGCATGTGTTATCATACATTGAAAAGATATGAGGAAGGTTATTTGTTGGCGAAGAAGTTGATGCAGGGAAGGCTGTTGGAATCAGAGAAAAAGGATGTAGGGGTCGAATATGCATATAATGGATATATGTATGCGGTGGATTTTATTACAAAAGAAAGCAGTAGCAGGGAAGAACGTGAATACGGTAGAGAGATTTTAACAGAAATAGCCCCGTATGCTGACGAGACTTTACAGCCTTATGTTGTCCCTAAGATTTCATATTCCTGGTATGTAGATGGCTCACGCTTTTTTATTTCTGCCGAATATAATAAGGCTTTGTTATGTTTTCAGAAAGCTTACGACGGTTACATGAAGATTAATAAGTTGACAGATGCTGTCAATACACTTAAACAGATGGCATCTTGTAAAAGATGGTTGTATGATATTTCTGGGGCTGTTGAAATATATAATAAGGCTTTGATGCTTGCTGAGCAGACAGACAATGATATGCTTAAAATGGATCAGATGAAAGAACTGTGGAACATCCATAATAATATGGGTAATGTACAGTTTGCCCAAATCTATGCTGCAAAAATGGATTCATTAGCGGAGGCCTTCCCAAATGATGAGATGAAATATAGTTATTATAATCAGAAAGGTAACGAGGCAAAAAGTTTAGGCAAATATGCTATAGCGGAACAATGGTTTCTGCAAGGAAAGAACATGGCAGAAAAAAAGTCGGCAGAAAATAAAATATCAGCTAATAGATTCTTGAGTTATTCTAATCTACGAAATCTTTATGTCGTTACAGGACAGTATGATGAGGCTTTAAAGTATGCAGAAAAAGCTATAGAGGAGTTTCAAAAGTATACACCTCCTACGGACGCTACATACAATATGCCTTATATGTCATTGGCTGACATTTATCAATTGATGGGGGATGAGGAGAGGTGTTACGCCAGTCTTGAAAAGGTATTTGAAAACGCATCACGAATGACAGAGCCGAAAGAGCTGTATTCTCTTTACATTACAAGGGGTAGGTGTAATTTTACTTTTAAGAATTGGCAAGCGGCTTTGGAAGACTACAAAATGGCAGACAAGATACTTGCTTCTAAATATCCGCAATCGGATGGTGACAGAGTGGTATTGTTGGCTCTTGTTGGTGGTGTGGAAAATAAATTAGGCAACTATACAGAGGCAGAACATCTTTACAAAAAATACGCACAGTATGCAAAAACACTATATGGTGATGAGTCCTTGGAATACATTAACGCACAAGTTTATATGGCAAACGCTAAAGGCTTTGCTGGAAATGTAAGTGAAGGGTGTAAAGATTACGATGTTGCAGTAAAGCAGTTGAAAAAGGTAATGAGGCAACGCATTCCTTATATGAGCATTACTGAACGTGAGGGTTATTGGCAGCCACTGTCTTCATTATTCACCATGATGTCTCCTTATGCATTGAAGGCAGGTCAATATCAGACGGATTTCACTCAATCATGTTATGATGCGCTTGTAATGTCTAAGTCTTTTCTTCTGGAGTCAGAAAAATCGATGTATGATGTTGTAAAGAGAGAGGGTACAGCTGCTGACATGCAAGATTATATGCAACTGACCGAAATGAAGAACTGTGTAAAGAAGTTGGAAAAAGAATCTGCGACTTATGCTGATAGTATATTGGATATTTCGCGAAAAGTGAGTTCTTTGGAAAGTCAATTGGCAAAAAGATGTCTGAATTATTGTCAAGGCACTGAATTCATGGACATTGACTACACTTCTGTGAAGCAAGCATTGAAACAGAATGAAACATTAATAGATTTCACAGATTTTGTTTCGGAGACTAAGGGTAGAAGATATGCGGCATTTGTGATAAACAAGACACAAAAATACCCGTTGCTAAAATCTCTGTTTGATGAAAGACAGATGGATTCGCTTGAAATTGTACGTCCTGACATGTATTATGATGCTGACTATGCATCTGATGTGTTGAGATTGCTATGGGAACCGCTAAAAGAAGAAGTGACAGAAGGAACTACAGTATATTATGTGCCATCGCAATTGCTCTTTCAGGTGTCGTTGGAATCATTGCCACTTGCAGATGGTTCGTTGTTGGGTAGCCATTATAATTTTGTGAGATTGTCATCTGCCAGTGAACTGGTGGCAAAGAGAAATGGCAATAAGAAGAGACAGGAGCATACGGCCGTATTGTATGGCGGTTTGCAATATGACTTGGATGCAACAGTTATGGCAGAGGAGTCAAAGAAGTATGATTTAGGCAATTTGTTTGCTAAGCGAGGTAATATTGTGCGTGGTGATTCTGTGTTTCATGAGTTGAATGGAGCTAAGGAGGAAGTGCTAAAGATAGAGTCAATACTGAAGAGTGGAAAATGGAATGTGACTTCTTATGTTGGCAAGAACGGCACAGAAGAGTCTTTTCTGAATATGCACGGCAAATCACCAGAACTGTTGCATCTTGCCACACATGGTTTCTATTATACTCCAAGCAATGCTGAGGATGTGGATTATCTGAAAGGCTATACGGATGCTATGTCGCTGTCGGGACTTGTGTTGTCGGGTGGCAATGCTGCATGGCTTGGCAGGAAATTGCCAAATGGTGTGCTTGGAGGCATACTTACAGCCAATGATATTGCACGTTTGGATTTAAGTGGTACAGACATGGTGGTGTTGTCGGCTTGTCAGACAGGACAGGGCAAGGCAACTTCGGAAGGATTGTATGGTTTGCAGCGTGCTTTCAAGAAAGCGGGTGTTGGTACTATTGTAATGTCCTTATGGAATGTTAGCGACAAGACGGCTTCAGACTTCATGGTGACATTCTATAAGCGGCTTGCTGACAAAGCCAATGCCAGGAACAAGCGCAAGGCTTTTGAGGAAACAAAGGAGATAATACGTAAGAAATATTCTGACCCATATCATTGGGCAGCGTTTGTAATGTTGGATTGAAGGAATTTAAATTTAGTAACAGTAAAAAAATAACTTGGTACAAAAATGCTAAGCAGATTTGCACC